>Ga0138256_10000857_pt1 | contig 32918 bp, 26 predicted proteins | sample KNB2016incub_MG_FD_105486 | JGI IMG/M metagenome (GOLD analysis project Ga0138256, IMG submission 105486) | Active sludge microbial communities from wastewater in Klosterneuburg, Austria - KNB2014incub_MG | ecosystem: Engineered > WWTP > Activated sludge > Unclassified | place: Austria... | reverse complement strand
CGGCTCCTGCCCCGTCGGACTTTCGCGCTCCGCGCCCGCGGATTGGCGAATCATGCCGAAGGCATACGCCGCTCGCGACACGCGCAAAAGCAAATTCGCCCGGGTTGGCTAAGACAAAACATGCTGCGCTGCACTCAGATGCAGCGCAGCATGTTCATGTCGCGAAAGCGACCCGTCCGTCGCCTATTTCGCGACGATCTGGCCGCGGATTTCGCCGCCACGGTTCGCCGCGGTGTGGACGTTCACATAGTACTTGCCTGCCATCAGGTCGGCCGCCTGCGCGTCGGTCAGCGTCGCCGTGCCGGAGATCGGGCTGGCGGCGTTGGCGAACGGCACAACCGGCGGCGCATTGGCGCCCGGCTCGGCCGGACCATGGATGTGCGCTGCAGCAGCCGGTCCCGACAGACCTTCATATGTGACGTTGTAGGTCAGCATATGGGTCGAAGGATCGTAGGTGAACGTGCCTGCGCCCTTGCCCGTCGATGTGATGCCGGCGCCCGGCGCCAGCGTCGCGGCGAAGGTCGGCGTCTTCGGCGCTTCAGGCGTCGTTGCGCATGCGCTGGCCAGTGCGCCAGCGGCAGCAATCGAAATAATCCAGGACGTTCTCATGAAATTCACTCCCCTTGTGGGTCCGCCGGCAGGTGCTCCGGTGATGACCGCTGGGGAAACGTCTACAACGACGCTTTCGCCAGAACCATCCTATGGTCGCCGGAAACGTTCACATCCTGGTTGACGCTAGGCTCTCACCGGTCATTTCCTGCGATCATGGCTATCCGACCCTGATTTCTGTTGCGAGCGGCGACGCGTCTGACAACAATTGGGAATGTCACAAACATACCGCCCGAACTCACTCGACGCCTTCTGGATGCCCTTCACGCCGAATCGCGCGTTCAAGGCCGATCCGCGTATGATCATCCGCGCCGAAGGCATGCACTATTTCACGCCGGACGGTCGCGCGGTTCTCGATGGCACGGCGGGCCTCTGGTGCGTCGCCGCCGGTCACGCCCAGCCGAAGATCACTGAAGCCATTCAGCGCGCCGCAGCCGAACTCGACTACGCCACCAACCTCAACATGGGTCACCCGTCGGCCTTCGAATTCGCCAACCGCCTGGCCGACCTGATGCCCGACAGGCTGGACCGCATCGTCTACACGAACTCTGGTTCCGAAAGCGCCGACAGCGCCCTCAAGATCGCGCTCGCCTACCAGCGCGCCCGCGGCAAGCCGGGCAAGTACCGCCTGATCGGCCGCGAGCGCGGCTATCACGGCGTCAATTTCGGCGGCATCTCGGTCGGCGGCATTGCCCGCAACCGGATGGGCTTTGGCCCGATGGTCGGCGGCGTCGACCACCTGCCGCATACGCACGACATCACGCGCAACGCCTTCACGCGCGGCCAGCCCAAGCACGGCGTCGAATACGCCGACGCGCTCGAACGCCTCGTCGCGCTCCATGACGCCTCCACCATCGCCGCCGTCATCGTCGAACCTGTCGCCGGTTCAGCCGGCGTGCTCGTGCCGCCGCAAGGCTATCTCCAGCGTCTGCGCGAGCTCTGCACGAAGCACGACATCGTGCTGATCTTCGACGAGGTCATCACCGGCTTCGGCCGCCTCGGCGCGCCTTTCGCCTCGCACTACTTCGATGTCCGCCCCGACATGATTACCATGGCCAAGGCGATCAACAACGCCACCGTCCCTATGGGCGCCGTCGCCGCCTCACGCGAAATCCACGACACGATCATCGCCGCGTCCGACACGCCGATCGAATTCTTCCACGGCTATACGATGAGCGGCCACCCGCTCGCCTGCGCCGCCGGCCTCGCCACGCTGGAAGTCTTCCGCGAGCAGAACCTGTTCGAGCGGGCGCATCAGCTCGCACCCTATTGGGAAGACGCCCTGCATTCACTGCGCAGCGCCCGCCATGTCATCGACGTCCGCAATCTCGGCCTCATCGGCGGCATCGAACTCGAACCGCGATCCGGCAAGCCCACGCAACGCGCGCTCGACACTTTCCGCAAGTGCTTCGAACGCGGCGTCTTCATTCGCGTCACCGGCGACATCATCGCCCTTTCCCCGCCCCTGATCATAGAAAAGGCGCAAGTCGATCAGATTGTCGAAACACTTCGGGATGTACTGAAAGCGATCGACTAGGGGACCAGGGGGGGAACCGGGATGATCCTGACGGATATCCTGCTGATCGCAGCGCTTGCCATATTCGTGCTCGCCTGGTGGATCAGGCGCACGCCCGCGCGCCGCATCGTGCTGGTCGCTTCCGCCATTGCGGCCATTGTGATCGGCGTCGCGGGTTATCTCGACGATCGTTGGCAGGACGCGGGCGGCGCTTTCGTCGGCGCAGTCTTCCTCCTTGGCCTCGGCGGCGTTGTATTGAAGAACCGCATTACCCGCACAGACCGCACCGGCGGGCTTCCCTGGTTCTCCGGCATATTTATGATCATAGGCCTTATCGCCACGATCGCTCTCATCCGCGAATTCCCGATCAACCCTTTGCCCAAACCTTCTGGGCAATACGCCGTCGGCGTCCGCACGTTCGAGATCGACGACGTCAGTCGTCACGGCGTCTTCGAAGCAAAACTCGGCGAACCCCGCCGTCTGCTCGTGCGCGTATGGTATCCGGCGGGTGATGTCGCGGGCCGCCAGCCTGCGCCCTATTTCAACAATGCCGAGACGAGAAGCACAGCGACATCGCTCGGGTCGATCGTCGGTTTCCCGCCCTTCTTCACCTACATCCGCCACGTGCGAACGAACTCATACGCTGACGCTCCGCTCCTGCGGGGCGCCGCGAACCTCCCCGTCGTTATATACAGCCACGGGTACACATCGTACCTCAGCCAGAACACCGTCCTGATGGAAGAACTGGCGAGCCATGGCTACATCGCCTACGCGATCCAGCATACTTATGACTCCGCCGACACCGCGTTCCCCAATGGCGATGTCGCGCCCATGGATACGCACCTGACGGAGACCACGGCCAACGAGACGGACCGCCCCTCGCAGGCCGATGCGCTTGGGGGAGATACTCTCGACAAGCGCCTGGAAGGGCTGCTCGTCTTTCAGGAATTCGCGCTGAAAAGTGGCTCCCGCATCGCGACAAAAAGCACAAAGGTCTGGATGGCCGACCGCAAATTCCTTCACGACACATTACAGACCGCTCCGCCGGAATCTGTCGCCGAGATCGCCCGCGCGGGCAATCTCGCAAAGGTCGGCGAACTCGGCATGTCCTTTGGCGGCGCTATCGCTGGCGAAGTCTGTATGCGCGACCCGCGCTGCGCTGTGGGCGTCAATATGGACGGCGGCAATTTCCCGTTCTCGGCGGTCAACGCTGACGCGCCTGTTCCCTTCCTGATGCTCCACTCCGACCCGGCGTATCTTTACAGGGAGATGGAACGCCCCATTCCCGCGACCGGCCCGCGCAGCTTCAACGAGTTCTCGTACGAACGCATAGCCAGCGCTGGCGCGCGACCAGACGTCTATCGTCTCTCAATCAAAAATACGCAGCACCTCGGCATATCGGATTCTTCGCTCTTCGTCGGAGATACGGTGAAGTCCGTCCTCTTCGGCGACGCTTCCGCCGCCAACATGGTCGGCGCGCAGAACGACCTCATTCTCGGCTTCCTCGACAAGCACCTCCGCGGCCAGCCAAGCGACTACCCCGCGAAGGAGCTCGCAAAGTACAATGGCGCAATCGTCGCAATTCCGGCGAATGACGTCGCACCTTGGTGGAACGCCAAACCAGAGGCCGAACGCACGGCGTTGGAGGCAAGGATCAACGCGGCAAAACCGGCCCACGCGCCGCAGACCAACTAGGCGCGCGTCTCGATCCGCAGCAACCGCGGCGTATCCGCCGTGATCTTCAGTTCCGCGATCTTGGCCAGCGCCGTCTCGACCGAAGCGCGCGGGCATGGATGCGTCAGGATCGCGATCGGCGCCGCGCCCGAATCCCCCGCCGATTCCTGGATCAGCTTGTCGATCGAGATGCCGGCGTCGCCCAGCTGCTCAGTCAGCGCCGCGAACATGCCCGGCTTGTCGGCCAGCTTGGCGCCGATGAAGAACGAGCCTTGGTCTGCCGCACCATTCGCCGCCGTAATCAGCGGCAGCAGCTCCCGCGCCGGCTTGCCCAGCGGCGGCGTCGCGGGGCCTTCGAACAACCGCGCCAGATCGCCCATCACGGCTGCAGCCGTTGGGCCGGCGCCCGCGCCCGGTCCCGTGAATGTCAGGCGTCCCACCGGCTCGCCTTCAACCAGCACCGCATTGAGCGGCCCGTTGATCTGCGCCAGCGGATGTTCCTTCTGCACCAGCACCGGCGCTACGCGGCACTTCACGCCGCCATTCGACCGGAATGCTTCCGCCACCAGCTTGATGCGGTAGTCGAACTTGTTCGACAACGCGATGTCCATCGCCTCGATCTTGTCGATGCCCTCAACCTGCACCTGCGAAAAATCCGGCTGCGCGCCGAACGCGATCGAGGCGAGGATCAGCACCTTGTGCGCCGCGTCCCCGCCCGACACGTCGAGGAACGGATCGCTCTCGGCATAACCCAGCCGCTGCGCCTCCGCGAGAACCGTTTCGTAGGCCGCGCCCGTCCGCAACATTTCGCTCAGGATGTAGTTGCATGTCCCATTGAGAATGCCCGACACGCGGCTCACGATCACGCCCGACAGCGAGTTCTTGACCGCGCGCACGATCGGGATCGCCCCCGCCACCGCTGCTTCGAACAGCAGGTGCGCGTTGTGCTTCTCCGCCAGCGCGGCGATCTCGATGCCATGCTCGGCAATCAGCGCCTTGTTCGCGCTCACCACCGCCTTGCCAGACCGCAACGCCGCCTCGACCGTCCGCTTCGCCGGGCCATCCGACCCGCCCACCAGCTCGACGACAACATCGATGTCGTCCGCCAGCGCCAGTTCGACCGGATCATCAACCCAGCGGAATTTCGAGATATCGACGCCGCGATTGCGGTTCTTGTTGCGCGCCGACACCGCCACGACTTCCAGCTTGCCCGGAAGCCGCAGCTCGTCCTGCCGCTCGATCAGCTTCAGCAGCCCGCCGCCAACAGTCCCGAGGCCCGCTACACCGAGCCTCAGCGTCCCACTTCCCTTAGGCGCCGTCATCCCGCAACCTTCCGTGCCGGCGCAGCCTCGGCCTTCGGAGCCTTGGGCTCTTTCTCAGGCTTCACCTTCACGCCATTCACCTCGAGGAATTTCCGCACATTGCGCGCCGCCTGACGGATACGCTGCTCGTTCTCGACCAGCGCGAGGCGCACATAATTGTCGCCATGCTCGCCAAAGCCCGCGCCCGGCGCAACGGCGACATGCGCTTCCTTGATCAGCCGCAGCGAGAACTCCAGCGACCCCATCTCCTTGAACGGCTCCGGAATCGGCGCCCACGCGAACATCGATGCCTTGGGCTCGGGAATCTCCCAACCCGCGCGCGAGAAGCTCTCCACCATCGCATTCCGGCGCGTACGATAGATCTCGCGCTGCTCGTCCACGCAATCCTGCGGACCGTTCAGCGCCGCCGCCGCAGCCACCTGCACGGGCGTGAACGCGCCGTAGTCGAGATACGACTTCACGCGCGCCAGCGCCCCGATCAGCCGCTCATTGCCGGCCGCGAAACCGACGCGCCAGCCCGCCATCGCATACGTTTTCGACATCGAAGTGACTTCCACCGCAATATCCTTCGCGCCTTCCACCTGCAGGATCGAGGGCGGCGGGTCGCCATAATAGATTTCAGTGTAAGCCAGATCCGACAGCACCCAGATCTCATGCTTCTTCGCGAACTTCACGACTTCCTTGTAGAAGTCCAAGTCCACCACCTGGGCCGTCGGGTTGGCCGGATAGCACACCACCATCGCCGTCGGCGCTGGGATCGAATGGCGCACGGCGCGGCCGAGGTTCGAGAGATACTGCTCAGGCGAATGCGCCTCGACCGAGCGAATACTCGCGCCAGCCATGATGAAGCCGAACGAGTGCAACGGATAGCTGGGGTTCGGAACGATGATCGTGTCGCCCGGCGCCGAAATCGCCTGCGCCAGGTTCGCGAAGCCCTCTTTGGAGCCGAGCGTCACCACCACTTCCTTCATCGGATCGAGCTTCACGCCAAACCGGCGGTCGTAATAGGCCGCCAGCGCGCGCCGCAGACCCGGAATGCCCCGCGAGGCCGAATAGCCATGCACATCAGGCTTACGCGCCGTTTCGCACAGTTTCTCAACGATATGCGGCGGCGTCGGCAGGTCCGGATTGCCCATGCCGAGGTCAATGACATCTGCGCCATTGGCGCGCAGCCCTGCCTTGGTGACGTTCACCTGCTCGAATACGTAGGGCGGCAGCCGCCTGATCTTGTGGAAATCCAACATCATTGTCGGTTCACCTGTATCGGACCCGCCGGGTCTCGCCCGCGTCGGGTAAAGGATTCTGTAAAGCCGTATCGTGACGGCCGCTGGGAGGCAAATTTCACCAGAAAGAGGGCAGTATTGCGGAGACCGGCTTAACGCCCGGATTTTCCCGAAGCGGGTTTCGCCGGGGTTGCCGGCGGACTGTCCGGCAGGCCGCAATCGGCCTTCCCCTCTTCCACGCAGGCGCGCCATTGCGCGGCCGTAGCTCGGACTTCCTCGTCCGTCCGGATCGCGCCCTGTGCGTTCAACCGCGCTTCAAGCTGAGCCGCCCGCTGTTTCAGCGCCTCGGCATCGGTATTCCATGCCGTCGGCGTGCTGGTCGGCGCGCGCGTTTGGGGAATATCGGCTAGCTCCGGATAGCCTTGGCCTTTGACCTCCATGGCCTTTTGCTCAAACCAGTCCGGCGCGATCTGCGAGATCGCCTGCTGCTGCATGATGTCCGCGCATCCGCCTAGAAGAGCGACGCCGCCGATACCTGCCATCATCGCCGCCTGGCGGAACATGGTACACTTCCGTTCGGGATCGCTGAGGTCCCGTGATTGCGCTTGTTGACGTTACTACCTAGTGACAGTCGGCCAGTTTGGCGAGCGGCAGATTCACCGCAGCTAGACTGAAGGGCCGTTGAACAGGATATCGCCGCCATGCCGAAACGCGGGGGAAAACCTCCCGAAGACGCTCCAAAGGACGCTCAAAATGCGCCCAAAGGCGAGCAAGCCGGCACGGATCTATCAGACATCAGCTTCCAGCGGCTGGGCCAGAAGATCGCCGATCTCAGCCGTGAACTTTCTGACATAACCAAGCTCGCCGGCACGGCCGCGCCCCGCCAGCTCGAACTCGAAGCCGCCACCAACGCTTTCAAGTCGTTAGCCGAGGCGTATTCGAAACAGCCCGAAGCCTTCAACAACGCCCAGCTCGACCTGTTTGGCCGCCACTCCGAGGCGTTGCAGGAAATGTCCGCCGGCTTCCCGTCCATGACCGCCGACGCCGACCCGCGTTTCGCCGACGCCTCCTGGCGCGAGAACCCCTTCTTCGACTTCATGCGCCGCATTTATCTGGCTCAGTCCAGCTGGGCCGAGGGCCTCGCCTGGAACGCTCCCGGTCTTTCGGAAACCGAACGCCGCCGCGCCGCCTTCTTCATCAAGCAGGCCACCGCCGCCATGGCGCCCTCCAACATGCTGATGGGGAACCCGAAAGCGCTCAAGGCGCTGTTCGACTCGGATGGCCAATCCGTCCAGCGCGGCTTCCAGCAGCTGCAGGATGACTTCAACGCCGGCCACGGCCGCATCTCGCCGACACAGTCCGATCCCGACGCATTCGAACCCGGCCGCAACATCGCAGTCACGCCAGGCGAAGTCGTGCAGAAGAATCCGCTGATCGAACTCCTGCGCTATCACCCGACCACCAAGACCGTTCACGAAAGCCCGATCCTGATCTTCCCGCCATGGATCAACAAATACTACGTGCTCGATCTCACGCCCGCGAACTCGCTAGTCGCCTGGCTGCGTGATCAGGGCTTCACCGTCTACATGGTCTCGTGGCGCTCGGCTGACGACGAGACGGCCGCCTATGGCTGGGACGAATACCTGAAGCTCGGCGGCCGCGCAGCGCTCGAGTGGGTCCACGCCGAACATGAAGCCCCTGTCAACGTCGCCGGCTATTGCGTCGGCGGCGCGCTCGCATCGATCCTCGCAGCACGTATGGCGGACGAGAACGACGACCGCATGGCCTCGCTCACCCTGCTGGCCGCGCAGACCGATTTCTCCGAGCCCGGAGATCTCGGTCTCTTCATCGACGACACCTCGATCGGCGGGATCGAACAGCTCATTGCCGACGCAGGCGGCGTCATGCCCGGCGAAGCCATGCGCGACGCCTTCAACCTGCTGCGTCCGGAAGACCTGATCTGGCGCTATGTCGAAGACCGCTATCTCTTGGGCAATGAGGCGAAGGCGTTCGACCTGCTCTACTGGAATTCTGACCAGACCAACCTGCCCGGCCCGCTGCATGTCGCCAGCCTGCGCCGCTTCTATCTCGAAAACGCGCTCGCCAAGGGCGTCTTCACGGTCGAAGGCAAACCGATCGACCTGCGCAGGATCAAGACGCCCGTCTTCATCCACGCCGCACGCAAGGACCACATCTCGCCCTTCCCGTCCGTCTACAAGGGCGTGAAACTGTTCACCGGCGACGTCACCTTCGTGCTCGCGGATAGCGGCCACATCGCCGGCGTCGTGAACCCGCCCAGCGCCAACAAATACCCCTACTGGATCAGCGACATTCTCCCGCCCAGCAGCGACGGCTGGATGGCCTATGCAAAAGAACACCCGGGCTCCTGGTGGCCGATGTGGTCGGGCTGGCTTACGGAAAGATCGGGAAGTGAAACCGCCCCACCCGCCCCCGCCATCGGCGCCAAACCCGCCCCCGGGGCCTACGTCCTCGAAACGTTGTCGACGATCCGCAACAAGCGCGGCGCGTAGATCGATTTTTTTATGGGACGGAGCCGTCCCCAATTCGCAGGACGGCCGGAAATCTTCCGCGCGTGATATCAAGCCACTCGCGTGACGATTTATAGAAAACCGCTCTCCAGAACCTACCGGCCACTGAGCGCGGGTATAATCTTCCCCATGACACGGCGCCAACACACGCACGCTGGGCTGGTGACCTCCTCGCCGCTCGACCGCTGGATCGATGCGATGCTCGCGTCCAACGTCGTCTCAACCCTCCAGATGATCCGCCGCCATCTTCCCGCTGAATGCCATAGCGAAGTGACGCTTGCAGTTCTGCCCCGAGAGAAGTCCGACACGGTCAAGGAAACAATCGCTGTCGCGCACGACAGCCCGAAAGCCCTCATCCTGACTAGCGCCGTAACCTGCGCGGCTCGAAGGACGAGGGCGTTCTCGCCCCCGTGGGCCAAGAGCATCATGGAAGCGGACCTCCGGTCCGCGCTCCTCGCGCACGCGGGGATCCAGCTCTCTTGAACAGGAACGCGCGAAGCGCTCAGAATCCCTTCGGGGCATTCTATCTCGCGCCTTCACGGGGACTAGGGCGGAGAGAGCCGTCACAGCCCGATCTGATCAGGCCCAACCCCACCCAACTGGCTCACCAGCGAGGCCGCACCCGCGCGCCCTAATCCTCGATCGCCGCATACACCAGCTGTTGCAGCTGCGGCCTTATCGGATACGCGCCCGACGGCATCAGCTGCGTCATCTGGATCGCGATCAGATCCTCCACTGGATCGATCCAGAAAAATGTCGAGGCCATGCCGCCCCAAGAATACGTTCCCATCGATCCCGGCTGCGTCGTTGCAACAACATCCGTCGTTACCGCCCAGCCAAGTCCAAATCCCGACCCATCCATCCGCGTTTCGGAGAAAGTCCTGTCCCCCATGTCCTTCAGCGTCTTGCCGCCGGGCAGATGGTTCAGCGTCATGAACTCCAGCGTCTTCGGCGACAGGATGCGAACCCCATCCAACTCGCCGCCATTGCCGAGCATTTTGCAGAACGCGAAATAATCCCCGATCGTCGAAGCGAGCCCGCCCCCGCCCGAAAACACATTGGGCTTCCTGCCATAGACGCTTGTCTTGCCGCCCGGATCAGCGAGCACGATCTCGCCATTTGTCGCGTTGCGCGCATAGCAGGCCATCAGCCGCCCGATCTTGTCCTCCGGCACGCTGAAAAACGTGTCCTTCATCCCCAGCGGCTCGAAGATCCGCTTCCGGAAGAACTCGTCGAGGCTCATGCCCGATGCAACTTCGACAATGCGCCCCAGCACATCGGTCGAGTTCGAATAATTCCACGCCGTCCCGGGCGAGAACAGAAGCGGCGCCGTGGCAAGCAGTTCGCAGAACGATTTCAGATCGCCGGCATGCCGGGAATAATCGATCCCCTTCGCCCGGTAGATCGCGTCCACCGGCGACTGCTGGAGAAACGCATAGGTGATGCCTGACGTATGCAGGAAGAGATCGCGCACGGTCATCGCCCGGTCCGGCTTGCGCAGCTCAGGCTTCTCCGCCGCGCCGCCCGCGAACACCATCACGTCCTGGAATTCCGGAATGTAGCGGTGGACCTCATGATCCAGCCGCAACGCGCCCTCCTCGAACAGCATCATCGCCGCAACGGATGTGACGGGTTTGGTCATCGAATAGATGCGATAGATCGTATCCTCGCCAATCGGCGTCGACCCGCCCATTTCGGTCGCGCCCTGGAACGACAGGTGCGCCGCCTGCCCGCCACGCGCGACCAGAACTGCGGCGCAAGGCAATCGCTTCTGCGCGACATAACTCTCAAAAAATGCCGGGATCCGCTTCAGCTTTTCCGCGTTCAGCCCAACCTCGGCCGGGTCGACCCGCTCAATCACGCCCATGCGAATTCCTCATGCCAAATTTGACGTCTATCGCAGCCCGCCCGGAAATTGAAATACGGCCAACATTTCAACCACAGACTGCTTTGCCTATTTTTAAATGGCGCGCCCGTCTATGCTCTGCAAAGGCGGCATGATCCTATCCTCGCGATGCCTTTTGCGGCGGCAAGGGGCGTCGCGATGGAAGCACCGGATGACTGACTTTACGAAAAGCATAGCGAAGAAAACTCCCGCCCGATCCGAGCGGCGCAAAAATGTGGAGCGATCGGCGACGACTCGGAAAGAGATTCTCGAGGCGACGGTTCGCTGCTTGAATGATCTGGGATACGGCGCGGTCACCAATCTCAAAGTCGCAGACGAAGCCGGCGTGAGCCGCGGCGCCATGATGCATCACTTCCCGACCCGGCAGGCTCTGATCGTGGCCACGGTCGAGTACGCCAACGGCAAGCTTACCGAGTTTCGCAACACAGAGGTCGAAAAACTTGGGCCGGGCCTACCGCGCTATCGCGCGATCATCGATCTCTCTCTCGTAACGCAGCGGATGCCCGAAGGCATGGCCTGCAATGAAATCCGCATCGGCTCGCGCAGCGACCCGGAGATCCGGACGGCCGTAACGCCGATCATGGGCCAGATCTCGGATGAGTACGGAAGGCTTGTTGTACGCCTCGCTCGCGCGGCTGGCCTGACGCCGAACCGCGAGCTTCAGGGCCTTACCTCAATCGCCGCGATGTCGACGCGCGCGCTGGCGATCAACACATTCACATATCCGCGCGGCAACATCGAAGAGAACGTGCTCTGGATGATCCGCAATATCCGCGAGGACATTATCGCCCGGCAGCTCGGCGAGAAATTTGCGGAGCGGCCTGCGCCTCTGCCCGAAACGCGTTCGTCGTCCAAGCCTTCAAACCCTTGATCAGGCGCGAGAGCCTTGCGCATTGCTGGAATACCTTGCTCGGGCAGCGTCAGGAGATCGGCCGGCGCCATCGGCCTCGCCATCAGATAGCCTTTCACTTCCGCCCGGCTGACGGACCCGCTGAAATCTGCCGGCTCCGGGTCGGGCCTGAAACCCGCCGCAGTGATGACGCCTTCCGAGGCCGCGCTCGAACTGCCGACCAGGACCCCGCTCATCGACGGCGAGGCAGTCGCCACGATGGGGAGCGGTCTAAGCGCGATCCGAGCGTGACGTGGTGGGTAAGATCTGGAAGCTTTTCTTAAGCCAAGCCCCGGATGCGCTGTTCAAGCTCCAGACATTGGGCGCCGGCGCTGATCCTGCTGCAAGTGCGAAGCAGGCCCATTTCCTCAAATCCATGGCGCTTTTATCCAGCGCCGCGCAGCTCGCCGCCGTGTGCGAGGACATCAAGCATGAAGGCAAGGCCGGCCACATGTCCGAAGCTTGCGCCCGAGGTCCGTCCGCTGCTTGAAGCGACTTGCGATGTACTGAATGCGCGTCTGGCCAGCCGCCCGGTAGCTGCGGCCGGTTAGCGTTGGCGGGCAAGAAATTTCCCTTTTCACGCTTGTGTCGGAAGACGCTGCGCCCGCCGTCACCGCCTCTCGCCGCTGAGCCGTACTGGTTGACTGCGACGCGTGGCCCATGTGAAGGCTCGCTGGCGAATTCGGCCGTCGCGACTCCGTGAAGGCGAACGGTCAAGACTCCGCCCCAATCGATCGACTAGACTGAGTGCTTGTAGTTCTGGACGTTACATGACCGTTACGCCTCCTGAATCCGCCAATGTACTTGACGCGCCCACGCTGGCCGAGATCGCCCGCGTGCGGGAATCGGGCGTGCTGGGCGCCACAGGACGACTGGTCGAGCTGTTCGACTTCCTCGCTTCGCGCTCAGCCGACAGCCGACCGCCCAAAGAGGCAGAAATTGCCCTCGTCGTATTCGGCAAGGCCGACTCCGAAGCACTGCGCGACGATCCGGTAGCGCGTGTCTACATTCACCGGCTGCGGAAGCGCCTCGACGATTTCTATCTGCGTCACGGCACGCCAGCTGGCGTGCGTCTCGATATTCCGAAAGGCGACTATCGCATCATCTGCGTCACGCGTGAGGAAACCATTGCCACGGCGACGCCAGCAGAGAGCGAGCCCGAACTCGCAAGCGAAGCACCAATCGCAAAACCGGACCGGCGGAAGCGATGGGCGCTGATTGCGGCCGGCTTCCTCGCGCTGCTGCTCGGCGGCAATGTTGCGGCCTGGGCTTTGCTCGCGAACAAGCCGGCCGAAAAGCAACTTGCCGATGCCGGCATCTGGACGGAGATCGCGAACAGCCCGCGGCCGCTGCTTATCGTTGTTGGCGACTACTACATGTTCGGCGAGTACGAAGAGCGGGTGAAGCTGAAACGGCTCGTCCGCGACTTCGCCATCAACTCCAAGGAAGACCTCGTCCATAGCCAGCGGGACAACCCTGGCACGTTCGACCAGTATTCCGATGTCGCGATGCAATACCTTCCGGCTTCGGCCGCTTATGCGCTGGCGGACCTTGCGCCGCTGCTGCGCGAAGGTCGGCAGGTGCAGGTTGCGCTTGCATCCGAGCTGACGCCAGAGCGGCTGAAGTCCGACGACATCATCTATGTCGGCCTGCTCAGCGGCATGGGCAAACTGCGTGACGCTGTATTCTCCCAGTCGCGGTTTGCAATTGGCGAAAGCTATGACCAGATCATCGATCGCAAGACTGGCAGGACCTACACTAGCGAGGCCTTCCGCGCCGCGCCGAGCGACCAGATGTATCGCGACTACGGCTTCTTCTCGACATTCGAAGGCCCCGCCGGGAACCGGATCGCCATCCTGTCGGGATCGCGCGACACCGCGGTGATGGGCGTTGCCGAAGCGCTGACGCAGATGGATCGTCTGGCCAAGGTTGAGAAAAAAACCGGCGGCAAGGAAGATTTCGAAGCCCTGTTCGAAGTCAAAGGCCAGAAACATGTGAACCTGGAAGCACAGGTTCTGGCGTCCTACGAGCTCAACAGCTCGACGATCTGGAGCGGCGCTCCGGCGAACGTGGCGTCGTACCCGGCAAAATAGTGCACGCTGCGGAAGGCAGGCCTGGACCTGTCGCGCGATGCGGTCGGTAAAGAGCGACTTAAGTTCAGCTCGCCACAAAATGGCCTCGGCCGGCGGACAACGCTTGGCCACGACCTAGATCTTTGAAGTCAGGAGACGCCTCCGGGGGGCGGTACTGCACAGGATCAACGGCATATGCGCGGCTGGCTCTTGTTTCACAATGACGTCGAAGACGGGGTGCCTGAGGCGGCAGAAATCCGTCGCTTCATCGAGGCAGGCAAGCGTCGCGGCATCAAGCTGGACGCGCTGCGCCCGAGCGGTTTCGAACTGATCGTGTCGACTGAGCGTGACTGGCGGGCGGAGTATGCCGGCGGCAAGCTTTCAAGACCCGACTTCATCATCCCGCGCACCGGAAGCGAGACCAGCTATTTCACCCTCGCCGTCATACGCCAGTTTGAGCGCATGGGCGTGCCGCTGATCAATGGCGCTGAAGCCGTGGAAGCCTGCGCCGACAAATTGCAGACGCTGCAATTGCTTTCAGCATCCGGCTTGCCGATCCCGAAAACGATCCTCGCCAAGTTTCCGGTCGACGTGGATGTGATCGAACGTGAACTCGGGTTTCCGGTCGTTGTGAAGAAGCTGCGATCAACGCGCGGGGCCGGCGTTGCCCTGTGCCAGGACCGGGAGCAGTTCGATGATCTCGCGAGCCTGCTGGGCGATGCTGCGCACCAATCGGATTTCATATTCCAGCAGTACATCGCCAAGAGTCATGGCCGGGATGTGCGGCTGCTCGTCATCGGCAACCAGGTCGCGGCGTCGATGGAGCGACGGTCGCTGAACGGCAATTTCAAGTCGAACATATCGCTCGGCGGCATTGGCGAGTGCATCGATCCGCCGGAAGAGATGGCGCAACTGGCGATCGAGGCGGCGAAATCGCTGCGGCTGGATATCGCCGGGATCGACATCCTCTACGACGAGAAGGGCTTTCGTATCTGCGAAGCCAACTCTTCACCCGGCTTCGTCGGACTTGAGAAGGCGTGCCCTGTAAGCGTGCCTGACAAGGTATTCGACTATGTCAGCGCGCGGATCAATCCGCCGGAACCGCCCCGCAAACCCCTGTGGCGCCGGATCATTCCCGGACTGCGCGGCAAGGAGCGGCAGGTCGAGAAGGAAAAGGCCTAGGCCGCCCGCTCGAATATCGCGGCGATGCCTTGCCCGCCCCCGATGCACATCGTCTCGAGACCGTAGCGAACCTCCCGCCGCGCCATCTCGTTCATGAGATTGGCGAGGATGCGCCCGCCCGTGGCGCCGATCGGATGGCCAAGTGAAATCCCCGACCCGTTGACGTTCAGCTTGTCGGGGTCATTCCAGTTCCAGCCCCTCAAGACAGCCAGAACCTGCGGCGCGAAAGCCTCGTTGAGTTCGACAAGATCAATGTCCTTCCAGCCAAGGCCGGTGCGCGCGAACAGACGTTCCACGGCCGGCACAGGGCCAATGCCCATGCGCGACGGCTCAACCCCAGCCGCGGCCCAGCCGACAAACCAGCCCATCGGCTCCAGGCCAAGCTCCTCCAGCTTGTCCTCGGACACGACGAGGCACGCTGCGGCTGCATCATTCTGCTGGCTGGCATTGCCGGCCGTGACCACGCCGCCCTTCTCGATCGGCTTCAACGCCGAGAGCGACTGAGCCGTGGCGTCCGCGCGCACACCCTCGTCCTGCCTGAAGATGATCGGATCACCCTTCTTCTGCGGCACCGAGACAGGCACGAGCTCATTGTCGAACTTGCCGGCCTTCCAGGCGGCAGCGGCCCGCTGATGGCTACGCGCCGCATATTCATCGCAGGCTTCGCGCGGGATCTGATAATCCTTGGCGAGGTTTTCAGCGGTCTCGATCATGCCCGAAATCACCCCGAAGCGGGAAATCGGCTGCGACATCACCCGGCCGCGTGCAAGACGGTCATGCAGCGTGACAGAGCCCATGCGGGCGCCAGAGCGCATATCGGTCGAATAGTATTCGACATTTGTCATGCTCTCGACGCCGCCCGCCATGACCACGTCCGCCGCGCCGGTCTGCACGAACATGGCGGCGTCGATGATGGATTGCAGGCCGGACCCGCAGCGCCGATCAAGCTGATAGCCCGGTACGGAGATCGGCAGGTCCGCCGCCAGCGCCGACCAGCGCGCAACGCAAGGCGCTTCGCCCGAGGGATAGCCTTGCGCGAAGATCACGTCATCGATCTTTTCGGGATCAATCTTCGTGCGCTCAACCAGCGCCTTCAACACAACCGCCCCGAGTTCGCCCGCCTCCAGGGAAGCAAGTCCACCCTGAAACTTCCCCACAGCCGTGCGGAGCGGGCTGACAATGGCGGCGCGACGAAGTTTCGTCATATGACGGTTTTCCCAGCTGGAATGCGCGCACATTAGCCAGACTGAGCAGTACGGCAACCTGTGCCGGACCTCTGAGGACGCCGACCAGTTGCCTCATTCAGGCGATTGCCCGATGACGAATATCGTCCGCACCCTGCGAGGAGCGGCGATTCCGATGGCGACGTCACAACAGAGAGGATGGCGTAGCGTGATGATGAACTGGCGTTCGATGCTCTTCGTGCCCGCCCCCGCGCCGCAACGCTGGGCGAATGCCCACACGCGCGGAGCCGATGCGATCATTGTCGATCTCGAAGATTCCACTGAGCCCGACGCAAAGGCTGCGGCGCGCGCGCAAGCTAGAGAAGCCGTGAAGACGCTGCACGCCAACGGCGCGATCGTGACGGCGCGTGTGAACAATGATCCCGCCTATCTTGAGGATGATCTCGAGGCCGTTGTTACGGATGGCTTGCGCGCGATCGTCATGCCCAAGATTGAGGCGGCCGCCGAACTTGAAAACCTGTCTTCCATGCTGGACGCGCTCGAATACGAGAACGGGATGGAGCGCTATACTATTGGCGTCATGGCGGTCATCGAAAGCCCTCGTGCGCTGGAGCGGATCACTGCAATCGCAGATGGTCCGCGCCTGATCGGCATTGCCTTGGGCAGCGAAGACTTCGCTCTGGCGCTGGGTCGGCCGCCTGCGCCCTTGTCGCTCGGGCTTGCGGCGCAGACAGTTGCCTATGCGGCCTCGGCGCGCGGGATCATGGGCATCGGCATGGCGCTAGGCATCGCCAACTTCACCGAGCTTGACGGCTTCACAGCGGAAGCCCGGCGCTCGCATGCGATGGGCCTCACGGGAGCGATGTGCATTCATCCCAATCAGGTCGCTGTGCTGAACCAATGCTTTGGCGTCAGCGACGAAGCCATCGCGGAAGCGCACGCCATTCTCGCGGCCTGGAATGCGCGCGTGGATGGCGTGGTCTCGCACAATGGCCGGATGATCGATCGACCGGTTGCCGAACGCGCACGCCGCGTGCTGAAATCGGCTGGACGAGCGTGAGAAACGGTTCGCCCGGCGATGTGCTGCTCGGCTTCAGGCCAGGACAGCGCATCTTTATCCAAGGCGGACCGGGCGAGAATGTGGGCCTCTCTAACCTGCTCATGGATAATCCAGGCTACGCTCGCGGCGTCGAGTTCTGGTCATCGCTTGTGCCGGGGATAAACAGCTTCGACTATGGTTCGCTGCCTGGCGATGCGAAGCTGACCACATTCATGGCGTCTACCGCGCTTGAACCTTCCATCACCGCGGGTCGCACGAGGCTAATCGCCATGCCGTATTCCGAAGTAGCCGAGCTGCTGTCACGAACGGAGTTTGACGCCGCGATTTTCCAGACATCGCCGCCAGATGCACAGGGACGGTATTCCTTCGCGCACTCGTGCGACATGCCGCCAATCGTCTGGCCGAATGCTCACAAGCGGATCGTGTTCTTCAATGAGCAGATGCACAGCCTCCCGCTCGGGCAGAGCCTGCCGGGCGACGCCGTGGACCTCGCCATCCCGATCAACGAGCCGCTGCTGTCGCCGCCGCCCAATGTCTCGCGCCCCGCAGCGGTGGCGGAGATTGCGCGACTGGCGGCCGGACTCGTTCCCGACGGTGCAACCGTGCAGGCAGGAATTGGCGACACGCCAGCGGCCGTCGTCGCCGGGCTTCGCCTGCATCGCGGCTTGCGTATTCTTTCGGGGATCATCACGTCGGAATATCAGCAGCTCGCAGAGAGCGGTGCGCTGGACGCGGGCGCAGAGCATGTTGCGGGTGTTGCCTGGGGCGATGCAGCTTTCCGTAACTGGCTTCCGCAGTCGGGCTTTGCATTCCGGTCGGTGTTGGAAACGCATGACCACACGAAACTTGCGGCTATTCCCGGCTTCGTCTCAATCGGATCCGCGCTGGAAGTCGACCTCACCGGCAATCTCAATCTGGAATGGCGGTCGGGGCGACGCGTCAGCAGCGTCGGGGGCGCGCCAGATTACCTTCGGGCTGCCACAGCGTCGGCCGGAGGCCTGTCGATCATCGCCCTGCGGGCTACAAGCGGGAACGGCGGATCGCGCATCGTACCGACGTTGAAGGCGCCCTCTTTTGCTGGCGATCTGGTCGATGTCGTGGTGACTGAGCACGGCATTGCCCAGCTGACGGGACTTTCCGGCGAGACCCGAGCGAATGCCCTGATCGCAATCGCGGCGCCCGAGCATCGTGCGTTTCTCGCCGACGCGCGTCGACGAAGCGCGATTTAGCAGTCTACTTGATCTAGTCGTCTTCCCTTACACTGATTGGCGCCTAGTTTAGAGTGGCATACATGCCGGGGGGGACCCCTGTATGACTGCGCGCCAAGCATGAAAACGCTGTGCGCGTCGCACTGCATCGTCTTCGAGCCGGACCTGGCGTGTCGCCGCATCCTGGAGTCTGCGCTCGCTAACCTTTACTGGACGGTTGCAGTCGTTGAGAGCTTGTCCGACGTGAAGGCCGGACTGCCCGGCCCATGGGCCACACTGCTCGCCATCGAGTCTGGTGATCCGGCGGCGCTAGATGCGGTGCGTGAAATTTGAAGCGCGGCAGCGAACGTCGTCATCTGCGTCCTGCTCGACGAACACGCGCCGCCCTACGACCAACATGTGACGCATGCCGGAGCGGATTCGGTATTCGCCAAACCGGTGCATGAGAAGGAAATCGTCGAAGCGCTCGTGGCAGGCTTCATGGCGCGGCGACCCTGAGAGACTGGCACGGAAGTCGCGGCGGATGTTCAGCGATCCTGCAACGCGCGCACGGCCCTGGCGGCGGTCGCGCGTGAGTCGATGCGAGTCTGAAACAATTCGCCTAAGCCCGCCAATCGGCGGGCAACCTTACAAAAACAGCATGTAAAACCATGCGATTCAAAGGTTTCAGGAACTCGACTTCCTTTGCCGGCGTGGCTAGCGTGCAACACATCAGCCAAACGGGGTCGGCGCATGGACGGACAGGACATCCTGCCGCTTCGGGTCGCGCTAATCAGCGCGGCGCTTGCGCTAGGCTGCGTGCTGCCTGCGGCAGCACAAGTGCTTGAGATCGGGCCGGCGGGGGTGACCTCCATCTCCGGTCCCAACCTGATCACGCCGGATGGAGTGAAGGAGATCGCGCCAGTGCGTGCTTCCCCAAGATCTGTGGGCGCCCCCGCTTCGACCCAACCGCTGCTGGATCGTGCAGGCGAGGCCAGCGACCTGTCGCCACGCCTGCTGGAAGCGATCGCCTATGTCGAATCGAGGTTCCGCCACAGCGCAATTTCGCCAAAAGGCGCGATTGGCATGATGCAATTGATGCCCGCAACCGCTGACGGCCTGGGCGTTGATCCCCACGATCCGGCCCAGAATGCCCGGGGCGGCGCCGCGTACCTGCGTCAGATGCTTGCAATGTTCGACAACAATGTGGAACTCGCTGTGGCAGCCTATAATGCCGGCCCCAATGCTGTGCTGAGGCATAAAGGTATGCCGCCCTATGCCGAGACCCGCACCTATGTGGCGGCCGTGATGGATTACCTCGCCAGGACCAGCGTACCGGAGACCAAGTGATGGCGTTCACCGCCCGACTAGCCGCCTTGACCATGACCTCGATGATCGCCGCGCAGGAGGCGTTCGCGCAGGTCAACTCGCCTCAAGGTTCGGGCCCGATCCTCGGCGCGGTCAACTGGGTGCGCGGCACGATGGAGGGCGGCATCGCCACGGCCGTCGCGGTCATCGCCGTCGCTTTTGTCGGCTTCATGATGCTCACCGGGCGAATGAACTGGAAACACGGGATTACCGTGATAGTCGGGTGCTTCATCCTCTTCGGCGCCGCAACAATTGTCGGCGGTATACAGATGGCCGCGCGGACAGCGGGATAGACAAGAATGGCAGGCCTCGAGCGCGACATCGTCTTCAACGCCCTCACCCGCCCGCAGATGTTTGCGGGCGTGAGCTACTCATTCTTCGTGCTGAACCTTGTCGTCACAACGGAAGTGTTCCTGATCACCAAGTCGTTCTGGGCGATTGTGACTGCGCTGGTGCTGCACGCAATCGGCTATCTGATGTGCCTGCGCGAGCCGCGCTGGCTCGACCTCTGGATCCAGAAGGTGAGCCGCTGCCCGCGCGTGAAGAATTACGCACACTGGCGATGTAACTCGTACTCACCATGAAGAAAAAACCGGCTCCGAAGAAAACGGGGACGAGGGGCAACAAGAAACTGGCGCGTCGCGAGAAGAAAGCGGCGGACATGCTGCCATATGCGCGCCACATCGACGAAACCACAATCGCAACACGCGATGGCGCGCAGATCCAAGTGCTGCATCTTGCTGGTTTTGCCTTCGAAACCGCAGATACCCAGGAACTGAATTACCGCAAGAATGTGCGCGACACCGTGCTGCGCGGCATCGCCTCATCACGGCTGTCGATCGGCGCGCATGTCATTCGCCACATGGTGAGGCCGGGACTGGAGGGTGATTTCTCCAACCCGTTCGCGCGCAATCTCGACGCCAGCTGGCGTTCACGCCTCTCGGGACGGCGGCTGTTCGTCAACGACCTATTCCTTACTCTGACCCGAAAGCCCGTCATGGGCCGTTCAGGCATCATGGGCGCCAAGAAACAATGGGACGCGGTCAGCCGCGTGCGCGACCGCCGCGAACTGGACGCCGCAACCGACAGTCTGCTCGCCGCATTGCAACCTTATGGGCCTCGTCTTCTGGGCGCCTATGAAACGCCGGGCGGGCTATTCTCCGAGCCGCTGGAATTCCTCGCCTTCCTGTTCGATGGCGAGCTGAGACCCGTGCCCTATGAAAAGGGCGGCGCCTTCTTCGTCGATCGGCGCGTGAGCTTCGGCAAGGACACGCTGGAGCTGTCCGGCAATGCGCGCAGCCCTCGCACGCTCGCCGCGATCTTGGCCGTGAAGGAATATCCGCCGCACACATCCGCCGGCCAGCTCGATAGCCTGCTGCGCGTGCCGCATGAGATGGTGATTTCGCAGAGCTTCAGCTTCGTTGATCGCCAGCCCGCGCTGAACCGCATGAACCTCGCCCTGCGCCGCATGCGCGCGGCGGATGATGAAGCGCTGTCTTTGCGCCGCGATCTTGTTCAGGCCAAGGACGATGTCGCCGCCGGGCGCGCGGTGTTCGGCGAACATCATTTCACGATGATGGTCCGCGCGCCGGATTTCGAACCGCTCGACAACGCCGTCGCCGACGTGCAGGCCGCGCTGACAGAGATTGGCGTCATCGGCGTGCGCGAGGAAGCAGCCTTGGAGCCCAGCTTCTGGGGCCAATTCCCCGGGAATACGCAATACATCCCGCGCAAGGCGCTGATCTCATCGGCAAACTTCTCGGGCCTCGCCAGCTTCCACAGCCACCCTGTCGGCCGCGCCGGCGGCAATCACTGGGGGCCGGCCGTCACGCTGCTGGAGACGACCGCGGCCTCGCCCTACTATTTCAATTTCCACAAGGGTGATCTCGGCAACTTCCTCGTCATCGGGCCCTCGGGCGCCGGCAAGACCGTAGTTCTGAACTTCCTGATCGCGCAGTGCGAGCGCTTCGAGCCTAAGGTCGTGTTCTTCGACAAAGATCGCGGGGCGGAAATCTTCCTGCGCGCGATGGGCGGCAAATATGACCTGATCCGCCCCGGCGTGAAGACTGGCTTCAATCCGCTGCAGCTTCCCGACACGCCTGGCAATCGCCGCTTCCTCCAGCAATGGACCGCGAAGCTGGTGACATCCAATGGCGAAGTCCTGAGCGCGGAAGACAACGCGACTATCTCCGCCGCCGTGTCGGCCAACTACGATCAGACCCCGAATTTCCGGCGGCTCCGCTATTTCCGCGAACTCTTTCTCGGCGGGCGCAGACCGACGCCGGGCGATCTCGCCTCGCGTCTCAATCCGTGGATTCACGAAGGCGATCGCGCCTGGCTGTTTGACAACGAGGACGACCATCTTGATCTCGATACCCGTATCGCCGGGTTCGACATGACTCACCTGCTCGAAGATCCGGTCGTGCGCACGCCGACCATGATGTATCTCTTCCATCGCGTCGAAGAGCGTCTCAACGGCCAGCCGTCGATCATCGTGGTGGATGAAGGCTGGAAGGCGCTGGACGATGAGGTGTTCGTCGCACGCATTCGCGACTGGGAAAAGACCATCCGCAAGCGTAACGGGATCGTCGGCTTCGCCACGCAATCGACAGGCGACGCACTCGAAAGCCGGATCGCCAGCGCCGTCATCGAACAGTCGGCCACACAGATCTTCCTGCCGAACCCGAAGGCGCAGGAAAACGAGTACTGCAAGGGCTTTGGGCTTTCAGGCCATGAGTTCGACCTGATCCGTACACTGCCAGACACGTCACGCTGCTTCCTCGTAAAGCACGGCGCAGAGAGCGTGGTGGCGCGCCTCAACCTGACAGGTGAGCGGGACCTGCTGACCGTCCTTTCCGGCCGCGAGCGCACCGTGCGCATACTCGACGACATCCGCTCCGAGGTTGGAGACAGCCCCGACGAATGGATGCCAAGATTGCTGGGGGCCGCATAGTGGCGTTCTGCCCAGCCCCTCCAGAAGCCGGCATGGTCGGCGGCGTCCTTGAGACGGTGGATTGTCATGTCCGCGTCCTGGTGCACGACACCTATCGAAATCTCGTCGGCCCCGACACGCTGTTCTCGACCGCATTCACAGGCCTGCTGACGATCTATATCGCCCTCATCGGCTATCAGCTGCTGTTCGGACGCGGCGGCATGCGCGTGACGGAGCTGCCGTTTGCGGCGCTGAAGATCGGATTGATCCTCGCCTTCCTCACCTCATGGGCAGCTTACCAGACGCTGATCTTCAACCTGCTGTTCGATGGGCCGGCCGAAATCATGAAGATGTTCGTTGGGCCGCTGGCGGCGCAGGGATCGACGTTCGATGGCGATGTCATGGGTGGCGTACAGCAGACATTCGAGGATTTAAGCGGCGCGGCCGGCGTTTATGGCGGCATGGCGAGCCCGACGGCCAATTTGCTGCAAGGTGGTCCGATGCTTGGGTCTGGCCTGCTGTGGCTGACCTCAATCGCCCTGCTGTTACTGACGCTCGGGATCATCATCGCGACAAAGATCGTGCTCGCTTTCCTGCTGGCGATCGGGCCGATCTTCATCGGCATGCTCTTGTTCGACCAGACGCGCGGGCTGTTTGAAGGCTGGATGCGCGCGACGTTCTCATTCGCGATGGCGCCGCTCGCCGTAAACGTCTTCGGCGCGGTGATGCTGATGATCCTGCAGCCCTTCTTGAAGCTGCTGCTCGAGAACGCCGCGGAGCAGAAATTCGACATGGGGCCGGTCATCACGATCGCCATCGTCGTCACCGTGTTCGTGATGGTGATGATCTTCGGGCTTGGCGCCGTGGCGGCGATCGGACGAGGCTTCGGCTTCAATCGCGGACGAAGCGAAGAGCGTTCCATGCAGCGGCTTCCGGCTCCCGATCGCCCTTCCAGCAGTTCAGCGGGCGCACGGGCCGAGGAGGTCGCGGCCCGCGTGGCCATGATCGACAGGGCGCAGGCCGCGACAACCGGGGCCGGCTATTCGAGCCGCGAAGTCTACTCGCGCAGGACGGGTGAGATCGCGGATGCGGTCGCCTCAGCGCCCTTGCTGGCGAGCGATCGTCTCGGCCAAACATACAACCGCGCGCCGCGACCAACCGTTCGCCGAGAGGATCGCTGAGCATGGGCGCAGTTACGACAGAGTGTTCACTTGCGCGACGGCCCGAAAATGGTGTCGATACACGCACGGCGCCCGGGGGCGGAATGCCATGAGCCCGATGGGTCGAGGAAAGAACCGTTTGAAGTTTCGAGAAGCTGCGCTCGCCGTGCTGGCGCTGGCGGCGTGTGAGGCAGCCTGGATTCCAGCGGCCGTCGCCCAGACCGCGACATATCCGAAGCCGGGACCGGGCGACCCGCGCATCAAGGAATTCATGTACGACCCCAACGCGATCGTGGGGATCCGGGGCCAGCTTGGCTACGAACTGACGATCGAGTTCGGCGCGGACGAGCGGATCGAGAATGTCTCGATCGGCGATTCCCTGTCGTGGCAGGTGACGCCGAACCGGAAGGCGACGCTGCTCTTTCTGAAACCGATGTCTAAATCCACCCCGACCAGCATGACGGTCGTCACGACCCAACGGATCTATTCCTTCCTGCTCACGGCTACCGAAGGCAAGAACGCCAATGACCCGAATACGCTGCTGAGACTGCGCTTCCTTTATCCCACCCCGCCCGTGGTGGCCGATCTTGCGCCGCCTCCGCCGCCGCCACCTCCGCCGCCGAAGCCGGAGGACTTCAATTTTGATTACGAGTTGAAGGGTCAGAAAAACCTGCACCCGGTTCGTGTGTTCGACGATGGCGCCGTTACGTATTTCCAGTTCGATAGCCGCAATGCCGCCCCGGCCGTGTTTGTGATCGGCGCGGACGGGAAGGAGGAGATGGCGAATACGCGCGTCTCCGGCGACTATACGGTCGCCGACTTCATCGCCGAGACGTTCATCCTCCGCTATGGCAAGACCCAGGCCGAAGTGAAGAACAGGGCGTGGAGCAAGCGTCCCAAGGCGAAGCCCGCACCCTTGCCACAGCCGAGCCGAGGTTGACATGGCGCGCGATCCAGCACCTCCGCCACCGCCCCGCACCGGCCTTGATCCCACTTTCGACGTGGACGCCCCGCCGCGCGTCGCGCAAAGCACCAGCCTGTGGCCGATCGTGTTCGGCCTTGTCGGCGCGCTTGCGCTGGGCGTTATCGTCTTCCTGCAGCTCGACGCGAACCGCGCCACAATGGAGACGGCGCGTCTTGCAAGCGAACAATCAGCCGCGACGGCGGAAGCGCAACGGCTTGCCGCAGCGACGGCCGCGAGCGCGCCGGTGATGCCGGCGTACCAGCCCGCGCAGCCGGAACCCGTTCTGGTCGAACCGCCTCCGCCTGTCGAAGAGCAACCGCCGCCGCCACCGGTTCCGGCAGGCCCGACGCAGGGTGAATTGGATCGTCTGCGCGCGCCAGCTTTGGTGGTCGACCTCGGCGAATACAAGGCGCCGGCGCCGGGCGCTGCGATTGGGCCAGATGGCAAGCCGCTGGATCCCGCCGCCGTCGCCGGAGCTGTCGGGGCGGGCGCCAACCAGAGCATGAATGCAGACGAACGTTTCGCGCAGAAATTCGGCGTCGGCGATTCCTCGAAGCCAGCGCGCGCGAGCCAGCTGCGCGACCCTTCGAATACGATCATCGAGGGCACTGTGATCGCAGCGGTTCTCGAGACCGCATTGAATTCCGACCTGCCCGGATATGTCCGCGCCGTCGTCACGCGCGAGGTCAAAGGCTTTGATGGGGCGCGGACGCTTGTGCCGCGCGGGTCCCGTCTGATCGGACAATACAAATCCGGCGTGGCGCTGGGCCAGAGCCGGACCTTCGTGATCTGGACACGGCTTGTCCGGCCTGATGGCGCGATGATCGAGCTCGCGTCGCCAGCCACAGACGGGCTCGGACGCGGCGGGCTTGATGGCGACGTCAACACGCACTTCTTCGAGCGGTTCGGCGGCGCAATCCTCTTGACGCTGCTGAACATAGGCGGCGCAGCCGTGACGGATTCGAGCGACACCAGCATCGTCATCGCTTCGACCCGCGCAGGCGTGGACGCCGGATCAAGCGCCTTGACGTCATCGACCAATGTCGGGCCGACCGTGACCGTGCCGCAGGGATCTCCCGTGCGGGTGTTCGTGAGCCAGGACCTCGACTTCTCGACGGTCGGACCTGTCAAATCGGGCGCATCAAATTGATCGGCGAAGGGGTTTATCTCCGCACCTACCTAACGCCGTTCGCAACCTGGCTGGACAGGGCCGATGTGACGGACATCCTGGTCAACCGGCCCGGAGAAGTCTGGATCGATGGCGCGCGCGGGTTTGAACATCATGCAGCACCGGATGTAACCGAAGTGATGATGCTGCGACTGGCGCAGCAGATTGCGGCGCACACGGCGCAGGGTGTTAGTCGCGAGTATCCCTTGCTTGCCGCGACGTTGCCCGATGGCGCGCGGGTTCAGATCGTCTCACCGCCGGCGACGCGGACGCATTTCGCGCTGGCGATCCGGAAGCATGTTGTTCAGGATCTTACGCTCGACAATTACGAAGCATCGGGCGCTTTTGCCGGAGCCAAGCGTGCCGCGGGAAGCGAGCGCGCGGAAAAAGATGCGGAGCTTCAATCGCTGCTGGATCGCGGGGACATGAAGGCGTTCTTCTCGCAGGCCGTTAAGGCCGGGCGTAATATCGTGATTTCGGGAGGCACGGGCACGGGGAAGACAACGTTCCTGAATGCCTTGCTGAAGGAAGTTCCGCAGGGCGACCGCCTGATCGTGATCGAGGACACGCCCGAGGTGAAGCTGGCGCATCCGAATGCGGTGGGCCTGATCGCCGTGAACAGCGAGTTGGGCGAGGCGCGGGTCGGGATCGATGAGCTGTTGCGGGCGAGCCTGCGGATGCGGCCGGACCGGCTGATGGTAGGGGAAATTCGCGGGGCGGAAGCGTTCACGTTTCTTCGCGCGGTGAATACGGGACATCCGGGTTCGTTGACGACCGTGCACGCAGACAGTCCACAGGGCGCGATGGATCAGATTGCGTTCATGACCTTGCAGGCCGGGCTGACGCTGACGCGGGCGGATGTGATCGACTATGCGCGCTCGGTGATCGATGTGGTGGTGCAGCTGTCTCGCGTGAGCGGCAAACGCGGCGTGAGCCAGGTGGTCTTTCACCGCCGGACATGAGGGGGCGTTCTCGCTGGTGGGCGAGTTGGGAGGATCGGGTGCGCTGGTGGAGCGCTAGGTCAGGACGGAGTTTGAGGTGTGAGCCCCTTCCGTCTCGCCGCGACGAGGCTGCGATCCGCCTGCCACAGCTATACGAACTGGCGGAGGCAATTCCCCTTCGTTGCGACGGTGCGCTTGCCTCAACCTGCGTAGCAGGGGGAGGTGGATCGCTTGCGGAGCACGCAAAACGGAGGGGCATCGTGCGTGTAGCTCACGGGGGGTGAGCACGCCCTCGTGGTTCGATGGCCGCGCACTTTGTGCGCCGCTCACCTGTATGTTGGTGGACGGATCGCTAGAGTGATCCTGCAGCTGGCGTAGCTCGTTGCTCATCTGGTTGCCAAGGGTTTGTTGTCCTCGAACAGTCTCTTGGCCATGAGGGCTATCGGGCAGGCGCGGTCGCTTGCCGCGACGCGTTGAGGTTCCTTAAGGGTGTCGCTCGTGTCTCGGGGCAGATCCACAGGCAGGGCGTGCGTGACCTTTACGCGAGGCTCCAGCAGATCATCTGGAGGTTGGAGGCGACAGCGGCTTAAGATGACGCGCGAAGTATTCCAGTCGTCCTACGAATTCCGGAAAGCGCCGCCCCCCATTCTCGTCATGCCTCGGGCGCCATGGCGTCACGGGCGGAAAAGTCGACGCCCGCGGCTGGGCTGGCGAGAACAGCCGGGCCGCGGGCGCCTTCTCGTTCCGCAGCCGGGCGTCGAGTCCGGGCCGTGGGAACGATTGGGGGCTCGCTACACCGCGGGAGCAGCGAGGAAGTCAATATAGCGATTGTTGAAATTGGAGATGTTCGGGAAGATGGCCGCGATCTGCGTGTCGCTGAGACCGAACCAGCGCGCCATCGTGCCGGCATACTGATCGACAGACAACTGCGGTATGAAGACGTTGTTGAGCATGTTCGGATTCTGGAAACCGCCCGCGTCGACACCAATGGTGGGATACTGGCCGTACATATCGCCACCACGCACCGCGCCGCCCATGACGAACTGGTGCGAACCCCAGGCATGGTCAGTGCCATCGCCATTGCTGGTGAAGGTGCGCGAGAAGTCAGAAGCGGTGAAGGTCGTCACCAGCTGCCTCAGATCGACACCGTTCACATTTGCCAGCGCGCTATCGAAATACGCCATCGCGTGACCGACACGCGCCAGAAGCTGGCTTTGCACGGAATTTTGGATGTCATGGGTATCGAACCCGCCGATCGACACGAAAAATACCTGACGGCGCATCCCGAGCGCCTGACTGGCGGCAATGACTTTCGCCACAGTCTGTAACTGTGTGGCAAGCTGGTTGTTTTCCAGGGAGCGCGAAATGGGGTTCAGCAATTGCGTAGGCGCGGGGATGGCGGCGCCGGGCCCGTTAGCAGCGAACTGGGCGTTCATCAGCTCGGCAGTACTCTGGGCGCGAATGATCTTCGCGCCGTAGTCCTGCATGAAATAGCTGGCGCCCGCAGTATCTTGAATAATTTCGCGGATGCGTGCGCCTTGCCCGCTGACGCCATACAGACTCGATTGATTGGTCGCAGCCGAATTTATGCGGATCGCCGGGCTCGATTGGCTGGTTGACATCTGGTACTGGAAGACCGTGTCGCCAGCCAGGAAGACTGCGTTCCCAGCCATGGAGATCGCTGTGAACACGCCGTTCGATCCATTCGAGGCCAGCAACTGATCAGCCATCATGCCGCCCCAGCCTCGACGTGCTCCCTCGGCAGAGCCTGACTGCCAGGTCGATTGCTGATCGTTGTGCGACATCAGACTTGCCGGCAGCGGCACCGAACGATTGTTGTATTGCGCCTTTGTGGTGGGGACGATGAGCGGGCCAACGTTTGCAGTCACGGCGAGACGCCCGCCATTCCAGATCGGCAGTAAAGGGGCTAAGTGCGGATTGAGAGCAAAAGTGCGCGCAGATGCGCTGGTGCCCGGCGGTACGGGATTTTGTGTCGCAGTCGCGATCGGCAGGACACCGCCCCACGCTTCCGGCGATTGGTAGTCGTTCGCCCCCATAACCCGGCCTGTGACAGGATTGGTTCCGCCCGGAAGCGTGGGGGCTGTGCCGGCAGGCATGAGCGCGATCGGCACGTTACCTTGCCGGCGCGTACTGAAGTAGCGACCCCAGCTATCCGGATCGGTGGCGAGCACCATGTTGTTGGTGTCGTTGCCGCCGAAAAGGAAGATGCAGACGAGCGCCTTATAGTTTGTAGCGGTCTGCGCTGCTGCGCTGCCCATGGTAGCGAGCTGCAAGCCAAATGTAGACGCTGCGGCGCCGACACAGGAGAGCGCAGACATACGGCGGAGGATCTCGCGGCGGGTGGCGTTGGACATTGTCATGTTCAGTTCCTCAACGCTGGACCAGATATTCGGGAGAGATCATCGCGAAGAAGATCGCCGTTCGAGCTCGTGTGAGTTTTGCGCTGTCTATGGCCGCCTGGTTCGACCCAGTGACCGCTGGGATGGGTACGGCGTTGACACCCGCGATGATCCGATCCCGCAGCGTTGTCGACATCTGGCCGTAGAACAGGAGGCGGTTCAAACGATCAACAAGCGCGCTCGCGTTGTCGGCAATCGCGATCTCGGCTGAGTAAGCGGCTCGCACGTCATGGCCAGTGAAACCCTCCGCCGCCCAGCCGATGCCATTCTGGACGGTTTCCTGGATCAAGTTGACATAAGCGGGGGCGGTTACTTCGTCGATGATCTGAAATTCAGGGGCGACAAGATTGTGCTGGCCAAGTTGAGTGCTGTTGGGCGGCGTGTATCCGGGGCGCCAGAAATTGAACACCGAAGGCGATGTAAGCGGCGCCTGGCTGAGGTCGATGTTCGAAGCGGTCGATACGAACACGTACTTGCCTGATTGCGAAGTCGCCCCGAAAGCACGGGCCCAATTCGTGATCCGGATGACTGGCTCCCGAAATTTTCCGAACGAAGATGAGCTGACAGCCGCGGTCGTGCTACGCGCTTCAGTATCCGTCAGAATGGCGCGGACGACAGCCGCAATATCTCCACGCACGCCCGCGCCATTGTTGGCGAACACCGCGGCTACGCGGCCGACATATTCAGGGCTGGGGTTTGACGTGACAAGTTGCTGGATAAGGCGACGCGAAATGAACGGACCAGTGTTGGGGTGATTGAACAGACGGTCCAATGCGATGTCTATCTCGCTGCCAATGTTCACGGTGGGACTGGCCGGGATTGTCGTGCCGAGGAACGTCTTCTCGGAGGTCGAGTGAAAGGTCGGATAGAAGATCATGGGCGTCGTCGTGCGCGCATCGCTTCTAGTGCCGTTGTAGAATGACCCGTTGCTGGGTTGGGGATGATACCAACTGATGCCGGTGAACACCTTTGCGAGCCCGCGAATGTCGGCGGATGTGTATGTGGGAATGGGTTGTCCGTTATTCAGACGTTGCGTGCCGTCAGCGTTGAGCTCGTAGAGACCGATTGTCATCAGCTGCATCACTTCACGGGCATAGTTCTCGTCGGGCGAGCGCGTTCCGTCTTCCTTCTGGTTGGCCATGAAGGTGAGATAGACCCCCATCATGGGGTGCATCGTCACATCTTCAAGCAAGGTACGAAAATTGCCGAAGGCGTTGCGTGTCAACATGTCGTAATAAGACGCAGCGCCCCACGTATCGACGTTGTCATCGACGATCGAAACCACGAAAATCTGCGAAAGTGCAAAGGCCACGCGCTGGCGCAGCTGATCTTCTCCATTGATCGCCGAGCGCCACCAGGTCGAATAGAAATCGTTCCTGCTAGGGAAGAATCCAGCTCCCGCCTTCCAGATAGATTCGATGTAATCCAGGTGAGCGTTACTCGCGACTGGCTTGGCGATCTGCGCGGTAACCCAGGCATTGATGCTGCCGGAGGACACGACTTCCTGGATGGCCGCGTCTGTTGGGCCGAAAGTGGCCTGGGTGAGAAGGCGGGCCGCTTCGGCCGTTGTCGGGGGCGCGCCACTCGTCGCGCCGCCGCCGGTTCCGCCGCCGCCTGTGCCGCCACCGGCGCCTGTACCGCCACCACCGCTGCCGGCGCCTCCACCACCGACAACAACACCCCCGCCGCCGGAGCCACTATCGCCGCCGCCGCCTCCACCGCCGCCACAGGCGGCAAGCAGGCCGGCGAGAGCAGCAACTATTATTTGACGCTTGAACAAGCGAAGCATGGTGAACTTCCTATCCCCAAACCCCTTCGGATTGAGCTCGCTCGCAACGTCCCGCTATAGGGCCGAAGCTGGAAATCCGGACGGTGACTAGAAAAGTGTGGCAATCGAAGCGCGAGGCACGCGGCAATCCTTCAGTCCGACTTGTTCGACGCTTACTCGACCAAGTGAACCCCCACGCGAAGACTTTGACTCAGTTATGGTCGCGGCGCCAATTAACTTCTTGGAAAATTTTCGCCTCACGCGTGCAAAGCGCGCGCAATCTCGACTTCACGAGAGATTATTCCGCATGCGGATCGACGCCCCGCACGACTACTTAGCAGGCGTTAGCCTGATCACCTTCTCGGCGACGCGATCGACGGCCTCGCGACTGAAGGCGAGCGGCACGTAGCTGCCTTCGGCCCAAAGCGGAAAGAGATCGCGATAGTGGGCGCTGTAGGGATCGCCGGATTGGCCGGGTGTGTTCATCGCGACGGAATTATCCCACGCGCCGACATCCATCACCATACGCACGGACGCGCCGGCGACAACGTTAAAGTCGGAAGCGCGGTAGGATTGCGCGCGCGGCGTGGAGGATGAACCGGGCGTCTGCAATGGCCCTATACTCATCTGGGATTTGAGCTGCGGATCGGCCAGCACGGCGATGGCGGGGTCCCATTTGGCCTGATGCAAGCGGCCCCATGTCCAGCTTTGCGGTTCGCCGCCGAGGCGTTGCGCCAGTTCCTCAACGGCGCCCTTCAGGCTTTCGAGAATGACGGCGTTGCGCGCCTCGATAGGCTTTGGTCCGAGCCTGGAGTCCGGCTTTTCCAGATAGGTGAGCACGGCTTCCAGCTGCCCGTTGCCGACGATCTCGCGGGCGGCGGCGGGCGTGACGCGCGCGACCAGCGCCTTGCCGAGATACTTGTTGGCCCAGACTTCGTAGATCGCAGCGGGGACGCTATCGACGCTCTCATTGCCGTCCCATGACGTCAGCAGCTTGATGGCGTGATCGACATTCACGGTGCTAGCGCCACCGGGCACGCCGCCTATCAGCGCTGAAAGGCGACGAGCCTGCGGGCTGGTGGCGTCGGTCTGGAGTTTCATGGAGTCGAGCAGGCTTACTTTGGGGTCGGCCGCGAGCACTTCCTTGATGCGCGTGACACGCGACGGATCGGTCCATTCGAACGCGACCTTCCGCTCTTCCGCGGGGTAGCTGGCCGGCAGGTTGTATTCGTTGGCGGTGGCGAAGAAGCCTTCCTTGGGATTGAGGACTGACGGCAGCATGTCCTTTGCAAAGAAGCCCTGCCATTCGTAGCGGCCATCGCCCGGGACCGGCATAAGGCCGTCCCAATTCTTGCGCACGGGTGTGCGGCCCGACGCCGCCCAGCCGACATTCCCCTTCACATCGGCATAAACGAGGTTAAGCGGCGGCGCGCCCCACGCATGACTGGCGGCCTTGAAATCTTCCCACGTCTTCGCATTCGTCAGGCGCGAGGAACCGAAATAGCCCGAGAGCCCCGGCTCGGCCCAGATGCTGCGCATCGCAAAGGCCTTGTTCTTTCCTTCTCGCGACAGCACGGGGCCATGGCGCGTGAATTTGAGCTCGACCTCGCGCGGAGCTTCCCCGCGCACATCGATCGCCTGCTTCTCGACGATCATCTTTTCCCATTTGCCATTGTAGCGGTAGGCGTCGGGGTCGGCGGGGTTGGTTTCGTAGACGTAGAGGTCTTCCTGATCCATCGCGAAGATGGTGATGCCGAAGGCGATGTCGGCGTTGTGGCCTATGGAGACGCCGGGCAAGGCTGGTTCACCCGCGCCAATGATGTT
>Ga0138256_10000855_pt1 | contig 32946 bp, 18 predicted proteins | sample KNB2016incub_MG_FD_105486 | JGI IMG/M metagenome (GOLD analysis project Ga0138256, IMG submission 105486) | Active sludge microbial communities from wastewater in Klosterneuburg, Austria - KNB2014incub_MG | ecosystem: Engineered > WWTP > Activated sludge > Unclassified | place: Austria... | reverse complement strand
GGCAATGGGATGATGTCGATCTTTGGGTGGCCGAACGACTAGATGCGAACGTCCAATCCCAGGGAGGGAACACTGATGCGTTACTTGTGCGTGATTTATGACGATGAACAGATGATGGCGGGGATGTCGAAGGAACAGGGCGAGGCCTTCATGGGCGAGTACTTTGCCTTTACCGACGGCATCAAGAAGAGCGGCCACTACCTCGGCGGCGAGGCCCTGGAGCCGGTGGCTACGGCCACCTCCGTCCGGATTCGAAACGGCAAGCTGTCCACCACGGACGGCCCATTCGCGGAAACGAAGGAACAGTTGGGCGGCTACTACCTCATTAACGCGCGTGACCTCAACGACGCCATCCAGGTGGCGGCCAAAATTCCGTCGGCCCGCACCGGCACCGTAGAAATCCGCCCTATCGTCGAGTTCGGCACGCCTTCCTGACACCCATTGCCCGCTTTTGACTCCATCTACCGTGCAGAGTCCAGGCGCGTATTGGCGACGCTGATACGCCTCCTCGGCGATTTTGATCTCGCCGAGGAGGCCTTGCACGACGCGTTCACGGCCGCGCTGGAACGCTGGCCCGTGGACGGCGTCCCTGGGAACCCTCGCGCCTGGCTGGTGTCCACCGGTCGTTTCAAAGCGATCGATGTGCTGCGGCGTCGCGCGCGTTTCGACCGCGCCGCGGCGGCCCTGGCCGCCAGCATCGAGGCCGCGGCCTCATCTGCCGGCCAGGAAGTGGAGGTGGATGCCGATGAGGTGGAGGACGACCGCCTGCGCCTGATCTTCACCTGCTGCCATCCGGCCCTGTCCCGGGACGCCCAACTGGCGCTGACCCTTCGCGAAGTGTGCGGTCTCACCACCGAGGAGATCGGCCACGCGTTCCTCACCGACCCGCGTACCATCGCCCAGCGCATCGTCCGCGCCAAAGGCAAAATCCGTGATGCGCGTATTCCGTATCAGGTGCCGTCGCGCACCGAACTGTCCGACCGGCTCGATAACGTTCTGCATGTGATTTACCTGGTCTTCAACGAGGGCTATTCGGCGTCGTCGGGTGATGCGTTGACGCGGCAGGATCTTTCAGGCGAGGCCATCCGTCTTGGCCGGCTGCTGGTGGAACTACTGGGCGAGCCCGAGGCGTCGGGCCTGTTGGCGTTGATGCTGTTGCAGGAATCGCGGCGGGCGGCTCGCACGTCGGAAGATGGTGAGTTGGTCCTGCTGGCCGACCAGGACCGAGCGCGGTGGGACCGTGCGCTCATCGCCGAGGGTGCCGGGCGGCTTGAGCAGGCGCTGGCCTCGCGCCGCATCGGTCCGTATACGCTGCAAGCGGCCATTGCGGCGGCGCACGCGCATGCGGCCACCGCCGAGGCCACGGACTGGCAGGCGATCGTCGCACTGTATGACGTCATGGTGCGTCTCGACGCGTCGCCGGTAATGCAACTCAATCGCGCGGCCGCGGTATCGATGCGTGACGGCCCGGCGGAGGGGCTGGCGTTGATGGATGCGCTGCTTGCGGCCGGCGATCTGGACGATTACTACCTGGCGCACTCGGCGCGCGCCGACATGTGCCGGCGGCTTGGACGAACGGCCGACGCCAGAGCGTCGTACGCGCGGGCGCTCGAGCTCACCCGCCAGGGGCCCGAACGGCGCTTCCTCGAACGGCGCATGGCCGAGCTGACGACAGGCAACCGCCTGGGCAAACATGGGTTCCAGGGCTGAGTCTGCAGCCGGGGCGTAGGATCAAGTACTTTGATTCTTGTCACGGGTGCCAGCGGCTACGTGGGCGGACGTTTGGTGCCTCGGCTTCTTGAAGCCGGACACCAGGTGCGCGTGCTGGCGCGAGACCCAGGCCGGCTCCAGGGGCGGTCGTGGTCCGGCGATGTGGAAATTGTCCAGGCCGACGCACTGAAGCCAGACACGCTGGGGCCGGCGATGGCCGGTGTGACCTGCGCGTATTACATGATCCACAGCATGCAGAAGGCTTCTGCAGGCACCAGTGATTTTCATGAGCGCGACCAGACGGCCGCGCGGAATTTCAGCCGTGCGGCCAAGGCGGCCGGCGTGGAGCGCATCATCTACCTCGGCGGACTGGGAGATCCCAAAGCAGACCTGTCGCACCACCTGCGTTCACGACAGCAGACGGGCGATGCGCTTCGCGAGGGCGGAGTGCCCGTGACCGAATTTCGCGCGGCCGTCATCGTGGGCTCCGGGAGCGCGTCGTTCGAGATGATCCGCAACCTGACGGAGCGTCTGCCGGCGATGATCTGCCCGAAGTGGGTCTACACGCGCGTGCAGCCTATTGGCATCCGCAATGTGCTGGACTACCTCGCCGGCGCGCTCGAGGTGCCGGAGAGCACCGGCCGGACGATCGAAATCGGCGGTGCCGACGTGCTGACGTACGGCGACATGATGCTCGGTTATGCGCAGGTTCGCGGTTTGAAGCGCTGGCTGATTCCTGTCCCGGTGCTGACGCCGCGCCTGTCGTCGTACTGGGTGCACTGGGTGACGCCCATTCCGGCCGAGATCGCCACGCCGCTGATTGAAGGCCTGCGCAACGAAGTGGTGGTGCGCGATGACACGGCGCGCCGCCTGTTTCCGGCGATCGAAGTGCTTGATTACCGCACAGCCGTTGAGCGCGCGTTGGCGGAGCTCGATGCCGGTCATGTGGAGTCCACCTGGAGTGACGCGCTCGCCACGTCCCAGGGGGACACCGCGCCCTTCGCCTTCACGCAGCAGGACGGCATGTTGATTGAACGGCGGCAGCGCGTGGTGGCCGCGCCGCCGGCTGCCGTCTTCAAAGCGTTCACGGCGATTGGCGGCGATCGTGGGTGGCCCAGCTTCAATTGGGCGTGGCGCTTGCGCGGGATGCTGGATCGGCTCGTCGGCGGCGTGGGCTTTCGCCGCGGCCGCAGAGACCCTGACGTGCTGCGCGCGGGGGACGCACTGGACTTCTGGCGCGTCGAAGCCGTGGAGCCCGATCGCTTGCTGCGCCTCCGAGCTGAGATGAAGGTGCCCGGCCGCGCCTGGCTGCAGTTTGAGGCACGCCCACACGACGCCGGTCAGACGCTGCTGGTGCAGACCGCCTTCTTCGCACCCAAAGGCCTGTCTGGATTGCTGTATTGGTATTCGCTGTATCCGATGCACGGGCCGATCTTCAACAGCATGATCGACAACCTGGGACGGAAGGCGCTTCAGCGAGAGGCGCCGCCCGTCAGCCCTTCCCGATAGCGCTTCAGGAAATAGTCGATCGTCTCCACGCGGATCTTGATCGAGCCTGAGGGTTTGTTCTCGTCAAGATCGCGGAACGAGAAGAAGGGCGTCCCCGAACTCTCGATGATGCCTTCGATGGCGCCGAAGATGATCGCGTCGTGGCCGCATCGGAAGGAACTGATCTCCATCGCAATGAGATTCGGGTGTCGCGCCGCGAACTTGGCCGCCCAGATTTTCGTGTTCGAGTTGACGCTGTAGTCGTTCTTCCACACGTCGGTGATCTCTCGGGGATGGCGGATTGTTCCGGCCCGGACTTCATCGCCGAACAGGCGTTCCAGGATGTCATCGTCGATGGGCAGGCTCGCCGGTGTGAAGATCGGGTAGCGGCGCTTCTGGAACTCGGCGAGGATGCCGTGATTGATGCCCTCGTCGGCATGGTAGGGACGACCGAGGAGCACGATGCCGATCCGGTGTTCGCGCTGCAGGCGTTCCAGCTCGGCGCGGGCCCGTGCGCGCAGGTTCGCCTGAAACATCTCCATCGCTGCGAACCCAAGGGCGATGGCCTTGCGGTTCTCCTCCGCGGACAGCCCGAGGACGTCCTTGAAGTCGAGGTACATCTGCCGCTCGAAGAGTGCCCGCTGCCCCATGTTCACGAACGTATTCATGAACCGGATCCCCTTCGTCGCGAAGAGGTCTTCCTCTTTGGTGAACGCCGCGCGCGTGGCCTCAGGCGTTGCGGTGATCGTCGGACAGATGCGGAAGCCGAGCGCGTTCGCCACTTCAGACGGGACGTCATCGATCATCGGGAAGAACACGAGGTCCAGGGGCGTCCGCGCATGCTTCACGTGGATGAGATTGTGGACGTGGGGTATGCCGAGCTTGCTGGGGAAGCACGGATCGATCGTGCCTCGCTTGGCTCCGTCCCTGTACAGTTTCGGCGACGTGACGTCGGAGAAGACGATGTTCTTCGGGCGCACCCCCAGGCTCTCGAAATACGTCCGGAACACCGGCGTCACCGAGAACATGCTCAGAACCCTCGGCATGCCAATCCTCAAGTTCGCGCGGCGCTGCATCAGAGACACACGCTGCTTCTGGGTGGCGGTGAAGGCGAACCCCGGAACCGGGTCGGCAACCAGGGGCGGCGCGTACGACCGAAAGGCCTCTTTTGCCTGGATCTCCACCAGGTTCGGGGTGTCCGCCGCCGTGGCATCAATGTCTTTCTTGATGGCCTTCATCGAAGCCACATCTTCGACGAGGCCTTTCTCGCACGAATTGCCGACAATAAGCCGCCGGGTCCCGTGGTCGCCCACCACCTTGATATCGATGAACGTACGCAGGCAGGTGTTTTTGCAGAAGTGGCAGCGGGTGTCGTCGCTCGTCGTGGTCGCGTAGCTGGTGAGCGCCGTCTGCTCCAGTCCCACGAAGGCCGAAGGCCTGTTTCCCGCCTGGATACGCATGGCCTCGAGACCGGCGCCGATGGCCCCACTCTCGCCGCAATGCTTGTGCACAATAATCCTGGGTTCGGCTTCGTCACCACGGAAGTGCGACCGGATGAAGTCCACCTCTGCCTTGACCACGGCCAGGTTCTGCTGTGTTCCCCCCTGAAGAATGAACGTCGACCCCAGCCGGGCCAGATTCGGAATCTGGGCGACGTAGAGCCAGATGTTCTTGGGAAGGACCGCTGCCAGCCCGGCGAGAATCTGATCCGGTTTCCACCCCTGACGCTGGAAATTGACAATGTCGGACTGCAGGAACACCGCGCACCCGTAACTGAAGTTGGGCATGGCCTCGGCGGCGAACGCCACGTCGGCGTATTCGTCCACCGACACGCCCAGGGACTGGGCCGTACTCTGCAGGAAGTATCCGTTGCCCGCCGAGCACTGGGTGTTGAGCTTGAAGTCCTTCACCTGCCCGTCCTTGAGGACGATGATCTTGATGTCCTGGCCGCCCACGTCGCAGATGACGTCGGCGTGCTGGTAGAAGTGAAGGGCAGCGGCAGTGTGGGCCACCGTCTCCACGATAGCGACATCGGCTCCGAAGGCACTCTTGAGCACGTCCTTCGCGTAGCCGGTGACGCCGAAACCCGCGATCTCCAGCACCGCGCCCTGGACGTCCACCGCGCGTCGCAGCCTGGCAATGACCTCCTTCGTATCCTCGATGGGGTTTCCTTTCGAAAGCTGGTAGGCCTTCTGGAGGATCCGGCCCTCAGAATCCATGAGCACGGCTTTGGTCGACGTCGAGCCCCCGTCGAGACCCAGAAACGCCCGGACCACTTCGCCGGGTGCAAACGTGGCCGGCGTGAAGAGCTCCTTGCGATAACGCTCCTTGAACGCGGCCAACTCCTCGGGACTCGCGCTGAGCGCGGTCGAAAAGGCGATGCCGTGATCGGCCACGCCGCTCTCCACGTAACTCGCGAGCGCATCGAGGCCGGTGTACGCGCCGACCGCGTCCGCTTCTTCTTTCGCGTATTCCACCGCGCCGATCGCGGCGAAGTATTGCGCATCTTCCGGAACGACGATCAGGTCGTCGGGGTCGACGCCCTCGGGCAGGACCACGCCTCGTTCCCTCCAGAGCGGCTGGATGTTCGCGCGCCAGGCTTCTCGCATCCCCTTGATGAAGGTGTTGGGCCCGCCCAGGAGCAGAACCCACGGACGCAGGGTGTGGCCGCGGGTGAGCACGGAGAGGTTCTGTCCCACGATGGCGTCGAAGAGGCTCGCCATCAGCTGGTCAGTGGGGATGCCCATGAGCTGGAGCGAGTTGATATCGGTCTCGGCGAACACACCGCACTTGCCCGCGACGTGGTGCAGGCTGATCCCGTCGTACCGTTGCTCGGCCAGTAGCGCCGACGGGATGCCGAGCTTCGCGCTGATCTTGTCCAGCACGGCGCCGGTGCCCCCGGCGCACTTGTCGTTCATGGTCGGGATCTTCCTCTTCCCGCCCGAGGGATCGTCTTTGAAGATGATGATCTTCGCGTCCTGGCCCCCGAGTTCCACCACGGACCCCACCTGCGGATACAGCCGTTCCACGGCGAGCGCCACCGCGTTCACTTCCTGGACAAACTTCGCACCGATGAGCCGTTCGAGCGGCGCCGCGCCGCTCCCCGTGGCACACACGCGAATCTTCCCCGGGCGCACGTCCTCCACCTCGGCTTCCAGGTTCCGAAGCAGGGCGAGGAGCCGGCTGAGCTGCTTGCCCTCGTGACGCTGGTAGTCCCTCCACAGGATGCGATCAGTGTCCAGGTCCATCAGCACGGCCTTCACCGTGGTGGATCCGACATCGATGCCGACACACAGGCGCGGCGCACTCATGATGCTGCTCTCCGGGTCATGAGTTCAGCCACATGCAGGGCGAAGTTGGCGGCGCGGCCAACCACGCCATGGTGATGAGGCACCGGATAGGTGGGCCGCTTTATCTCGGGGTGGTCGTCGGCAAACGCGCGGAGTTCTTCAAGGGACCGGCCGGTGCGATCGAGCGCCTCCGACCACTCCTTCCGTGCCCTGGCCCGCGCGGTGCCGAGTGCCATCTGCACCCGGCTGTGGGCGATGACCTCCCCATCCCCCGAGGTCTCGATGGGCAGGAAGATCATGCCCGGGAATTGCTCCACGACCTTGGCTTGCACGCCGTCGGACTGCGTCGAGGGCATGCACGTGAAGGGCTTCACGCTCAGCGCCATGTGGCAGAGGTGATGCTGGTGGTAATAGATGTTCTCGGCGATCTCCAGGTGGCTCTCGCCTGAATTGGTGCGCCAGTTCCAGTAGGGCTCGGCCAGGCGCGCGAGTTCGTATTGGCTCACCATCGGATGGAGTGTCCCCCCCATCGCCCGAAGCAGCCGATTGTTCTCGCGCTTGAGGATCCACTCGGCCAGCGTGAAGGTGCCACGCTTCTTGTAGTAGCGAAAGGCGTGGCCCGGTTGCGTGTCGAGGCCCTTGCGGTCTCGGGCCCCCTCCTTGTGCATGTGGAGCAGGTAGGCGAGTCGAGTGAACAGCGACCGGTCCACGCTCACTTCGGCGCCTTCCTTTTCCAGGAAGCGATGCATGTGAAAATTCCCAGGGCCCTCGGTGATCTGGGCCCAGAACTCGCCCATGAGCCTCACGACCGGCTTCACCCGGAAGGGGTCCAGTTCGATGTCGTCGTACATCGCCGCGACTGCGGTCATCTCGTCCACGAGATCCCGGCGGGTCAGTGTGGCGAGGATCTTTCCCACGAACCCGGCGTTCTTCTCGAACGGTCGCGGATGTTCAAAAAACCCGGCAAGCCGTACAAGAACGTGTTCGGTGACACGGTCCACCGCGCCATCCTCAACTTCATAGGGGCGAAGGGTGTGAAGGAACTGATTCACGACATCAGCAACGTTGAAGGCGTTGATCACGCCGAGAAAGAAGTCCAGATTTGCCTCGAAGCCCGCCTTCTGCCCGGTGCTCTGGTCGAGGCCGTCGTCAGTTCCGAACAGGATGATCCGGAAGCCGTCGAACCCCGCATGACGCAGGGCGAGCCGATACTCGGACTCGTACATGCCGAATCGGCAGGTTCCGCACGACCCTGCGGTCACGAAGACGTGCCGGGCGATGATGTCCTGGCGGCTCAAGCCGGACGCCTCAAGATCCTGGACGTACTTCACCAGGTTTCCCACGGTGAAGTACGTGGGATTGCACAGGCCGTTGTTGCCGTATTCTTTGGCGCGCTCGTAGCCTGCGAGCGAGACGTTGGGGAGCGCCCGCGCCCGATAGCCGAGGCCCTTCAAGACCCCTTCCATCAGCCGGTCGTGCCGGGGCGACAACCCGCCAAACAGCACCGTGGTGTCCGCTCGTTGCGAATCGAGGAACGGGTGCTCAACGGGGCGGTGGTAGTGCCGTGAGGTGTGCACGTCGTCTGCAGTCACCATTCGCGCTCCTCCCGTCGCCGGGAAGTTCCGCGTGCGGCTTACGACCGCACGGGTCGGCCAGTCGCTCCGGCGTGAGGCTTCGCCGGACGCCGCAATTATAGTCCCGGCACAGGCTGTTTTGACTTCGCCCTCCGACAGGGCGCATGCTCAAACATGGTGGCGTGTGCTGACTGGGAATGGTGTCCTCGCGGTGCTGCTGGTACTCGGATGCGGCGGAGCGCCGCTCGTCACCCAGGATGGGCCACTCGCAGAATCGGCACGTCCTGCCTGGGTCGTCGATGGTGTGCCCGACGCCGTGTGGATGGCGGTGGAGGCCGCCATCGCAGCGAAGGACAAGGACAAGACCCGGGAGTTATTGGAGGGCGCAGAGGTCCAGGCCCGATCAGCGCTCAAAGGACACGAAGGTGAGGTCGGGCGCCGATTCGCGTTGGCCGTGGTTCTCGGCCTGCGGGCGGAACGTGAGGGCGGAAAGACGAAGATCGCAATCGCTTCTGAACTCAAGAAGGAACTGGACGCGACACTGGCACTCGACCCCGATCACGGCAGGGCGCGCCATATGCGCGGCCGTCTCAACGCTGGCGTCCTTCGCATGAACCGCCTCACGCGCTGGATCGCCACCAGCATGTTGGGCGGCGGCGAACTGAAAAAAGCGACGTGGCCGGGAGCGGAGCGCGACCTCGCGTTCGCGGAGATCACGGTGCCAGAAGTGGGCGATCACCATCTGCAGCTCGCCTACCTGTATCGCGACACCAAGCGACCCGAACTCGCCCTCATTGAGGCGGGGCATGCCCTGGCGTTGCCGCGCCGAACGGCCCTGGAGCGGACCGTTTATGACCAGGCGTTGCAGTTGAGGGAGAAACTCGGCGCGCGGTACTGAACGACGCCCCATTGCCTCATTGGCTCATTTCCCATGCGGGCGTAGAATGCCCGAAGCGACCCCAAGGAGGTCCCTCATGCGTCCAGCCCGTCGTCTGCTGTTTGCGTTCACCCTCGCAATGGCCGCTGGCGCGGCTCTGGTGGCTCAACGGGGCGGCGGTCTTCCGCCCGATCAAGTCGCGCAGCGGCTTGCGGCCGAACGCGAGTTGCACGAAATCGCCGTCGTCGATCGCAAGGTCATGATGCCGATGCGCGATGGCGTGAGGCTGGCCACCGACATTTATCGGCCTAAAGGCGCGGGCCAGGTGGGGACCATTTTCGTCCGCACTCCATACAACTTCAACTTCTGGGATGTGGCCAACGGCGTGCCCGGCAACATGTCGGCGATGATCACGGCGGTCAAGCGCGGCTATGCCTACGTCGTTCAGAACGAGCGCGGCCACTACTTCTCTGAAGGGCACTACGACATCCTCGGCACACGCGCGGACGGCGTGGACGCGATGGCGTGGATCGCCAAACAGCCCTGGTCCAACGGCAAAATCGGCACCACCGGATGTTCGTCCACCGCCGAGTGGCAGATGGGCGTGGCCGGCGAGCGGCCGCCGGCGTATGCCGCCATGAACATCCAGGGCCACGGCGCTGGCATCGGACGCGTCGGCCCCTATTGGGAGCAGGGAAACTGGTATCGCGGCGGCGCGGTGCAGATGCTCTTCACCACGTGGATCATGCGCGAGCAAAACACGTTGCGGCCGATGTTCCCGCGCGATCTGTCGCAAGAGGATCTGATCAAGGCCTCAAAGATGTTCGACCTTGTGCCGCGGATGCCGGTCGTGGACTGGTCAGAGGCGCTGTCGCATCTGCCCGTGCAGGACATCCTCCGAACCGTCGGCGCCTCGAAGGGCATCTTCGCAGATGCGATGCCGGTCGACACGGGTGGCGCGATGATCCAGCGTGAACCGAACGACCCGTCCTGGTACAAGGGTGGGCTGTACCACGAGACGATGCCGCTGGATGTGCCAGGACTGCACTTCATGTCGTGGTACGACGTGTCGGTGGGGCCGAACCTGGCGCTCTACAATCACGCACGCAAGACATCCAAGGTGGCCGACCAGCAGTGGGCGATCATCGCGCCCGTGGCGCACTGTGCGTACACGCGCGCCTCGGCCGACACAGTGGTGGGGGAGCGCAGCATGGGCGACGCGCGCCTGAACTACCAGGAAATCGTGGACTCGTTCTTCGATCGCTTCGTGAAGGGCGCGGCCAGCCCGGTCATCGACACGCTGTCGAAGGTGACGTACTTCACGATGGGCCTGAACAAGTGGCAGACATCGGATGTGTGGCCGCCGCGGGGCGCGCAGCCGATGACGTTCTACCTGGCGAGCGGCGGTCGCGCGAACACGATGACCGGCGACGGCGTGCTCGGCGAGGCGCCGCCATCCGCCGATCGCCCCGATCGGTTCACGTACGATCCGATGAACCCGGTGACGTCCTACGGCGGCAATGTCTGCTGCACGGGCACCGCGATTCAGGCCGGGTCATTCGACCAGCGCAAGATGGAGACGCGTGACGACATTCTCGTCTACACCACAGCGCCTTTCGCAGACGGGCTCGAGCTGAGCGGCTCTATCACGCCGACGCTGTATGTCTCCTCGGACGCCAAAGACACCGACTTCACCGTCAAGGTGATCGACGTCTACCCGGACGGGCGCGCCTACAACCTCGACGAGACCATCCAGCGCATGCGCTACCGCGACGGCTACGACAAACGCGTCTGGATGGCTCCAGGCAACGTGTACAAGGTGACGATGCAGCCGTTGAATACGAGCAACTACTTCGCGGCCGGTCACCGCCTGCGCATCGAGGTGTCGAGCAGCAACTTCCCGCGTTTCGATCGCAACCTCAACACCGGTGGGCGGAACTTCGACGAGTCCAAGCCGGTGGTGGCCCGCAACGCCGTCCACCACTCGACGCAATACCCCTCGCAGGTGACGATCACTGTTGTGAAGCGCTGACGCGGTGCTCGGGCGTGAACCCTGTATGATGTCGGCCGTGTCTGCGTACCTGTGGCTCGCCCTCGTCACCAGCGGCGTTGCATTCCTGGGATTCTCGTTCACGTACTTCGGGCCGATGCTCGATGGCGCCTATCCGCCCGTGTCTCCCACAGTGCATGTACATGGCTGGACGTTTTTCCTCTGGTACCTGCTCTTTCCCCTGCAGGCCGGGCTCATCGCGACGCGCAGGGTCGCGGTGCACCGTCGGCTTGGCATGGCGAGTCTGGCGCTCGCGGTCGCGATGGTGCTGACCGGATTGGTCGTCATCGGCATGCAGATGGAGCTTGTTCGCCGCGGCGAAGGGTCGCCGTTCTTCGAAGCGCTCGGACCCGGGATTTTCATGACCCTGGTGTTGTTCACGATGTTCTACGGCCTGGGGTTTCGTCATCGCCGGACGCGGTCCGACCACAAGCGTTACATGCTGCTGGCCAGCGCAGGCGGCCTTGGAGCCGCCGCGTTCCGGGTGCTCGCGCAAGTCATGGGGTTTGGCCCCGCAGCCGGGATTGCCGGCGTGTTCGCGCCCAACCTCATCGTGGTGGCGGCGATCCTCATCGACGTACGCAAGGGCGATGGGGTACATCGCATCTATCGCTGGGGACTCCCGCTATCACTCGCCCTTGAAGCGGGCGCCATTCTTCTCAGACCCACGCCGGTTGGCGCCGCGCTGGCCGGCGCCCTCGCGTGGCTGGGTCGGGTCCTCTCTCCGTTCTATGTGTAGCGGCATTGCCCCATTGCCTCATTGGCTCATTGGCTCATTTTGAGGAGCGTCACGTGCACACACGAGTTCTTGCATTCATGATCGTCGGCGTCATGGCCTCCCTCACCGTGCAGGGATCCACGCAGTCCGCCACAGTGCTGGAGAACCAGCGACTCAAAGCCACGGTGACTGACGGGCGGCTCGAGTCGATCGTGGATCTCACGACCGGGGAGACGGTTCGGTTCCAGGGCGATCACTTCACCCTGACGATCAACGGGCAGACGATCGATTCCTCCACGGTCGTGCCCGCACCCGTATCGTCACCAAGCGGCACCGCGGCGTTTGCCTATGCGCTGCCTGGCGCCCGCGTGACCGTGACGTATGAATTGCGCGCGGGCTGGGGATTCCTGTCGAAGCAATTGTCGGTCGCACCGACCGCGCCTGGCACGTTCCGCATCAACGACGTGAGCGCGTTTGATGCCACAGTCACACCGGCGGCAGTCGAACAGCTGCCCTTGTCCGAAGGCCGCTTCGGCATGCTGTATCGGATGGCGGCTGCGGCCCCGCAATCGCGTGGATTGTCGCTCTTTGCGCTGTACCAGAATCCCTACAACGTCCATTCCGCCGCCGGTTCACGGATCAAGGGCTCGTATGCGCCGGAGATGGACTGGAATCCCGCGAACGGCCCGCTTGAGACCGATCGTCTGCTGCTGGGCCTGGTGAGCCGCACCGGCAGAGTCATGCCGGCCAGGTCCGTGCCCGAGTGGGTGCACGTGGCCGACTACGATCGTTACCTTCGCGAGAACCCCGTGATCGACGACGCGGAGTCTGATGCGCTTGTGGACGCGGTCCGTGCGTTTCTCTTGTACCGGCCCACCAAGAGCATTCGGGTTCATGTGCCGTGGACAGAAAACGACTACCAGATCGATGTCGCCACGCCAGAAGGCTGGACGGAGTACCGGCGCATCCTTGATATGGCAGGGCAGCTCGGCGCTGGCAGCACCCTGTTTGCGCCGTCGAACTCGGCGCTTGCGGCGCTCAAAGACAATCGCGATGCGTGGGGATGGGAGAACCTGCTGTTCTTCGGTCTGGGCCAGAAGATTCGCAAAGGCGAGTGGGTCCCGGGCCGCGATCCGGTACCGGCCTCGCTGCGCACGATGCTGGACACCGGGGCGGCGAACGGACTGAAGTTCGTCGCTTACGCCTATCCCACATTGCCCTTCCTGCAGGATCCGGCCTGGACCGCGTGGGCCAAGGGCGAACTCGGCGGATACCGCGGCGTCGACACCGGACAGCGGGGATTCCAGGACTGGTGGGTCAATACGCTCGTGGACTTCGTGAAGGCGACCGGCGCGGGAGGATTCTCGTTTGATCACTGGTGGATCGCGTATGACGACCCGGCCGCCACCAGCAAATACACGCAGTGGTTCGGCACGCGCCGCATCCTCGAAGAGCTCCGTCGCCGCGTCCCCGACATCGTCATCGACGGCCGCCAGCAGTACATGAGCTTTGGTCCGTGGACGTGGCTTGGCGGATCGTATCCGCACCCCACACTCACCGACGAGCAACCCGAGAGCTTCCTTGCGTTTCCCGACCTGCACACCGATCGGGTGTCGGCCAACCGGCAACGTTTTGCCGCGTGGAAGTACCGGGTGGAGCGGTTCACGCCGGCCGAGATCATGCCGGGCTACATCACCCACCAGACCGAACGCACTGACGATAAGAACGTGATGCGGCGCGATCGCTTCCGGCCCCGCGACTGGGACGTCCTCGGGTGGAAGTATTCGCTGCTGTCGTCGGTTGGTACGGCGCCCTTTAATCACACCATCAGTTACATCCCTGCCAGGGACGAGGCCGAGTTCAAGGCGTTCAGCGCCGCAGACAAATCCTTCTTCCGCCGCTGGCTTGACTGGACCGACACCAACGCCGAGGTGCTTCGCCACCTCAAGCCGATCATCGGCCCGCCGATGCTCGGCCGGGTGGACGGCACGGCGGCCATTACGGGCAACCGCGGCTTTGTCTTTGTCTTTAATCCCAACTACCGGACGATGGACGGGTCGTTCACGCTGGATACGTCCATTGGTTTGACGACAGGCGCCGCGGGTTCGCGATACGTGATCAAGGAGCTGCATCCGCATGAAGGCCGCCTGATCGGCAAACCCGGCAGCGGGGTGTGGAGCTACGGTGACGTGGTGAAGATTGCCATGCCCGCGACTGAAGCCGTGGTGCTGGAGATTAGCCCTGCGGTGCCAATGACTGCGGCGCAGGTGTTCAACGCTTCCGGCAGCGTCACTGTGTCGAGTGGTGTGGTCACGGTCACGGGTGTGGCCGGCGAGCCTGGCACCTCGGTGCCGCTGCAGATTCTGTTGCCCGCGGGACCGCCGCTGATTGCCCCCATGCGGTTGGTGGTCAACGGCCGCGAGACGCCATTCCGGCGCCAGCAGAACGTGGTGGAGGCCACCGTGACATTTGACGGGCGGGCGTTCGGGCGCGGCGCCGGCGTGTTTCCGTACGATGCCGCATTCACGGGGGGCACACTCACCGGAAATGTGGTGATTCCCGGCCGGGTCTTCACGCAACTCACGGCGAGGAAGGCCGCGTGGCCGGTGCCCTATACCGCCGATGACCTGCGCGCGCCCTGGCTGGGGTCGGATCGCCTGCTGCTGTTTGTCCAGATCGCCGAGCCGGACGAGGCCATGGAGGTCTCGATGACAATCGACGGCAAGCCCGTCGAGCTGGTTCGCGCGTACAACAGCATCTACGGCCATGCGCCCAAGCGCACGTTCCTCGGCTTCTACGCCGACGTGTCTTTACTCGCGCCCGACGTGGAGCACCGCATCGAGCTGCGCGTGCCGACGCTGCCGCCCGGCCGCTTCCAGGGCCTGTTCTTCGAAAACGTCGAGCCTGAGTTGACCACCGTCGTCCGCCGCTAGCGCGGGCGAACGGGTGCTTCTCTGCGGATGGGTCGGCCCGAGTACGTGCCGGTGGTCTTGCCGTTCTGAAACACAATCTGCCCGTTGACCCAGACGGTGTGGATGCCCACCGCCTGCGCCTGAGCCTTGCCGAAGTCAGCTCGGTCGGCCACGGTTGCAGGATCGAAGAGCACGAGGTCCGCGAAGGAGCCGGGCGTCAGGCGGCCGCGATTCAGCAGGCCCACGTTTGCTGCCGCCAGGCTGGTCATTTTGCGCACGGCCTCTTCGACCGGAAACAATTTCTTGTCGCGCACAAAGGGTCCGAGCACTTTCGGAAAACTGCCGAAGCCGCGAGGGTGAAGGCCGGTGGACTGGCCGTCGCTGCATAGATTGGCGAACGGCCACTGCATCAGTCGCTCCACATCCGCATCGGCCATCCCCCGAGCCACGATGCCGACGCCGGGGCCGCCGGGCTCGTCGAGCAAGTCGAGCAGGGTCTGCACATTTGATGTGCCGCGCAGCACTGCGACTTGCGCCAGCGTCTTGCCCGCGTACTCGGGATGCCGGCTGAAGCTGTTGAAGATGATCTCTTCGGCGTGTGTGACGTGCTCGAGCACGAACGTGGCTTCTGTGCGATCCGAGAAATTGCGCGTGGGAAAAAAGACGCCGAGGTTGGACTGCCAGTACGTGTAGGGGTAGATGTCGGCCGTGAGTTGCACGCCGGATGCACGCGCCTTGTCGAGCACGTCGATCGCTTTGCCCGCCTGCCCCCACAGATCCAGCATGCCCAGTTTGATGTGTGAGATTTGCACCGGCATGTTGTGCGTACGGCCAATGGCGATCACTTCGTCGATCGCCTCCCAGAACCATCGATCTTCGCTGCGCACGTGACTGATGTAGCGACCGCCGGCCTCACCGGCGACCTTGGCCAGCGCCAGCACCTCGGAACGGTCCGAGTAGATGCCCGGGTCGTACTCAAGGCCGGTGGACAAGCCCAGGGCGCCGGCATCCATCTCGGCCCGTAGCAGCGGCTTCATCCGTTCAACTTCTTCCGCGGTCGCTTTCCGCTTGAAGTCCTCACCCATGACGCGGCTTCGCAGTGGACCGTGACCGGCATACGAGGCCACGTTCACTGAGACGGGTTCCTTTTCCAGCCGATTGAAGAGCGCGGCCAGTCCCGACCCCCCGCCGTCCTGGCCGATGACGATCGTGGTGATGCCCTGACTCACCATGGCGAGCGCATCACGACCGGTCTGCAAGCCGCGATCGTGGTGGCTGTGTGTGTCGATGAATCCCGGGGCCAGGGCCAGACCGCCGGCGTCGATCACCCGATCCCCGTCCACGGGCGCCAACGTTCCGACCGCGACGATGCGGTCACCCGTCACGCGCACATCGCCGCGCACCGGAGCGGCGCCCGTGCCGTCGATCAGGATGGCGTTGCGAATCAGCGTGGTGGACGATTGTGGGGCCGGCCGATCAAGGGCCACCAGTGAGACGCCGGCGATTACCCCGGCGGTGGCGAGCATCACGAATCGGTGCATGGTGAACGCATTATGACCCACGGGTTCTAGCCCCAGAGCTCAGGCTCAGGCGGGTGCACGATGCCGGTGGTGTAGGTCATGGGATGTGGGCGGTCGCTGTGCTGCAGCAGTGGACCATCCAGGTCCACCCATCGGGCCAACTGGGCGACGAGAAACGCCGGCGCCATGCCGAGCGATGTGCCGCACATGTTGCCGACCATCACGTCGAGCCCAAGTGCGCGGGCGGCGTGGGCCAGCGCCAGCGCCTCGGTCAGGCCGCCGCACTTGTCGAGCTTGATGTTCACCGCCTGGTACCGCGAGACCAGCGCGGGCAACGATGCGCGGTCGGTGCATGACTCGTCCGCCGCGATCGGAATCGGCGATGCCATCATCTCGAGCGCCTCGTCGGCTCCGCGCGGCAGCGGCTGTTCAATCAACTCGACACCCTCGCCTGCCATCGCCGGCAACAGCGACTCCAGAAGTCCGGGTGTCCAACTCTCATTGGCGTCCACGACGATTCGCGACGACGGCAGTTCTTCGCGGACGATGCGTACGAGATCGATGTGGCGCGTGCGATCGACCTTCAGCTTGATCAGCGGCAGATCCTTCACAGCCCGCGCGCGCCGCCTGACATCCTCTGCGGCGCCCAGGCCCAGTGTGAACGCCGTGGTGAGGGGATGAAGCGGCGGCAAGCCCGCCATCTCCCAGGCCCGAACCCCTGTCTGCTTGGCGCGCAGGTCCCAGAGTGCGCAGTCGACGGCATTGCGGGCTCCGCCGGAGGGCAGCAGCGCGGCCAGCGCGTCGCCATCGAGATCCGCACGCAGGGCCGGCGCAACCGCTCGGATGGTCCTCGCCATGCCTTCCGGTGTTTCGTCTTCGTAGTCCACCCCGGCCGCTTCAGCTCGACCCTGTCGCCCTTCTGCATCCGTGAGCGTGAGGTGGAGCAGCGGAAGGTCGGCTATTGTCTCGCGCGCAATCTCGAACGGCTCGAGCAGCGGCCAGCGTTCAAGCGCCAGCGCGACGTGCAACGTCATTGAGATTCCGGCCGCCGCGGTTGAAGGAGTCGCTGCGCGATGGCGTCAACGCCGGTGCGCACGGGGTCGCAGATGGGAAGGTCGAATTCCGCGGCCAGTCTCGATTGGTACGCCAGCCACTCACGCTCGTCGAGCGACGAAGAGTTGATCGCGATGCCGGCGCAGCGCACGTCGGGGTTCGTCAGTCGCGCGGCTTCCAGGTACCGATCAATCGCGACGCCCAACGAAGGGAGTGGTACGTGTGGGTAGTCTTCGATGGTGTGTCGTGACGGGTCGTGACACAGCACGATCGCGTCGGGCTGCGAACCGTGAATCAGTCCGAGTGTCACGCCGGCGTACGCCGGATGGAAAAGTGCGCCCTGGCCCTCGATCACATCCCAGTGATCGGGGTCGTTCGCAGGCGAGAGCAGTTCCGCCGCGCCGGCCACGAAGTCTGCCACGACGGCGTCCACGGCGATGCCGTCTCCGGCGATCATGATGCCCGTTTGGCCCGTCGCGCGGAAGGTCGCCCTGGCGCCGGCTGCATGCAGCGCGCGCGTTAACGCGAGCGCGGTGTATTTTTTCCCCAGCGCGCAGTCTGTGCCGACGGTGAGCACACGTTTGCCGGGGCGTTTGATGCCGGTGCCGGTGGGCAGCACGCGATCAGTCGCGCGCACGTCAACGAGGCGACCGCCGCCCCGGGCGGCAGCCTCCACCAGTTCAGGGAAGCTCGTCAGCCGTGTGTGCATACCGCTCACCACATCGAGGCCATGATCGAGCGCTTCCACAAGCGGAGGCAGCCACGTGCGAGGCAATTGTCCGCCAACCACTGCGACGCCGATGACCAGCGACCCCGCGCCGGCCAGGGCTGCTTCCTGTGGACGCAGAATCGGCAGGCCCAGCGACACGGTGCCCTGGGGCAGACGACACTCGCCGATCACGTCTGCACCGCACCAGTCGCGCAGGCCAAAGCCCGTCTTCGCGTCGGAGGCGAGCGTGACGTCGGCAAGGAATATCAGGTACGGTTTGCGCAGGATGGGCACAGTGCAAGATGTGCCCCCGCCGGGCCATTGTCAACCAGTCGAGGCTGAAGGCTCGACCCGTCCGTCCGACGGCGCATGGCCCTTGGCAGGCGGCGCGACGGCCGCTCCGTCGTGGCGGGCGGCGCCGGTTGCTGCTCCCGCGTGAGGCGCGGTCTCCACGCGTGTGCCTGCGGCCGCAGCAGGATCGGTGAAGTTCTCCCGGTACCAGCGTCCGTAGTGGTGCGAGGCCCAGTGCCGATCAACGGATCCCGTGATCATGCCACTCAGTCCCTTCCTCGTGCCGGGATTGACCAGCGCCATGAAGAGGTGTCCGAACAGCACGGGGGTCGCCAGGGCCGCCATCGTCAGATGCAGCACCCACGCGGGGAATGCGAACTGGTGCGACCAGATCATCAGGCCCGTGCACAATCCGATAGAGCGGCACGGTGACCGTCAACACCATGAAGTTGAGTTTTTCGCCTGCGTTGAACTTCCCCTGTTCGGGAAGGATGATCGACTTGCTGAACGTGGCGGGGCCCGTGAGCAACAGCCACTTGAGGTCGGCCAGCGTCCAGCGCCAGACCTCGCGGATGTTGGCCATGTGGATCGCCACATCGTACCAGTGCCGCACGATGACCCAGAGCGGAAGGACGCAGAGGGCGAGGCCGGATAGCCGGTGCGTCCACGAGAAGGCGAGGCGCCACGGACGTTCGGGATGCGGGTTGTAGATCGCCATCAAGACGATCGCGGTCACGTAACAAACCATGAACGGGATGGCGACGGCCCAGTGGATCTGGCGCTCCGACATGCGGAAGCGCAGGATCTCGCTCGAGAATGTTGGAGCCGCTGGAATAGTGGCTGCTGTCGTTTTTGACACGGCGTGTGTGAAATTGTTCGGCAGTTTCTTTACGATTCCAGGGGCGAAACGACCTGATTCGCCACTGACCCCTCTGTGCTGCAAGTCCGATACCAGACCAGGGCCTTCACGAATCTGGCATCGACCTTGCTTCGGTCCCTCTCACCTTGCAGTCCTGGCAGCCAGAATCCTCAGTCCTCGCGTTCCTGACCACCATTCACCTCGCGCTGGTCGTTCTGCGGGTGCATCGCAGTCACATGTCGGGGCCATTCAGTCTCGTGGGCGTCGTGTCACTGTTGTTCTCGGCGTCACCGTTTCTACTCCCCACTGTGATCGGCATCGCCACCGGCTTTGGTGCACACCTCGTCTGGTTCCTTGCGTGTGAGGTCCTGGTGCCGAAATCCTCGTCGGCCCCCGCGCGTGCGGTACCACCACCGTCCGCGCGGCCGATGGTGGCGGTCACCCGACCGGTGGTGACCACACCCGCCCCGAAAACTCGGAGCCGTGATTTTGTGCTGTGCCCGGTCCTTCACGTCATCCAGGAGACGCCTGATATCCGGACCTTTCGCATTGGTCGCCCCGAGGGCTTTGACTTCAGCGCGGGGCAGTTCATCGCCGTGCGGGTCCGCGCGGAAGGCAAGGAGCACGTGCGCTGCTACTCGGTCAGTTCCGCTCCCGCTTCGCGCGGGTTCCTCGAGATTTCTGTCAAGCGAGTTGGCCTGGTGTCGGGCACCTTGCACGCCACGCTGCGGCCAGGTTCGATGCTGGCGGTTATGGCGCCGGCCGGCGCGTTCTTTTATCCGGGCGGTGAAGACCGTCCGCTGGTGCTGATTGCCGGCGGCGTCGGGATCACGCCGCTGATGAGCATGCTGCGCCATGCGGTGGAGACGGAGCCCACCCGTCCGGTGTCGCTCTTCTATTCGGCCAAGACGGCGGCGGACGTGGCGTTTCGCGAGGAGTTGAAGTTCCTGGGTCATCGTCACCCCCAACTGCGGGTGATCCAGGTCATCACGGGATCGGCGCCACCGCCCGAGCAACCGCCGGGGCGCATCAACGAGTCACTGATCGCCCAGACGATTCCCGACCTCGCGCATGCCTCGTGTTTTTTGTGCGGCCCCCCGCCGATGATCGACGCGATGACCAGCCTTCTGGCCGCGCTCGGCGTGCCTCCCACCCAGATCCATTTCGAAGTGTTCAACCCTTCCGTTGCCGCTGCGGCGGGCCTCTCGCCCGCCGGGGCCAGCGCGGCGGCGCCGGCTCCAGCCCCGGCCCCCTCTGGCGCACATGAAGCCACGTTCGAGCGCAGCGGCGTGATGGCCCGCATCTCCGGCGGCCAGACCCTGCTTGAGGCCGCTGAGTCCTGTCACGCTTCGATTCCGTCGCTCTGCCGTGCCGGTGTGTGCGGCACGTGCCGCACACGGGTGGTGTCGGGCGATGTAGACTGCCAATCCAGCATGCTCGATGATCAGGATCGTGCAGATGGTTACGTTCTGGCGTGTGTCTCGAGACTTAGAAGTGACTGCACGGTTGATGCATAGGCCTGAATGAAACCAACCGTATCGGAGGCGCTGGGCCACGTCCTGGTGTGGAGTGCCGCCGCCATTCTGATTCTCGGCGTGTCCGTGTTGTGGGGACTTGGCGGCTGGGAGTACTACGCCACGCCGATCGCCTTGCGAAACTACCGTCCCGAGTACCGGATGTTGCGTCCGTCGGGCATGGCCGGCCATCTTTTTGGCGTCGCCGGCTTCATCCTTATGCTGGTGCCGGTGGCGTATGCGATGCGCAAGAAGATGGCGCGCCTCCGCAACGCCGGCAGCATCAAGACGTGGCTCGAAGTGCACATCTTCTGCGGCATTGTCGGACCGGTGCTGGTCACGCTCCACACTTCGTTCAAGTTCAACGGGTTGGTCTCGGTGGCGTACTGGTCCATGATCCTGGTCACGCTGTCGGGCTTCGTGGGGCGTTACCTGTACGTGCGTATTCCCCGCAGCCTGCGCGGCATCGAGCTCACCCACGACGAACTCGACGCGCGAGCGGCTGCGTTGAGCCATCAACTGGCCGCCGACGATCTGCCGCCCGCGCTGCTGGCCAAAGTGACGGCGTTCGAAGACCGGTTGGTCCCGCTTGAGGGCCGGCACCGGCGACTTGTCGGTCTGCTGGCGGGCGAGTGGCGCACGCACAAGGAGTTCGTGATGCTCAAGCGCGAGTTGGCGCATGCCGGCCTTGACGAGCATGTGCTGCACGACGCCGTGCATGTCATCGCGGATCGTGCCGCGCTGATTCGTCAGACCGCCTACCTGGAAAAGACGAAGAAGCTGTTCAACTTGTGGCACGTCTTCCACATGCCTCTCGTGTACGTGATGTTCGTCATCGTCGTCCTCCATGTCGGCGTCACGCTCTACCTGGGGTACATCCCCTTTCTTAGCTAGGCGGAGTCCGGCGCCGTGTGGCGCTGCCCCTGACCACCCCTCCGCGCTGAACGCGGCCGTCCGTGTCCTGCCCCCCCCCGCCGCGATCCGGCACCCCTGCCTGGCGGCGCCGGCCGTTGGGAAGCTCCCATAACCACGTCGGCACGGTGTTTGCGGGTAGGTGCAGCAGGTTACTCGCCGGAATTATTCGGACCGAGGGTTTGCAGGAGGTTGGCATGGGCAGATACATCCCCAGAAACGGCCCCAAAGCGTTGTGGGCTTGTGGGTTGGGTCTCTGGTTGGTAGGAGCGATTGGCGTCAGGGTGGTGATGACTTCGGCGGCGAGCGCACCCCCCGTCACTGTTGAAAAAACAGCGGTGGAGCCGAAAGTTCCACAGCCTGTCGCTCAACAGTCGGCGATGGCTGCGGCCTCGACACCGATCGATGTCGAACAGTGCACCACCTGCCATGACAAAGCCGGTAGTGAGGCATTCAAAAACAGCAAGCACGGCGAACTCACACAGAGTTGTGCCAACTGTCACGCGAACGCGAGTGAACACGCGAAGGCGCAGGCCGACGGCCGGACGGATGGCCCGGTGCCGACGCTCAAGAAGCTCGACGCTCAGGAGAGCAACGCGATCTGTCTTAGCTGCCACGAAAAGGCCAATCAGGCCAGCTTCCTGAGCAGCATGCATGCGCGCCGCGATGTGGCCTGCTCCACCTGCCACAGCGTGCACGCCTACAAGTCAATCAAGGGCCAGCTCAAGACCAAGACGGACACGGAGACCTGCGTCACGTGTCACAAAGCCGAGCGGAGCGAGCTGAACCGGACGTCGCATCATCCCGTGCGCGAAGGCAAGATGGGCTGCACCAGCTGCCACAACCCGCACGACGGCGTGCGTCCGAAGATGATCAAGGCAGAGTCGGTCAACGAACTCTGTTACACGTGCCATACCGAGAAGCGCGGGCCATTCCTGTTTGAGCACGCTCCGGTTCGTGAAGACTGCGTGTCCTGTCACCAGCCGCATGGATCGAACCACAAGTCGATGCTCACCTCGAAAATGCCGAATCTGTGCTGGAACTGCCACATCAGCGGCTCCGGTCACTTCGGGTCCGGTGACAACCTCTCAACCGAGGCGGGCGTACGTTCCGCGCCGCCAGGAGCGCCCACCGGCTTCCCCACCGTCAACTCACGCTTCATTGAGCGCGGGTGTACGAAGTGCCACTTGAATATTCACGGCTCCAACTCGCCCTCCGGCGCATACTTCGTGAGATAACCCCATGAAAAAAATACTGAGAGTAACGGCGCTTATCGCCATGGGGCTTCTCGTGGCGGGTTCATACGCGGCGGCGCAAGAGGCGCCCGCCAAGACCTCCGGCGGCAAGATCGTCTTCGGCGCACTGAGCGTCAAAGACATCTCGTCGGCAAAGTTCGAGGAGTACCGCGAGGTGCCCAGGGACATCTCGATCCCGTACGCGAACGTCTTCAGTCGCAAGGACGGATTCCTCTTCGACTTCCACGCGTTTAACGTGCGCCAGTCCGACCAGCGCTACACCGGCTGGTTGAACTCGGGCAGGGTGGGCCTGTTCTTCGACTACAACCAGACTCCCCACAACATCGGAAACAACGGCCGCACGATGTTCTCCGAGAGCGCTCCAGGCGTGTGGACGATGAGTACGTCCCTGCGCCAGGTGCTCCAGACGGCCAACGACACGCGGCTCCCAACCGCCACGCGGACCGTGGATTTTTATGACAACCTGCTGGGCCCCACGCTGGCGTCTGCCAACGTGATGGACCTGCTGGGCCTCCGCAAACGTGGCTCGGCTGAGCTCACATACGGCGGCGGCGACGCGCCCTATGCGCTGGCCGTCACCTACATGCGCCAGGTCAGATCCGGCTATCGCCGACTGAGCGGCGGCAACGTCCGCAGCCAGGTCAACCCGTCCTACGAGGTGCCGGAGCGTTCAGACGACGTGGTCCAGGACTTCGGCTTCCGCGCGGCGTACAACTTCACAAGAGGCAACGTGCACGCGGCGTTCAATCGCAACCTGTATGACAACAACGCCGAGACGCTGACCATCGACAACCCGTTCCAGGCGGTTGATGTGGTCTCCACCAGCACGCTGGGTGGCCCCTCGCGCGCCCTGTTTGTCAACGCGCCCGACAACGAGGCCAGCACGGGCTCGGCCGGGTTCCTGTTGAAGTTCGCCAAGCAGACCCGCCTCAGTGGCGACGTCGCGATGGGGCGGTGGACACAAAACGCCGCGTTCTACCCGTACACCATCAACTCGGTGATCCTGACGGGCACCGGACAGCCGGCCAACCTCGTCTCGTCGCTCCAGAAGCCGTCACTCAACGGCAAGATCAACACGACGACGGTGAACCTGAACTTCTCCTCGCGCCCCGTCAAGGCCCTGGGCCTCCGCGCCAGTTACCGCACCCATGACCTCACCAACAAGACCGACCGCTGGGTTATTTCCGGCGACACGTCGGGGAATCCGGATCGGGGCTGGGCGAACACAACAATCGCGGCCGATACACCCTACGGGCATCTGACCGCGAATCCGTACGACACCAACACGAAACGTCTGCTCGCGGCCGCCACCTACGACTTCGGCGACCTCACGGTTGAAGGCGTGTTCCACAATACGAAAATCACGCGGACCTATCGCGAGGCCACCAAGGGCGAAGACACCGGGTACCAGGCCGCAGCGATCTACCGCAGCAGCGATCTGGTGAGTCTGCGCGCCAAGTACGAGGACATCTCGCGAACGGCGGAAGGCGAAACGTTCTACGGGTTCCAGGCTGACGAGGCCGAGCGTGACACCAAGCGCGCCTCGGTGGCCGTGATCCTGTCGCCGATCAGCACCCTCGACCTGAGCTTCGACTACGGGAAGCGTCACGTCGAGTTCACCAACCGGCCGAATCGGCGAGCCACGTCAGCGGGCGCACCGGAGATTCCGGACACCCCCGTTGGCCTGCTGGACGCGAAGTACGACACCTATACAGTAGAGGTCGATTTCACTCCGAACGACCGGGCCGCTGTCGGTGCGTACTACACGTACGAAAAGGACCGTTCCACGAATCAGTGGGCCACCCTCACGGGCACGGCACTCAACAACCTGGTCAACTACGCGGGCAGTGACAAGACCGACACCTACGGCGCGAACGCGGTGTTCCAGATCGTGCCGGAGAAGTGGACGCTGTCGTTTAACGCGATGCACCAGAAGGTTGATGGCCTGATGGACATCACCGCGCGCGAAGCCGGTTCGTTTTACACGCCGGGTCGTACGACGCTCATTCTGCCGGGACAGGGCGGCGCTGCGGACATCGTGGACTACGACGACACCGAGTTGACCACCGTCGTCGCGAACCTTGATTACAACGTGGCCACGGACTGGAAGATCAGCATGGGGTACTGGTTCGAGAAGTATGACTTCCGGGATGCGTTCACGCAGGGCAGTCTGCTCATGCCGCAGAGCGTGTACATCTTCATGAAGCCCGACAACGGCCCGTACAAGGCGCATGTGGTCTACGCGAAGTTGAGCTACGTGTTCTAGCAGCAAAGAGTCTGGTTGTGGGCCGGCACCATCACGGTGCCGGCCCATTTTTTCGTCTACGGCCTCGCCGGCGGGTGCACTACACTTCCGGCATGTTCCAACTGAAGATCGCGCTCCGGTCCCTGCGGCGCCAGCCGTCCTTCTTTGCGGCCGCGGTGGGCGCGCTGGCCCTTGGAATCGCGGCGCCGACGGCGCTGTTTGCCGTCGTGCAGGCCACGATGCTGCGGCCGCTGCCGTACGTGGGTGCCGACGACATCTACACAGTCCGCACCGCGATGACCGACGGCAGGTTCACCATCGGCATGGTCGCCTCCGAGGAAATCTCCTCCATGCGACGCACCACCGATCGGGTCACCGCATCGTCGCTTGTTCGACGGGTTGACGACATCCTGATCGCCGATGGTCGCGAGGCCCGCGAGGTGGTGGCGACCGGCGTCACGGAAGGGTTCTTTGATCTGTTCGGTCTGCCGATGGCCGCAGGCCGCGCCTTCCAGCCGTCGGATCATGCCAACCGAACCGTGCGCTCCGTCGTGTTGTCGAACGAGCTCTGGAGGAACGGCTTCGGTGCGGACCCGCAGATTGCCGGACGTACGATTCAGCTCGCCAATGGCCCGGCGCTGGTGGTTGGCGTGGCCCCTGACGTCTTTGATGCGCCGGCCGACGCCGACCTGTGGTTTGCCGATTTCGTTGGTGAGAGCATCTCGCACATGTTCGACGCGTACGTGCGCTTCACGCCTGACACAACACCCGAACAGGTCCACGCGGTACTGGGACCCATGTGGGACTCGCTTGCGCAGAAGTATCCCGATCAGGCAAAAAACCGGGTCTTTGTCTTCCGTCCTCTGCTCTCGGCACTGTTGGGCGATCTTGGTCCAACGACCCTCATTTCCTTCGCGGCCACCGCGTTGCTCCTGCTGCTCGCCATGGCCAACGTGACCAATCTGCTGTTGGCACGTGGCGCCACACGAGCGCGCGAGATGGCGGTCCGCATCGCCATTGGCGCCAGGCGATCGCATCTCATCCGGCAGTTGTTGTCCGAGTCAACGGTCATTGCCGTAGCGGCCGCAGCCATTGGTGTACCTCTCGCGTATGCGGCCATCCGCGTCATCGTGGCCGTTGGAGGCGCATCCATTCCGCGCGCCGAGGGGCTGACGTTTGACCCGACCGTGGCCGTCTTCGCGGCCGTCGTCATGATGCTGGCTGGAATCAGTGTGGGTGTCGCCCCGGCGCTGATCGCTGCCGGCACCAGTGTCACAAGCATGGCCAATCACGGCGGACGCAGTGGCATGACCGGCGTGCGCACACGACGCCTGCTGGGCATCCTCGTCGTGTCTGAGGTGGCACTTGCGATCATGCTTGTGGCCGGCGCGGGCCGGCTCCTGCTCAGTGCCCGAAATCTCCTCGCCGTTGACCCGGGATTCGCCGCACAGGGGCGTCTGCTCGTTGAGGCGGTGCTGCCGCGCATGCCGTATGGTGCCGACCCTGCGCGGAACAGGGCGTGGTCATCGGACATCACCGAACGCTTGACGCCACTGGGTGTGACGCACGTCGGCATGGCCACAACCGTGCCGCTTGGGCGCGAATGGGACTCCACCACGTTCACCGATATCGTGGGTCGCCCAACGGAGCCGCGGTTCAGGCCGAACGGCCGCTCGCGCATCGTGAACCCGGCGTTCTTTGGTGCGCTGGATATTCAGGTGATTCGCGGGCGTCCATTCTCTGAGGGCGACCGCATTGATACCGATCCCGTGGTCATCGTCAACCGCACCTGGGCCTCGCGATTTCTGCCACCCGACGCCGACCCGCTCCGAGAGCGACTCTCCGGGCTGTTCTTCCGTCGGGTCGGTGACAAGTTTGAGCCGCAGACTGCGGCCATCATCGGCGTGGTCGAGGACGTGCGTTATGCGGGACTCGACGACCTTCCAGAGCCGGCGATCTACCTCGTGGATGCCCAGCGGCCCCCATTGCGCCGGAACTACATCCTGACCACCGCCGGTGCGCAACCGGAACTCCTGATTCCACAGATTCGCGCAGTGTTTCAGCAGATGGATCCGAACGTTCCCATCCGTTTCGAATTGATGGACGAGGTCGTCACTCGTTCGCTCGTGTGGTCGCGCCTGGGTGTGTTCCTGATGAGTACGTTTGGTGTCATCTCGTTGCTCCTGGCCGGGACCGGAGTATTCGGAGTACTCGCGTTTGTAGGCGCCCAGCGTCACGGAGAGATGGTCGTGCGCCTCAGTCTGGGCGCCACACCCGGACACGTGTTCGGCCTGATGCTCGCACAGGGCACACGGGTTGTTGCGGCGGGTGTGGTGGTCGGCGCCGGCCTTGCGTGGTGGATGGGACAGCTAATGGCGGGATACGTCTACGAGGTCGCCGCTGCCAACCCGATGGTTCTGGGCAGCAGCGTGGCAATTGTTGCGGTGGTGGGACTGGGCGCCGCGCTCGCACCTGCTTACCGGGCGTCAAGAATTGAGTTGGGAATCGGCCAACAGCCTGATCTGTAGTGGGGAGCTCGCCGCCAGCCGAAGTGGGTTGCACATTATGTGGACGCATCAGGCGGCCGGGTGTTTCGGCCATACTCACTCGCATGTGGACTGACCTGCGACACGCGTGGCGCGCTCTCTGGCTGGCACCCGGGTTCACCCTGGTAGCCCTGGCCGTGCTGACCCTGGGCATCGGCGCCACCACCGCAATGTTCTCTGTGGTGGACGCGGTGGTGCTCAAGGCTCTGCCATTCGAGGACGAATCCCGGCTGGTGAGTGTGCTCGAGGTGACGCGGACCACCGGCCGACCGGGTCCGGCGGCGCCACAGAACTTCCTCGATTGGACGTCGCGCACCAAGTCGGTCTTCGAAGATCTAGGCACGTTCGGCCGCAGCGCTTTCGCACCAGCCGACCCGGAACTCAAGGCCGTGGAGGTCCGCGGCGTCAGCGCCAGCCTGCTGCGAGTGCTGCGTGTGCGACCCTCGCTGGGCGCGGTGTTCACTGCGGAACAGGAGAGCGAAGGATTCCACAGGGTGCTGATCATCAGTGACGCCCTCTGGCGGCGTCGCTTCGCTGCTGACCCTGGAGTGGTGGGCAGAACGATCCCTGCCGCCGACGGGCCATGGCAGATTGTCGGCGTGTTCGCGCCCGACTTCGGATATCCGATGCCGCAGGCCGGAGTCGAGTTTGTGTGGCACCCGTATGTGCCGCTGCGTGAGGACCGCGACCGTAACGCCCCAGGCAAAGCCTATTTCCTGACGGTGATCGGCCGGCTGGCGCCTGGGGTGTCGGTGCCTGAGGCGCGCGCCGGGATGGCCGCAGTGACCGCGGATCTGGCTCAAGCCTACCCGGCCTGGTTTGAGAACCGTACCAGCACCGTGATGCCGTTGCGCACCTGGCTGGTAGGCGACGCGGGCCCAGCGATGCGCATGCTGTTGGCGTCGGTCGCCATGCTGTTGCTCATCGCGTGCGCGAACGTGGCCAATCTCGTCCTCGCGCGGTCTACGACCCGCGCTCGCGAAATCGCGGTGCGTTCAGCGCTTGGCGCCTCGCGCTGGGTGTTGACGCGTGGACTGCTCGTCGAAGGCCTGCTGCTGTCGGCGACGGGCGCCGCCCTCGGCGTGCTTGCCGCGTGGTGGAGCGTGGAAGCGATCGGGGCGCTGCTGCCTCCGACCCTGTTCAGATTGTCGGAAATCGCGATCAACGCGCGTGTCCTCGCCGTCGCTGTGTCCACCAGCATCGTCACTGGAATCGTGTTCGGGCTGCTGCCGGCGTGGCAGCACTCCCGGTCAAATGTGTCCTCGACGCTGGTGCAGACCGCCGGAGGCGGCACGAGCGGCGCGACCCGTCGCCGGCTTCGGACGGGCATCATGGTGGCGGAAGTGGCGCTCGCCGTCGTCCTGCTCGTGGGCGCGTCGCTGTTTCTGGCCAGCTTCGCAAACGTGATGCGTCTCGACCTGGGTTTCGACTACAAGCCGCTCACGATGGTGCGTGTCAACGCGATTCTGCGATCGGTGCCGCCCGAAGGGCGGGCCGCCGAGCGAGAGCGGGCGTCGGCCGTTGTGGAAGACGCGCGAATGTCGGTGGCGGGCGTCTCAGGCATTGAGGCCGTCGCGTTCATGGGGACTGGCGGGGCACCGCTGTCGGGTGGCTCGGCGGCCACCGCGCTTCGAGTCATTGACCGCCCGGCGCTCGCCAACACGGAAAGCAGTGTGGAAATCAAAGCTGTGTCGGCAAACTACTTCGACGTGATGGGCATGATGATGGTGCGTGGGGATGGGTTCGGAGGGGCCACCCGCGCAGCGGTTGGGCAGAGCGCAATCGTGATCAGCGAACTGGCGGTTCAGCGATTCTTCGGGGGCGATGATCCGATCGGCCAGTCCGTGCAGACCGGCGATGGCACCGTGCGCACGGTCACCGGCGTGGTTCGGGGTTCACGCGTCAAGGGGCCGGAAGTGGACGTCGTGCCCGAGGTGTTTGTGCCGGTCGGGCCAGCCACAGGCATGGGTGGCGCGTTGATTGTGCGCACTCGTCGCGGCGCCACGCCATCTCCCGCGCAACTCAAGGCGGCGGCGGAGACGGCCGGAACCGTGCGCGTGGGAGCGGTCCAGCCGTTGAGCGCCCTGTTCGACAACCTGCTCAAGCCGCGGCGTCTGAATACTGTGTTGGTCGCGGTCTTCGGCGCGCTCGCGCTGGCCATCGCCACGATCGGCATCTATGGCGTGATGTCCTACATCGTCGCGCAACGGGCGCGTGAGGTCGGCGTGCGGATGGCGCTCGGCGCGCAACCGTCGGATGTGCGGAACAGCGTGCTCAGGGAAGCCGCCGCCATCCTCGCCGCTGGCATCGTCAGTGGCACGGCCGTCGCGACGATGGCCACCAGGGTCGTGGCGTCATTCCTCTTTCAGGTCGAGCCTCAGGATCCGTGGCTCTACGCTGCGGCTGTTGGGGTGCTCGCGCTGGCCGGCCTTGTCGCGGCACTCATCCCGGCGGTCCGCGCGTCTCGCGTCAATCCAATCATTGTGCTGCGCACTTGAGCGGCCTGATCACCGCTCCAGTGATTCGACGATGCGGCGATAGTGGGCGAGCTTCGAGAGTTGGTCGGCGGTCGGACGACCGGTCCACCGATCAACTTCGTTGTAGAGCGCACTGAGCCGGCCGGCCACCTCTCGCGCCAGCCGCCGCTGTTCCGCCAGCGCAGGGCTGGCGGCGGCAGTGGCCAGTTTCGCGGTGACGGCGACGGCGCGGGTGTAGAGTTCGCCGGCCGCCGTCTGCGCGGCGCGCCACTCGCGCCGATCGTCGAGCGGGATGTCGATGCGCGGATCCTCGCGAACGGTCATCGTCTTTTCGTGGGTCTGTCCATCCACGCGCAGGCGTACGGTGTAGTCGCCGGGCGCCACCCACGGCCCCTGCATACGACCGCCGCCAGGCGCCTCATCATCTGTTGTAGCGGCCGTCGCCGCGCCACCAGCCGCCAGATCGGCATGCCGGAGATTCCAGGTGGCGCGATTCACCCCGCGCTGTTTCGTCGTGGCCACGCGGCGTACCTCGGCGCCGGCGGCGTCGTGAATCGTGAGCACGACCTCGGTGGGCGATCCGCCAATCCAGTAGTCGATGGCGCCGCCTGCGGCCGGATTCTCGCCGCGAAACACCATGTCGCCCATGTGCGCCTTGAGACTCGAGTAGCGAATCATGGCGGCCGGTTTGGGGGTGAACAACGCCGCCGCTGACGCAGCCACCGCCGGCGTCAGTTCCTGCAGCGCGCTCACGCCGTCGAGAATCCACACGCCACGCCCGTGCGTAGCCAGCACCAAATCTTGCTCACGAGGATGCACCAGCAGGTCGTTGATCGCCAGCGTCGGCAGGTTGGCGCCGAGCGACACCCAGTGCGCGCCGGCATCGATCGACACAAACAGTCCGAACTCGGTGCCCAGATACAACAGTGCCGGATTCCGCGCGTCCTCCCTGATCGTGCGCGCGACGCGCTTCGCGGGCAGGTCTCCAACGATTGACGTCCAGGTCTGGCCGAAGTCCGTCGATCGGTAGACGTAGTTCGTGAAGTCGTCGCTGCGGTGATTGTCCACCACCATGTAGACCGTGCCATCCGCGTGACGGGAGGGCTCGAGGCCCGAGAACCAGGCGCCCTTGGGCAGGCCCGGCACTCGCGCGTCCACGTTCGCCCAGGTCTTCCCCTCGTCGCGCGACACTCGCAACCGCCCGTCGTCGGCCCCCACGTAGACAAGGCCCTTCACTCGCGGCGATTCCGCCAGGGCCGAGATCGTCGGCCAGTAGGGCACGCCGTCATCGAGCGATAGTGTGTCGTCGGTGGGCAGGCGCTCCATGATTGGCAACGACCGTCGATCGACGCCGGTCGTCATGTCGCCCAAGTCTTCCCATGTGGTGCCTTGATCCCGGCTTCGAAACAGGTGCTTGCCGCCGGCATAGATCGTCTTCGTGTCGTGCGGCGAAAGCAGGAACGGCGCGTCCCAGTTCGCAGGGTGCATGGCGTTGCCCAGCTCCGGCGCCGGCAGCTTCTGCGCGTAGATGTCAAAATTGCGCCGGCCGCCAATCGCGCCCGTGGGGTCTCCGGGACGCACGCTGGAGCTCTGCCAGGTTTGCAGATCGCCCCGGGCGAGACCCAGAAACTGCGAGGCGGAATAGACCCGTCGCGGATCGTCCGGGTCGGGCGCCACAAAGAATCCGTCGCCGCCGCACAGGCGCTTCCAGTCTTCGTTGAGGATGCCCGTCGTCTGATAGGTGGCGCTGGGTCCCATCCAGCAGCCGTTGTCCTGGAAGCCGCCGTAGATGTTGTAGGGCGCCGCGTTGTCCACTGCGACCCGGTAGAGCTGACTGACCGGCAGTGACGGGATGTAGAGCCACTTCTGCCCGCGATCGTACGAAATACCTATCCCGCCATCGTCGAGCTTGATGATGTGGCGCGAGTCGCGCCAGTCCACCCAAACCAGGCGGTCGTCGCCATGCAGCGATTGCCGCGCAGGCCGGAACGTGACTCCGCCGTCGTCGGAGTAGCTGAACGTGTTGACCATGTAGATGCGCTGGTCATCGGAGGGGTCGACGAGGATCTGGCTCGCGTACATCGGGCGCGGATTCCAGTCGCTCTTGAACGTCCAGTGTTCGCCTTTGTCATCCGAGCGATACACGCCGCCCTTGCGGATGATGTACGCGGTGGACGCGTTGTACTTGCCACCCTGTTCGATCGACACGTAGACCACGCGCGGATCCTTGCGGTAAATCGAAATGCCGATCCGTCCGTATTCGCCGGCCGGCAGGCCGTTGCCGCTCAGCTTGCGCCACGTGGTGCCGCCGTCCGTGGATTTGTGCAGTCCGCTGCCAGGCCCTCCGCCGTCGAAGCCGAACGCCGTGCGCCGGCGCTGATAGGCGGCGGCGTACATGATCTGCGGGTCGGATGGATCCATCGCCACGTCCACGACGCCGGTGTCGTAGTTGACGCGCAGCACCGGCGTCCACGTCCGGCCGCCGTCCGTGGTGCGATACAGGCCGCGCTCGTCATTGGGTCCCCACAGATGGCCCATCGCCGCCACGAACGCCACGTCGGGATTTGACGGGTGCAGCACGATGCGACCGATGTGATGTGAATCGCGCAGGCCGACGTGTGTCCATGTTTTGCCCGCGTCGGTGGACCTGTAAACACCGTCGCCCCACGACGAACTCTGCCGGTTGGCCCGTTCACCCGTGCCCACCCACAGGATGTCGGGGTTGGACTGATTCACGGCGATGGCGCCAACCGAGTGCACGGCCTCCTTCTCGAAGACGGGCGCGAACGTGACGCCGTTGTCGGTGGTGCGGAAGATGCCACCCGTGGCGCTGGCCGCGTAAAACGTGTACGGGTCGCGCTCGACGACCGCGAGGTCCACGAAGCGGCCGCTCATGTTTGCCGGGCCGATGGTGCGGAACCGGAGTGCGGACAGATCGGCGGCGG
>Ga0138256_10000854_pt1 | contig 32947 bp, 34 predicted proteins | sample KNB2016incub_MG_FD_105486 | JGI IMG/M metagenome (GOLD analysis project Ga0138256, IMG submission 105486) | Active sludge microbial communities from wastewater in Klosterneuburg, Austria - KNB2014incub_MG | ecosystem: Engineered > WWTP > Activated sludge > Unclassified | place: Austria... | reverse complement strand
CGTTACCTGCAGCCAGGTTTTTCATGGTCCGCGTGCGGATGTGAGGGTTGTAATAGGTGTCTTTTAATTCGCGCTCAAACCTGAAAATATTTTGAAGCAGCGCTTTGTGGTGATGGAAATCTCCGCCGGCGGCAAAACCGTCGTCGCCGTCGCTGATGGCGCTTCTAAATCCAAAACTATTATCATAGTCTTGCCGCGTGATCTTCCCGCTGGCCAGATCCTGATCGAGCTTTTTTTTCCAGACCGCGAGTTCGCTGCCAAGAATGCCTCTGTTTTTTACAAACGGTGCTGGCGCCCAGCCTGTATGATCGCGGGTTTTAAGCCGCAAATCGGCATCTGCGGCCATCAATAAATAATGCTGGAACGCACCGGTGATGCTGGCGGCCATTTTCTCCCTGTTGTTTGGATACAGGTCGCTGTAGATTTGCCGGTTCGCATTATATTTATTTAAAAAAGCTGCGGGATCCTGGGCAACGTCGCAAAGTTCGTTGGCATGGCTCAGCCAGTTTTTTATCGTGTTGATTTGTTCAATATCCAGTCCCGCCCGGCCTGTGCCGACACCGCCTTTATAGTCTGGATCAGTATCATATCTTCTGGCTAATGCATCTATCTGATCGTTTAAATATTGCAGGTCGTTTTTTAATGCCAGAAATTTGGAGCCGTGATTTTGAGAAAAATCTTTGACCTTTTTTTCTACTTGATTGGTAAGGGCCTGAACGGTATTTGGATCGCCGGCGCTTTTCATCTGGATTCTTAAATCATCCAGTTCCCGCCTTAAGTTAAAGATGGGCTCGATCAGGTCGGCTTTTTTGACCTGGTCGTCGAAATGATAAATGATCGGGTTCAGAAATTTATGGCTGAACAAATCCCTGATGGGCAGGTTTAAGTGTGCCGCTCTATTGGTGCTTATCGTAACTTTCTGTCCCTGGTAACTACCATGCCACCTTATGAAGTACCTGTTCATTTTCAGGAATGGATCGTGGTGTATAATTTTATGAATCCATGTCTCATAAGGCGTCACTATAAAGGGGGCTGTCGGGTTGTTCTGCGCGACATTAGTGGTTGGAGAAAATCCTTTTTTCGCCGCCCATGAAAAACTGTCGCTTAATACTTTACCGGTCGCGCCGAGTCCGGCACCAAAGCCAAAGCCCCAGACAGCGCTGGTTCCCACTTGTCCCGCGTCGAGGCCCTGCTGGTATTGGAAGGTTTTACCGTTAGAATTAAGTTTTTGCATTTGAACATTCTGTTCAATGTAATTTTGCGTGCCGCCCGCGATCGCGCCTTCCGCGCCCGCGGTCGCAAGGCTCTTCATGCTCATGGATTTGACGGATTGGACGAGCAGGGATTTAAGTCCCGCTTGTCCGGCGGTTCTTGCTGCCTGAACGGCGACCGTGCCGGCGCCGCCGGTAAAAGCACCGATACCAAGGCCAACCAGGTTTGTCGCGTCGGTCAGGCCTTGGCCGAGGCCGTAAACCGTACCCATGCTGAAAAACGAGCCTTCGGTATGCTCGAAAGCCTGCATCATGTAGAGGAACGCAGCGCGCTGTTCGTTCGTAGTTTCTTTTTTCTTGAGCTGGTACATCGTTGCGATGGAGCTGTCACCGCTGCCGATCAGGTCGGCCGCCGATGCCGTGGTGTTGTTGAACCAGCGCATCGTGTCGATGCCATATTCACCGAGCAGTTTGTCTGCGGCTTGCGATTTCGGATCGATGTTCTTGTCGCGGCAGTGTTTTTCCCACGACTCGCCGTTTTTCATCTCATAGACGTGGGCCGCGGCCTTGAGGAAGGACTCGTTGGATCTTAAGGAATCGACAGGCTGCTTGGCTTCTTTAAAAATCTTGTGGTCATAGCCAAGCTTTGCCTGTTCCCAGAACTCAGCCGGTGACTTTTCCTTTGTATCGTCTATGGCGTCTGCCATTACACTTCTCTCTTATTACACAAACCGCTTTTTATTCTTTTGACCTTTTTATGGGGTCCCTTGCCGGGCTCTTGTTCTTGGTCTTTTTAGTTTTTTTATTTTTTAAATTTTACGGCCCAGTAGGCACCATTTCCTCTTGGCCAAGATTTAGTTTCGCATGAGCGTCCGGTGTTGCTGCTTCCGGGTTGGCCGCTGCATTATTGAAGCTGCTCTTGGGCCAGTTTTGATAGGCAAGATAAGCGGCGGATCCCACCATGATCCAGAAAGCAAGATCCTTGGTTAATTCCGGCCCTTTCCACCACAGTGTTGCTGCGGCCATAAGAGTGCTAAGTCCTCCCTTGTTATCACCCAGGAAGTTAAGAGCATCTTGAAGAAAATTGCTGTCGTCGGCTTCGGGCTTAGTCTCGGGTTTCCCGCCGGGTTTGGTTTCGGGCTTGGAGCTATCATCAAAAGCATAGCCAGCAACGCTCTTGATAGCGCTCTGTGAGGCTTGCTTCGCAATCTCTGCGGCTTTGCCGCCTGTAGCATCATTAATGGATTTAGCACCCCACAGAGCGCCTGCACCCATCAAAGCTGTTTTAAGTAGCCACCACATGTTCAAACACACCTTTCAAAATGCAAACGCGAAAGGCTCCGCGAGCCTTACTTGCCTGCCGAAGGATATGTGCTTGAAACCTTTTTATATTCGGGAGAAAAACCGATGGTTTTCAATCTGCATACCCTCTTATTAAACCGCTGTTACTCTTATATTTTTTTTATACGTTAATCACATGATACCTGTTTTGGGGTAAACCTGCAAATTTTTCTTCAGCCAAAAGTTAACGAAACGTTAATGAAACCCTTATGCCATAAGGGTTTCCGTGAAGTCGTTGATTCAATGATTAATGTCTGAAGTGACGGACGCCGGTGAACACCATCGCGAGTCCGCGCTCGTCGGCGGCCGCGATGACTTCGTTGTCGCGGATCGAACCGCCCGGCTGGATGACGGCAGTGACGCCTGCTTCTGCGGCAGAAATCAAACCGTCGGCGAACGGGAAGAATGCGTCAGATGCAACGACAGAACCTTTTGCCAGCGATTCTTTCAGGCCCGCACCTTTCGCTGCTTCGCCCGCTTTCCATGCCGCGATGCGCGATGAATCGACGCGGCTCATCTGCCCGGCACCGATTCCAACCGTTGCGCCATTCCGCGCGTAAACAATCGCGTTCGATTTAACATGCTTGGCCACCGTGAAGGCGAACAGCATGTCGTTCAGCTCCTGCTCGCTGGGCGCGCGCTTCGTGACGACTTTTAAATCCTTCTTCGTGATGTGCACGCCGTCGGCATCCTGAACTAAAAACCCACCCGCGATACGGGTAATGATGCGGGGCAGTAACTCGCGCTTTGGCATTTCGCCCGTGGCAAGAACACGGATCTTGTCTTTCTTCTTGAGGATATCAAGTGCGTCCTTATCGACGCTTGGCGCGATAATCACCTCGACGAAAATCTTCGTAATCTCTTCCGCCGTCGCTTTATCCAGCGGGCGGTTCAAAGCGATAATCCCGCCGAATGCGCTCACGGGGTCGCAGAGCAGGGCCGATTTATAAGCACTCAGCATATCCTTGCCGGATGCTACGCCGCATGGATTGGCATGCTTGATGATGGCAACGGCAGGATTTTCAAATTCCGAAACCAGCTCGAACGCCGCGTTGGTATCGTTCAGGTTATTATAGGACAACTCTTTGCCCTGCAGGAACGTAGCTAATGCCGCACCGGGGCGTTTGCCGCCGTCTACATAAAGCGCCGCCGTCTGGTGCGGGTTCTCGCCGTAGCGCAAAACCTGCTTGAGTGTTCCGGCCACGCTGAAATTTTTCGGGTGGTCGCCGCTCTGTCCCGCAAACCAGTTCGAAATCGCGGAATCATACGCTGCCGTGTGCGCATAGGCGTTCGCAGCCAGTTCCTTGCGGAGTTCGTATGATACGCCGCCATTATTCGCCTTCATGTCTTCCAGAACGCGTCCGTAATCATCCGCACTGGTGATGATTGAAACGAAATCATGGTTCTTCGCAGCCGCGCGCACCATCGCCGGGCCGCCGATATCGATATTCTCGATGCAGTCTTCAAAACTCGCGCCGCTCTGCACAGTTTTCACGAACGGGTAGAGGTTGATGACAACCATATCAATATCTTCGATGCCTTGTTTCTTCATGGCATCAATATGCGACGCCTCATCGCGGCGGGCGAGAATGCCACCATGGATTTTCGGGTGCAGCGTTTTGACGCGCCCGTCCATGATCTCGGGAAAACCCGTATGATCGGAAACCTCGGTGACTTTAATTCCCGCCTTGGCAAGCAGCGCCGCCGTGCCGCCGGTCGAAAGGATATCGACGCCCTGGCCCGCCAGCGCCCTTGCAAAATCCTCGATCCCGTTCTTGTCCGAGACGGAAATCAGGGCTCTTTTAATCTTTACGGCGTGTGAAACGGGCATGGCTTTCGCGGCTCTTGTCATGGGTTCTCAGGGCTGAAGGTCTTGAGGATTTTGTAAGGCCAAACCGCGCTTTTGGCAAGCGGCCCGCCCTCATATATAGAGTATTTATTCTTTCGCGATCAGCCCGGCGGCGCTGAATTTTGTCCTGATGATTTCGCTGTCGAACGGCTTGACGATATATTCGCTGGCGCCAGCCTTCATGGCTTTCTGGATATTCTTTGGCTTGCTCTCAATCGTGCAGAAAATGACCTTCGGATGCTTGCCGTTTTTCATCTGCCGGAGTTTTTCCAGGAATTCCATGCCGCCCATCACCGGCATATTCCAGTCCAGCAGGATCGCGTCCGGCATCGATTGCCTGCACGCGTCGTAGGCTTTCTGTCCGTCTTCAGCCTCGGAACATTCAAAGCCGAGTTCTTCCGCGATACGCCGCGCGACCTTCCGCACGACGCGGCTGTCATCCACCACAAGACAGGTTTTGGAATGCATCTTCCCCACGCGCAGATTGTACACGATCTGGAGGCAGGAATTAAGACCTGATAGTAATACTGATAAAGCCCTGGCCGCTGTCCTTCGCGGTAACCTTGAATCCGTGGCGCTCGGCGAGCAACCCGGTCATCATGGCATGGACATATTTAGGGTCGAGCGTTTGGGCATCCAGTTTGAGGCCAAGGGCCTCTTCCGTTTGGCCACGTAAGGAAGCATTTTCACCCTTGGCGACGATGGCCGTTTCAGAATCAGAACCCTGAACCACGGAAATCGTTCCGCCTTTCGGCAGGCATTCCATGCCGAGCAGGATGGCGCAGATAAGGATCTTGGAAAAACCTTTTGCAGGAGTAGCACCACCAATCCCGCCATTCGGATTCCATTCCTGCTTTATTTTCTTATCCTGCGTGATGAGGAGTTCAATCGCCTTGTGCACGTCTTCGGGCTTGATGTTGGAATCCGCGCCGCCGATTCCGTATGCCATGCGGAACGCCTGTAATTTTGCCGAAGCCTGTTGCGCGCTGAATGCGATTAATGCTGTGGCTTCTGGTCCCGCATCTGGACCCATATCTTCGATGAGTTCAACGCCGTTATTCACCGCGCCGATCGGGCTGATGAGATCGTGGCAGATTTTCGAGGCGAGAACTTCGAGCATCGCGACGTCGATGGGTTTGGCGCTCATAGGCATTTCCTTCTTTTACTGTTCGAAGGTCAGAGAATATCCAAGTTTTTCGAGCTGTTCCACCGCCATGGCCTTGAGCGCAGCAAGCGCTTGTGGACTGTTGCCTTCCGCGCGCACCGAAAGACAGCTTTGCGTATTGGATGGGCGCACCAGCCACCAGCCCTCAGTCGTTTTAACGCGTATCCCGTCAATGTCGCTGAGCTCGACATTTTTATTGTCCTTCATGGCCGCGATAATCTTCGGCACAATTTTGAATTTTTCAGCTTCCGGCACATCGACGCGGATTTCGGGGGTAGAGTGTGTTTTCGGCAGATGTTTCGTCAGACTGGAAAGGCCGCCTTTAGCCTTGGCGACGATATTGATCAGGCGCACGGCGCAATACAGCGCATCATCGAAGCCGTAATATTTATCGGCGAAGAAAATATGGCCCGATAATTCACCGGCGAGGGGGGCTTTGGTTTCCGCCATTTTGGCCTTCACCAGTGAATGCCCCGTTTTCCACATGACCGGCGTGCCGCCTAAACGTTCAATTTCATCGAACATGATTTGGCTGCATTTCACATCGCCGATGATTGGCGCGCCGGGCCGTTCGGCGATAATTTCGGCGGCATAAAGAGCGAGGAGGGTATCGCAGCGTAAAATGTCGCCATTTTCGTCAATGACGCCAATTCTATCTCCATCGCCGTCAAAAGCGATGCCCAGATCGCACTTATTCTCCCGGACGGCCTTCTGAAGATCGACCATGTTTTTGTCGACGGTCGGGTCAGGGTGGTGGTTTGGGAAGGTGCCGTCGATGTCCTGGAACAAAGTAACATGTTTTCCGGGTATTTTAGCGACAATGTCGCTTAAAACATCTCCCGCAGCGCCATTTCCGTTATCCCAGGCAATATTCAGGGGGCGGCTGGCGGTCAGGTCCTGGAGCAGCCGGGCAATGTAATCGGCCTGAATTGAAACCGGGGTGATTTTCCCCACACTGGAAGCATTAAAAAAGTCGCCTTTTGCGGCAATGTCGCCAATAGACTGTATAAGCGCCCCGAAAACCGGTTCTTTCTGCAGCGTCATCTTGAATCCGTTGAACCCCGCCGGGTTATGCGAACCCGTCACCATTATGCCTGCGTCGGTTTTCAGGTGTTTGACGGCGAACCAGAGCATGGGGGTGGGCCCAAGGCCGATAGTGGTCACATCCAGCCCTGTCTCCGACAGGCCGCGCACGACCTCGCCTGCGAATTCAGGCGAGCTCAGGCGTCCGTCATAGCCGACCGCAACACTCTTGCCGCCCTTGCGATGCACGAAGGTGCCGAAGGCCCGGCCCAGCGCATAGGCGTCTTCTGCCGAAAGCGTCTTGTCGACCTCGCCGCGTATGTCGTACTCGCGGAGAATACTTGGATCGAATGTATGGGCGGGGGCTGGCATCGGGGCCGGATTACTTTTCTTGAGCAGCATAAGCTTTAACTACTTTTCTAACCTGCGCGCCTATGCCTTTGTCATTCATCATATAAGCGATGTTGGCCTCGATGAAGCCGAGACGCGATCCGCAGTCATAATGTTGACCGTCAAAACGTAGCCCGTGGAAAGGCTGCTTGCCGATCAGTTTCGCCATCGCGTCTGTAAGCTGTATCTCGCCGCCGGCGCCGGTTTCAAAAGCGGAAAGATGCTCAAACACCTCCGGCTGCAAGATATAACGCCCGATAATTGATAACGTCGAAGGTGCTTTTTCGGGCGCCGGTTTTTCAACAAGGCCTTTCACTTTCACGTTCTTTCCATCGTCGGAGGCAATATCGAGTATCCCGTATTTGGAAGTGTCCGCTTTAGGAACGTCCCGGACCGCCACAATGTTCCCGCCATGCTGCTCATAAGCCTCAACCATCTGTTTCAGACAGCCCGTGCCGTGACGCACGATGTCGTCGGGCAGGAGGACGGCAAAGGGGTCATCGCCCACCAGTTTCTTGGCGCACCAGACGGCGTGGCCTAGTCCTAAAGGCCTCGGCTGACGCGTGAGGAAGAGTTTGCCCGCCGGAATTTCGGAATCTCGGACCTTTTCCAGCATGTCCTGCTTGTTGCGGCTCTCAAGCACGTCTTCCAGCTCTGGCTGGAAATCAAAGTGCTGCTCGAGCATTTCCTTGTAACGTCCTGTGACAAAAATGAATTCTTCGATTCCGGCCTCGCGTGCTTCTTCGAAAACATGCTGGATCAGGGGCCGGTCATTGATCGGCAGCATCTCCTTCGGCATGACTTTCGTCGCCGGGAGAAAGCGCGTGCCGAGCCCGGCCACCGGGAAGACTGCTTTTTTAACTGGTTTGTAAGCCATAGGCGATATGTCTCGCATTTTTAAGGGTTTTTTGCAAGTCAGGTCCTATTTCAGCAGGGTATCGCGGGCCTGGTTTAGTTTAGCGGCCATCCAGTCGGATCCCTCGCTGTCCGGGTGGACTTTCATCATCAGTTTTTTAAAGGCGGCGGTGATTTCATCCACGTTGGAGCCGGGCGGAAGGCCCAGAACCTCAAGGGCCTCCTTTTCGGTCATCACCGCGCTGGAGGTTGAAGCCGGGCTCTCGCCGCTTTGTTTGCCCCGGCGATAGGCAATAAAGAACGGAAACAGCGCGGCTACGAGGGCCAGCGCCGCCGGGAACCTGCCGGTCAGTGCAAGGATCAGAATCGCAACGCCGATAACCACGGCGAAAATCGAAAGCCCGAGCGCCTTGATCTGCTTTACATCCGCAGTCAGGAAAAACCGGTACAGGGCATAAATGCCGATGAGCAGGCCGATGGCGAGAATGAGGTAGGGCATAGAGCTCCTTCTTATAACTCCCGTAGTTTAGCCGCGCGCGTAATGACAATAAAGGGTTTTACGGATAAGATTCCGGCATGAAAAATGCGGCTGAAAAACTCTCCGGTTTGCGCGGGCAGCTTAAAAAACAGGGCCTCGCGGGTTTTATCGTCCCGCGCATCAGCGAGTACCAGGGCGAATTTGTCTCCGCCTACGCCGAGCGGCTCGCATGGCTGACCGGGTTTACCGGTTCTGCCGGTTCGGCGCTGGTACTGGCGGACAAGGCCGCGATCATCACCGACGGGCGCTATACCATCCAACTCGCGCAGCAGGCCGATAAAGGCCTCTACGAATTTCTGAACAACCCCCAAACCACGTCAGCGAAATGGCTGGCGGAAAATGCGAAGCCAGATGATGTCATCGGTTACGACCCGTGGCTGCTGACGGTGAAACAGGCGACGGAATTCGCAAAAACGCTTGGCGAGAAGGGCATAAAGTTTGAGCCTGTAAATGCCAATCCCGTCGATGATGTGTGGAAAGACAAACCGTCCTTTCCCAAAGAAAAAGCCGAAATTTTTCCAATTGAATTTGCAGGCGTGGATTCTGCCGCCAAAAGAAAATCTATCTGCAAAATCCTGCAGGAAAAAAATCTGAGCGCCTGCGTGATCACGCTGCCGGATTCCCTGATGTGGCTTTTGAATGTGCGCGGCAATGATGTCGAGCATACGCCTGTCGTTTTATCGTTCGGGATTTTGCATGCCACCGGCAAAACGGAATGGTTTGTCCATCCGGAAAAAATCACGCCGGAAGTTAAAAAACATCTCGGCGCTGATGTGGAAATCGTATCGCCCGATAAACTTGAATCGCGTTTGAAAGCGCTGGAGGGGCCTGTCGGCCTTGATTTCAGCCGCTCGCCCGTATGGTTCAAACAGGCATTGGACAACAAGGCGGTTGATTTCAAAGACCCCTGCGTCGACCCGAAAGCGATCAAAAATTCCGCTGAGCAAAAATCCCTGCGCGCCGCCCATGTGCGCGACGGCGCGGCGCTGGTGAATTTTCTTTACTGGCTGGATAATAATAAATCGTCGCTGACCGAGCTTGATGTCGTTGCCCGGTTGGAAGAATTCAGGCGCAAAGACAATTCCTATCGCGGCCCGAGCTTTTCGACCATCTCCGGCTGGGCGGCGAACGGTGCCATCGTCCATTACCGCGCGGATGAAGAAACCAACGCGAAAATCAATCCGCCGGGACTGTTGCTGCTCGACAGCGGCGGTCAATATGTCGACGGCACCACCGACATCACCCGCACCATCGCCATCGGCAAGCCGACCGAAGAAATGAAAGAGCATTTCACGCTGGTGCTGAAAGGCCATATCGCCGTTGCGTCGGGGAAATTCCCCGAAGGTACGAATGGCGTTCACATCGACGCATTGGCAAGGGCGGCATTGTTGAGTGCCGGGCTCGATTATTCGCACGGCACCGGTCACGGCGTCGGCTGTTATCTCTCGGTGCACGAGGAATCGGCGAGTCTTTCGACGCGTGGCACGGAGGCGGTAAAGGCTGGAATGTTCCTCTCTAACGAGCCCGGCTATTACAAGGAAGGCGCCTACGGCATCCGCACCGAAAGTCTTGTGCTGGTTGTCGAGGCTGGCGAGGGCGAAGATGACAAAAAACTTTTAGGTTTTGAAACCTTTAGCCTCGTACCCATCGACCGTGCGCTAATCAAAAAAGAAATGCTGACCGGAGCCGAGTTAAGCTGGCTGAACGCCTATCATGAGACGGTACTGAAAATCATCGGCCCGCGCCTCGAAAAACCCGTCAGGGCGTGGCTGGAGCTTCAGGCTGCTGCTCTTTAGGCTCCGTTTCCTTAGGCGTCGGCGACAAATTGATAACCGGTTTCGGGTCCGATTCCTTTTGGCCGGGTCGCAGCTTCGAGGGAACGGATGGCTGGTCTTCGGGACGCGTCGTATCGATCGCCGCGGGAACGTCTCCGGTCGGCGTCGCGGGCTGCACCGCTTCATGCATCTTGTCAGGTTGGAAAATCACAAAGCCCATCAGGTTGGAAACAAGGCTCGATGTAAACAGCGCGTTCGACGTCATCGTCTCCATGACGAGCATGTTTTTCCCCATGTGATAGGCCCGCAGGCGCATGTTTGAAATGTATGGAAGATTTTTCGGCGGCTTGATCGGGAACGTCGTTTCCATGAACGGGAATTTGAGCATGCCGGCTTCCTTGGGGTCGCCAATGCCCTTGGCGAACCGGATTCCCTTGGTTGCACTACGGTATTTATTAATGTGGCGCTTGGTCAGAATTTCCTGAACGGCCGGAAAATCCAGATCTGTGTTGAACTGGTAGCCATAGACGTTGAAATAAACATTTTCATTGCGCACGGGGTCGTGGAAAACAGCGGCGACGATTTCATTTTTGTCATCCCACGAAGCTTTGGGCGGCGACGTGAAATAAGGCGGCGCTTTTTCGCCGGGATACAGCAGTGTGAACATACCGGTCGGCGATTCCATCGTCAGCCATTTTTCATTAACCCTGCCTTTGACGACTGAAATGCCCGGATCGAAGATCAGCGTATCCATGAAATCGCGCGTCGCGAAGGAATTCATCAAATCGTCTGAGCCGATGATGATCTGCTGCAGGCGCGTGTCATCGCCGTAAAGAATGCGCGCGCGGATTGTCTGCTGGCCGAACTCCTTGTCTTTATAGCTGATCATGATGTCGCCGCCCCAGTGACCGTTATAGCCTTCGGTGTCCTGGTGTTTCACCACGCCGTCAAACTGTGAATAATAATTGATGTAGCTCTGGAATTCTTCATGCAGGAGCTGGCTCACATTGTCACCGGTAAGCGCCGGGCCAAATGTCTGGTCAAACTTGACGATGTAGCTTTTCATCGTGTTCTGGTAGGGACGCTGGTCGATCAGGACGGACGTTTCCTCGCTGTGCACTGCAAGATCGTCATCGACTAAAAACTGGGTCGAGGAGCTTCTCAGCCCTTCCGGCATACGGACCTGGTAAACGCCCGAAGGCGAGGTAAAGGTCATCCAGTCCTCCGCCCCGGCGAAACCTATGGGGAATACCGCGAAAGACAGGGTAAACAGGCCGAGCAGGGAGCGTTTTATGCCGTGGGTCATCGTTACCTCTATGAAAGCACCGTCAGTCCAGTTTAGCAGAATTCCGGCCACGAAAAAACGGCCAGAAAAAAACCGCCTGTAACTTATACGGGCGGTTTTCTTAATACTTGCGGTAGCTATTGGCTCCTAGAAGCCGTCGCGCTCTTTCTTTTTGCGCTCAAGCTTGCGCCAGCGGCGGACCGCTTCGGACTTCTCGCGGGCTTTACGCTCGGAGGGCTTTTCATAACTTTTACGAAGCTTCATCTCGCGGAAAAGGCCTTCGCGCTGCATCTTTTTCTTAAGGGCGCGCAGGGCCTGATCGACGTTGTTATCTCTTACGTTTACTGTGACCACAGGGGATCAACTCCTTTCAGGGTTTCAAAAACTCGACATTCCTACCGTCCCGGGCAGGGTAAGGCAAGGAAAAACTGACGAAATTGGCCTTTTGCACCTTTTTCAGGGGTTTCGGCGGCTTATTAGTCCATGCCGGAAGGAGAGAAAGGCTTATACCCGCTTGTCGCCATTCTTAACGTTGCTCTCTTTTTCACCAAAGAATCCGTTGCGCAGGAAAGAACAAAGGATGCTCTGAACCAGGTAAGGGCAGGCCCGCTTTCATTTATTAAAGGTTCTGCTGCTTTCCACAGGTCAGGACGCTCACGATGCTGATAGATGAAATCGTAAAAATTGTTCGACTCTTTGAATCCGGGAAAAGAACAGGTTTCTTCTTTTAGGGTGGCTTCTTGATTATTTTTCTTACTCATAAAAACTCCTTACGCAGTAACTCATATAAAAAATGTCAGATATCACGCTTCATGGCCGGCTCATCGCCGCGTCTGTATAATTCCAGCAATTTTGGCTGAAGCGCGTGCAAAAGTTTTTCTCCGTTGGGGTATTGGCGAATTTCTTGAGCTAGTTCTTTGACAGCCTTGTCGACCGTGTCGGGGGTAATTTCTACAAATTCGAGAGCGAGCTCCGCAGCCCGTTTCTGCAGCTCGAAATCTTCGCTGATCTCAACGACGTACAGCGCCATTCCAACCCGGTACTGCTTGCTGGCTTCTCTTATGATTTTCACCGCATCTGGCCAAGATTCTGGACGATGGGCAACGACCTCGGCACAGCTCGCAAAATCAGCCGGATCGACTCTGCCGTCAAACGTAGTTTTAAGCATAAAAACCTCTCTGCAATAAGGCCTTTATAGAGCCTGAAAACATAATATGTCAATAAAAAGATCAGGCGGCTTTGACAGCCCGTAAATTCAGCGCGGCTTCAAGCAGGGCGCGGGTATAGGGCTCTTTCGGCGCGGCGAAAATCTCCGCCGCCGGGCCGGATTCCACGACGACACCGTTTTTCATGACAATCAATTCATGCGCCATAGCACGCACGACGCGAAGGTCATGACTGATGAACATATAGGCGAGGTTATGTTTCTCCTGCAGCTCACGCAGCAGGTCGACAATCTGCGCCTGCACCGAAACATCTAACGCCGAAGTCGGCTCGTCCAGCACGACGAATTTCGGATTAAGAACCATCGCGCGCGCAATCGCCACACGCTGGCGCTGGCCGCCGGAAAATTCATGCGGGTAACGGTGACGCGTCGCCGGGTCCATATGCACGGACTCCAGCGCACCGATCACGAGCTGCTCACGTTCCGCCGCTGAAAGTTTTTTCCGATGCACGAGCAAACCTTCGCCGATGATCTGGCCGATAGACATGCGGGGGCTGAGCGAGCCGAACGGATCCTGGAATACAATTTGTAAATCCTCGCGCAGCGGCTTCATCGCCTGCCGCCCGAATTTTGAAATATCGCGCCCGTCAAAAATGATTTCGCCCTGCGCGTTCAGAAGCCGTAATAGCCCGAGGCCGAGCGTAGTTTTGCCCGAGCCGGATTCGCCGACCACGCCGACCGTCTGGCCCGCGCGCACCGTGATTGAAATATCATCAACCGCCTTGACCCATTCAGTCGTCTTGCCGAAGAAATTTTTGCTTAAGGGGAAGTGGATTTTAACGTGGCTGCCCTGTAAGACCACGGGTGCGCCGGATTTAATTTTGATTGCTTCGCCGCGCGGCTGCGCCGAAAGCAGCATTTTCGTGTAGGCATGTTCCGGGTTTGCGAACAGCGCCTTGGTTTCTTTTTGCTCGACGATTTTCCCCTTCTGCATGACGCAGACATAATCGGCCATTTTCTCGACAATCGATAAATCATGCGTGATCAGCAGCAACGCCATGTTCAGGCGTTTTTTTAAATCGTTCAGCAGTTCAAGAATTTGCGCCTGCACGGTAACGTCGAGCGCCGTCGTCGGCTCGTCGGCGATCAGCAGCTCCGGGTTGTTCGCCAGCGCCATGGCAATCATGACTCTTTGCCGTTGCCCGCCGGAGAGTTCATGCGGATAGGCGCCGAGTCGGTTCTTTAAACCCGAAAGTCCGACGAGATCCATCAGCTCCAGTATTCTTTTATTCACCTCGCGGCGTTTCATGTTCTGGTGCAGGAACAAAACTTCGCCGATTTGCTTTTCAATCGTGTGCAGCGGGTTGAGCGCGCTTTGCGGTTCCTGAAAAATCATGCCGACCTGCTCGCCGCGGATCGTGCGCATGAAGGAATTTTTTTTGCCGACCAGTTCCTCGCCGTTGAATAAAATCGATCCTGCCGGGTGCGCCGCACGCGGGTAGGGCAGGAGCTGCATGACCGAGAGCGCCGTCACCGATTTGCCCGATCCGGATTCGCCAACCAGCGCCACCGTCTGGCCTTTTTCGATGTTAAACGAGACGTTATCGACGGCGCGGAAGGTGCCTTCGGACGTATTAAAATCGACGCAAAGCCCCGAAATTTTCAGAAGTTGCTGATTCATAACGGCATTTTAATGTATATTTTATAGACCGCCTACAGGCTTTTAGTTGCAATTTCCGCCGGGATGGGTATATTGTCATAATGAAAAAACTGAGTGAACTTTATATAGCCGTAAAAAGCATTCTGGGCCGAAATTCTCCGGAAGAGATTGCCAAGCAAAGAGCCGCAGACTTTCAGGAAATATCTGAAAAATTTCTGGAGGAAATGCTCAGAAGATATAGAGGGCCTGCAAAAGCTACCATTGATAATATTAATGAGGTCTATATTCCGCTGCACAACCCGGGAGTTCTGGCGTTGGAGACAAATCTCCGCAACCCGAACGGGCCTTATGTTGTGGTCCCCATTGATTTCATACAAAACGCCTGGAATTCCGCAACTAAATTGACTCGTGCCATCGATGCGCTGGGCTTTAATCTTGTTTCCACCGTCACAAGAGGGGATGAATATTCCTTACTTATGGGGGTAAATCCCAGAAATTTTTCTATCACCGAGACCGGCAAATATGCGGGGCCGCGACAAAAAATTTATCAAATTGCCTGGGGACCGAAAATGCCTACGGACGTTGTTATAGTTCGCGCCGAACATGAATGGCTTTCGAAACCAAGTGAGCCATCTGTACCTCAATCCCTGCCTGAGCCTCAGCCTGCTGCTGAAATGGAAGCAACGCTCCAATGAAAAACTATTTCAGCGGTGTATGGAGCCGGATAAATTCTGCGCTGGCAGAAGAAACTGTTCCTGAACGTATTGCCCGGGAGAAAAAACAGCGCGAATACGACCGTGAAGTAATTGCGACATATATTCAAAGCTTACGATACGATCTTCCCGATATTACGCGTGTAATGCTTGAAACGGATTCCGAGGGCAAAAAACAATGTGTTTTGTTCATGGACATACGCTTCAGCAATAATACGTATCATAAAGTAAATCTGGATGTGCTCGGCAAAAAAGATATGGATCAAATATTAATTCGCGCAATAGAAGCACTGGATTTTGTGAAGGCTTATGTGCCGAAGGATGACGGGCTCCAGGGTTTCAGTCCGCATAAATTTTCAGTTGAGCCGGATAGCATAAAATCCAATGGGTTTGAATATAGTTTTTTCCGTATGGGACCGGATTTCTGGATCAAGGTCAGGGGGACGCAGGAATATTACGCGAAAGAATTTGAAATGCGCCAGCACCCGGTGGCGAATAAAGAATCTGCTTTGCTGGTTCCTGCTGAATCTGCCGTCCACGCGGGCGCGGTGCAGCCATCTACAGCTTCAGAACCTCAAACACAGCCGCAGTAATTTTCTTCTCAACGCCCTGTAAATCTTTCAGGCTGAGCTCATCAAGCCGCACTTTTTTCGTCTCGGCCATTTTCACGATTTTACCCGTGACGTGGTGCGCGTCCCGGAATGGCAATCCCAGCTCCATCACCAGCCAGTCAGCCAGCCGCGTCGCGGTGATATAACCTTTCTCGGCGGAGGAGAGCATCGCCTTGGTGTTGAACGTGGCGGATCCAATCATGCCGTTCGTCGCCTCGATGCAGAGCACGACCGAGTCATAGGAATCGAACACCGGCGGCTTGTCCTCCTGCATGTCCTTGTTATAGGCGAGGGGCAGGCCCTTCATGATCGTCATTAGCGCCAGCAGATTGCCATTCAGCCGCCCGGTTTTAGCGCGGACCAACTCCGCCGCGTCAGGATTTTTCTTCTGTGGCATGATCGAGGAGCCCGTGCTCCATTTATCGCTGAGTGTCACGAACCCGAACTGCGGCGTCGCCCAGAGAATAATTTCCTCGGCAAGCCGCGAAAGGTGCAAGCCCGTCTGCGCGCAGGCAAACAAAAATTCGTTGGCGAAATCCCGCGCCGAAACGGCGTCCATGGTGTTCGGCATCGGCCGCGTAAAGCCAAGCTTCTTGGCGGTGAAGGCGCGATCGATCTTGTACGGCGTGCCCGCCAAAGCGCCGGAGCCGAGCGGCATTTCATTCAGCCGCTTCGCGCAATCCTGGAGCCGCGTCTTGTCCCGGCTCAGCATTTGATTATAGGCATCCAGATGCAAGCCGAGCGTCACCGGCTGCGCCGCCTGCAAATGCGTAAAGCCGGGCATCACGGCCTTGCCATGTTTGCTTGAGAGTTTTTTGAGCGTGGATTGCAGCGCCTCGATCTTCGCAATCAGGTCCGCGCACGCATCCCGCGTCCATAATCTGAAATCCGTCGCGACCTGGTCGTTCCGCGAGCGCGCGGTGTGCAGCCGCCCCGCCGCGTCGCCGATCAGCTCGCGCAGCCGCGCCTCGACATTCATATGGATGTCTTCATATTCGTCGCGGAACGGGAACTTGCCGCTCTCGATTTCTTTTTCAATTTTTCTGAGACCGGAAATAATTTTCTCGGCGTCGGATTTCGGGATGATGCCCTGGCGGCCCAGCATTTCGGCGTGCGCCTGCGACCCGGCAATATCCTGCCGCCACAGGCGTTTATCAACGCCGATGCTGACATTAATCTGCTGCATGATGTCGTCGGGCCGGTCTTCGAACCGCCCGCCCCACATCTGGTTGCTGTTGTTTTTCTTCTTGCTCATGGGGGTTGAGATTACACGCAAGTGCCTGTTTTTTACAGGAAAAATTGGCGGAATTACCCGGATCGTCATTGCGAGCGTCAGCGAAGCAATCCATTTTGGGGGCCGGGGAGGGCTGGATTGCTTCGTCGCTGGCGCTCCTCGCAATGACGGTGGAGGGTTCGGTCTTATCAGTTCGTTCGGCCGTTTTGAGGGGGGTGGGGCATAGTCTCCATGAACGCGCGCAGGAAATTGCGCTGGAGCCGAAGAACCGCGCGGAATTCGCGCAACTCGCGGCGGCCAAGGGAATGTTTGCGGGCATTCTGGGAGGCAGCCGCCTTCCCGGTTTCGGAGCGCGGCCCCGTCGATTTGGCCCATGGCCTGTGGCGGCGGCACAGCGCCGCCTGTTTCGCCCGCGCCTCGGGCGTCCAGTTTCTCATGGGGTATATAGTAGGAAATTATTCCTAATATGTCAAAGATACATTTCCAAGATAGTCATGCCCGCGAAGGCGGGCATCCAGTTCTGCATGGGGCGCCTAGGAATTAAATTGGCTATTAAGCCAAAGGATTTTTTGCTGTCACATTGGCTATGCTTACGCTTGTTCCATAGTGCTTTCGCGTCAGATGCCTTCTTATCTTTCTCTCAATTTCTATTTTCAAGGGCAATTTATAATATCCACCTTCCAACAGCAACTTTTCCTCAGCCAACGATAGCTCTGATTTACTAGTAAGTCTGTATTTTTGCTTTTTATTAATTTTATCGCCAGAGAAACGTGCAACCACATACATGCGATTTAATTTTTCTAACAATTTTACAGGCTTGAAATTTTTACTGTCATAAGCGACGTAAACTCTTAATACTCTAGTTTCATTTGGATTGATAACATCTACGCCCTCGCTGTTATCAGATGGATTATATCCATTTTCATTAAATTGAATTCCCGGACCTAAAAACTCCTTGCCCAAAAAAATAGAGGCGTGAGCATTAAGCGGAAAATATATTTTTTCAATTATAATTGCTGTTTTAGAAAAATTTTCTATTTTGAAATACAATGATAAAGAAAGTCCTACTTTTTTATGATTATCTGATTCAATTTCCGATTCTGAGAATTTTCTGTTGGTAGGTGCAATCGAAAGATTGAGCTGGCTATTAATTCCCCAATTTTTTAATGCCAATCTGTAACCGAATAAAGCTGTGACGGTAGTCAGAATAGAAAAAAACGCGACGCCCATAGCGATGATCTCGCGTTGTTCAAGAGGTATGTTGATCAGATCGCTCAATCAAGCCGCCTTGCTGGCCTTTTTCCCGCCCTTGCGCTTCCTGTGTGTGTGGTTTTTCAGGCGCACGGCGTTGATGCGGATAAAGCCCTGCGCGTCCTGCTGATCGTACCCGCCGGCTTCATCCATCGAGGATTGCTTGGGATCATAAAGCGCGACGGATGACGTGCGCGAGATCGGGTAGGCGTGGCCCTTGTAAAGCTGCACGTCCACCGAGCCGTCGACGCCGTCCTGCGATGCGTCGATACATTGCATCAGGAATTCGAATTCCGGCGAGAACCAGAAGCCGTTATAGATCAGCTCCGCCACTTTCATCGAGAGACCGTCACGGATGCGCATCACTTCGCGGTCCATCACGAGGGGCTCTAAATCGCGGTGGGCGTTGAGCAGGATCGTGCCGCCGGGCGTTTCATACACGCCGCGCGACTTGATGCCGACGAAACGGTTTTCGACCATGTCGAGGCGGCCGACGCCGTGCCTGGTGCCGAGCTCGTTCAAATACATGAACAGCGGTAGCGGTTTGGTTTCCGTTTTGCCGGAAGATTCGTTTTCAACCTTCACCGGGATGCCGTCCTTGAATGTCAGCGTGATAATTTCCGGCGTGTCGGGCGCATCCTTGAGCGACGCGGTGCGCGAATAGACATCTTCCGCGCAGGGCGCGCCCGGGTCTTCCAAAATTCCCGCTTCGTGGGAAATGTGGAGCAGGTTGTCGTCCTCGGAATAAGGTTTCGCGCGGGAGGCTTTAATGGGAATCCCGTGCTGCTCGGAATAATGGATCATGTCGGTGCGACCGCGGAAGCGGGATAAAAATTCCGGCATCTTCCACGGCGCGATGACCTTGATGTCGGGCTTCAGTGAGTAATAGCCGAGCTCGAAGCGGACCTGGTCGTTGCCCTTACCAGTAGCGCCGTGCGCAACATATTGCGCGTTTTCTTTTTCGGCGATTTCAATCTGGCGCTTGGCGATGATGGGGCGCGCGATCGAGGTGCCGAGCAGGTAACGGCTTTCATAAACGGCGTTGGCCTTGAAGGCAGGGAAGATGAAGTCGGTGACGAATTCTTCCTTGAGGTCTTCGATGTAAACTTTCGACGCGCCGACTTTCAGCGCTTTTTCCTTGGCGGCTTTGAAATCCTCTTCCTGCCCGACATCGGCGATGTAGGCGATGACGTCGTAATTCTGCTCCAGCAGCCATTTGAGAATAACGCTCGTGTCCAGACCGCCGGAATATGCCAGTACTACTTTTTCTTTAGCCATTTTAGTTTCCTCTGTGAATTTCTAGACTTTTACGCCGGAATTCTCCAAACACCAAGCCAAAATTGCCTTCTGCGCGTGCAGGCGGTTTTCGGCCTCGTCATAGATGACGGAAGCGGGCGTTGCCAGCACCTCGTCGGTGACTTCTTCATTATGATGGATCGGCATGCAGTGCATGAAGATCGCATTCGGTTTGGCCTGCTTCATCAGCGCGGTGTTGACCTGCCACGGGAAGAATTTATCGATCGCCTTGCCTTCCTGGCCCATAGAAACCCACGTGTCGGTGACGACGACGTCGGCGTCTTTAGCAGCCTCTTTCGCGTCCTTTATATAGGTGACGTTCTTGAGTGCGGTTTTGGGCTTCAGATCCTCGGGGCAGGAAACAATGAGCTGGAAATCCCAGATCGGCGCAGCCTGTGCGAATGTGCGCGCCACGTTGTTGTAATCACCGAACCACGCGATTTTTTTACCCGTGACGCCGCCGAGTTTTTCCTCGATGGTCATCAGGTCGGCCATGATCTGGCACGGGTGCGAATGATCGGTCAGGCCGTTAATGATCGGCACGCTCGCGTATTTCGCAATCTCCAGCAATCTTTCATGACTTGAAATCCGGAACATCGCGGCGTCTACGAAACGCGAGAGAACTTTCGACGTGTCCTCGATGCTCTCCGCGCCGGTGATCTGCATTTCTTCAGCGTTCATCACCAGCGTGTGCCCGCCGAGCTGCTTCATCGCGACTTCGAAGCTCATGCGCGTGCGGGTCGAGCGCTTGTCGAAAATCATGGCGAGCGAGAGGCCCGCAAAAATCTGCGGCGGCGAGAATTTCTGCTTCTTCAGCGCATGCGCGTTTTTGAGGATCCCCTTCAGCGTATCGCCGGGGATGTCATTGAGGTCGAGAAAATGCCTGGGTGCGCCCATAAAAAACCGCCTTTAAAAATGCAGTTTTGCTTTCATTGCTCTGGATTGTCAAACAGTTAATTCGGGGGCTCAGGCAGCCGGGGAGAGGCTGAATTGCGCCCTGATTTCGTTCAGGTAATTAGGGTTGCGGAGCAGGCCGCCGGGCACCCGCAGCTGGTTGAGGCGGTTTATAATGCAGTGCGCCCCGCCGCCCGCCCGCAGAATCTCGCTGAGGTCGACGGTGTAAACGTCATAGTCGCGCTCCCGGAGGTTCGTGGCCAGGCTCGGGCAGCTCTCCGGCATGATGATGGTGTTTTCATCGACGATGATCAGGTTGCAGGCGAAACCGAATTCGGCTTCCTCGCGGCTCATCAGGATCAGGTTCTTTTTCCAATCCATTCCGAAACGAGTGAAGGCATTATCGATGAGCCTTTCATAAGAGTCTTCCGTCATGCCGTCGGTGCAGCAAACCACTTCGCCGCGCGGCAGGAAGGCGCAGGACGTATCGAGATGATAAAAAGGCCTGAGCACTTCTAGGCCTATTGCGCTCGGAGCATGCAGCCCCATAAAGGTTGCAAGCTCCTCCACGGCTCCCGGTTCTGAACGGCCTTCGTTCGGCTCGAACTTTCCGTTCTTCGGTTTATAGCCGCCCCAGATGATGTCGCGCGCCATGTCGTAGAGATGATCGCCGCCCTCGAAATAATGACGCGCCTGTCTTTGCGATATGATGAGATCACTGCAGGCATTGGTGAAGCTGGCGGTCAGTGTCTTTTGTTGTTCCAGAACTTCCGGCTGGCGCTTGTCATGGTAAAACCGGCTCCAGAGTGTTTTGAGGTGAAACTGCCCGTCATCCTCGCGTGAGACCATGGAGAAGGAAGGGTCGGCGGTATAGATCTGATCGAGCAGGCCTTGCTTTCCGTTGCCCATGATGACAGGCGCGCGGAGTGAAATAAGAAGCTCTTGCAGAGCCTGGCCTTGTTCGAGGGCGAGGGCGTGGTTGAAAGGTTTGGCGTTCAGGTGGGACGCAACCATGTCGTTCTCGAGATAGCTGTAAACGCTTTGGTGGGCTTCTTTCGTGGGGTCGAAATACTCGGCCCCCACCATGCTGAAAACGGGGGTAAGGACAGGATGAAAAGCTCTCGTGGCAGTGCTGGTACTCAATTTATATCACCAAAAAATACTTAGAACGGCAATATACATAATGCTTGCGGCAAAAAGCTACAATAAAATTATTCAGCTTCTTTCAGTGTTTTAGCCAGGATATTGATGGCTTCCTGTGCCTGCTGTTCATTAACAATGAGCGGCGGCGACATGCGGTAGGTGGCGTCGCCCGCCTGCGTGGCGAGCAGACCGTTGCTCTGCGCATTTTTCAAAAGTTTCTTGATATCGACGGTGGTGTCGAGACCGATCAAAAGACCCTTGCCGCGGATGTCGGTGATTTTGTTGGAATCGCGTTTGAGTTTTTTCAGCCCTTCCATGAAAAATTCCCCGGTCTTGCGGACATTCTCCAGGAAGCCGGGTTTAAGAATTTCTTTCATCACGGTCGCGGCGACGGCGCAGGCGAGCGGATTGCCGCCGTAGGTCGTGCCGTGCGTGCCGACGACGATTGAAGAACCGATGCGGCGCTTGGCCAGCATGGCGCCGACAGGAAAGCCCGAGCCGAGGCCCTTGGCGTGCGTGGCGATATCGGGCTCGACACCGAACGCCTCGTAAGCATTGAAATAACCGAGGCGGCCCATGCCGGTCTGGATTTCATCGAATATGAGGGCGATGTCGTTCTTGTCGCAGAGATCGCGCAGCCCTTGCAGGAATTCGGTCGTTGCGGGCATGAGGCCGCCTTCGCCCTGCACGGGCTCGACGATAATCGCGCAGGTTTTGTCGGAGACGACATCCTTCACCGATTGCAGATCGTTGAGCTTTGCCCATTTTATGCCGGGTATGTAAGGGCCGAAGAACGGCTGGCTGTGCGATTTTTCCGTGATGCTGGCCGAGCCGTACGTGCGGCCATGAAAACTTTTGCGGAAGGCGATGATTTCGTGCGCGTCCTTCGATTTATTATCATAGGCCCATTTACGCACGGTTTTAAGCGCGGCCTCGATGGCCTCTGTGCCGCTGTTGCACCAGTAGACCTGGTCGAAGCAGCCGTTTTCGATGATGATTTTCGAGGCCTCTAGCTTTGGCAGTGTCGCGTACGATGTCTGCGTCGTAATCATCTTCGCGCCTTGCTCGTTGAGCGTCTTTAAAACGGCTTTCGGCGCGTGACCAAGCGACGCCACGGCGATGCCCGCCGCGAAATCGAGATATTTTTTACCGTCAGTGTCCCATGCATAGACGCCTTCGCCGCGATCCATGACGACGGGCTGCGCGTTATAAGTGTTGATCAGCAGTTTTTCGGTTTCGGCGATGATATCTTTTGCATTTTGAGTCATATCACGCTCTCTTCCCTTGTCTTTCGATCACTTTCTGTGCCTCGACTTCGTTGGCGTAGGAGGCGCGCTCGGATTCATGGAACAGCATCGTGCCCGGGCCGACCGATTCATAAATTTCTTTCTTAAGGGCATCTTCGCGGAGGCCGCTAATCAGGTGGATGCGACGCACGCCGCCATTCAGCGCGGCGAGGCAGTTCTCTAATTTCACTTTCATGCCGCCCGTTGCAATGCCCTTCTTGATGAGATCAGGAATTTCCTGCGCGGTGATGACATCGGCGCTTTTGCCGTCGATCTGCACGCCATCGACGTCAGAAAGAAAGATCAGCTTGTTCGCTTTTGCGCCGATGGCCATTTGGGTGGCGACGATGTCGGCATTGATGTTGCAGATAACTCCGTCGCCTGTAACGCCAAGGCAGGCACAGGCGACAAAATTGTTAACCCGAAGCAGGCGGCCGAGCGGACGGCTTTCAACACTTTTAATGCCGCCTGTCAGGACGTCTTCGGGTGTTTTCGGACTAAGTTCGACTTTCATCCAGTCAGCCGGAACGATATTCAGCGATGTGCCCTCGACATTATTACGCGCCATGCTTGCCGCGACATCAAGCGATAAGGTTCCACCGACAACCTCGCGGATGACGTCCATACTGGCTGCATCTGTGATGCGCCGCCCGCCGGTTTTTTTCACTTCAATGCCGCGCTGCTCAAGCTTCTCATCAACCAGGCGGCCGTGACCGTAAATGAGCAGGATTTTAATGCCGTGCAGCGTAAGATCGCGGATGTTCGAGATCAGATTATCGAGGATTTTCTGATCCTCGACGATCTTGCCGCCGACTTTCACGACGAAAAGATTGTCCTTGAATTTGCTTTCGTAGAAAGCGTCGATGAAGAAATTCGGTTTTTTGCGTGCCATGATTTTTATCCTTACGGGTAGAGGGGCGAGAGGTTGATCAAACCTTCCGTCTCTTTCAATCCAAACATCAAATTCATATTCTGCACAGCGCTGCCGCCTGCGCCCTTGACGATATTATCGAGCGCGCCCTGGACGAGCACCTTGCCGTCGGTGCCTTCGATGAAGCTTAAATCCACGAAATTTGAACCGACGATATTCGCCAGCGCGACTTCACTTTGAATGCGCACGAACGGTGCCTTGCCGTAGGCTTTTTTCACGGCAGCGTCGATGTTAGTTTTTTTCTTCAGCGTTACGAAGCCCTGCGCAAAAATACCGCGCGTGAACGGGCCGGAGGTCGGCACGAAGTTCAGTTGCTTTTCCGTGATGCCCGCGCTCCGCGTGATTTCAGGGATGTGGCGGTGCTTGTTGATATTGTAGCTCTTCATATTGTGGTTACGCACGGGATGGTGCGTACCATCGCCCGGTGATTTACCCGCGCCGCTCGAGCCCGTAACCGCGAAAATATCGGCCTGCTTGATGTTATCCTTGAAGGGATAGAGCAGGAGCTGGCCGAGGAACGCGAAGCAGCCGGGGTTGGCGACCGTCGAGGCTTTTTTGATCGAAGCCGTGTAGCCGACTTCCGGTGCGCCGTAGACGACTTTTTTGAGCAGCGCCGGGTATTTGTGTTCCTCGTAATATTTTTTGTAAGTCGCGGCGTCATCCAGCCGGAAATCAGCCGAGAGATCGACGATCTTTGTTTTGCCATGCAGCGCGGCTACGACATCCTGCGCGGTTTTGTGCGGCAGGCAGAGAAAAACCACGTCGCTGTCCTTCGCGACTTTTTCCGGCACGGTATTCGTAACCAGTAAATCGAGATGCGCGAGATGCGGATAGATTTTCCCGATCGGCTCCTTCACATGCTGGCGGGAGGTGAGGTATTTGATTTCGACCTTCGGGTGCGCGAGGAGTAACCGCAGCAGTTCCAGCCCCGTATAACCCGTGATGCCGATGATCGACGCTTTGATCTTTTTTCCTTGGGTCATACCGCCCACCGCGCAATGACGAGGTCCAGCCAGTCATTACGCGGGCTGAACGCGTTATAGGTCATGAGGCCGGTGGCCTCCTTGATGATTTCCTTGCCGACTTCATTATCCGTGACGGGGCCGGAGAGAATATCGAGCGGTACACCGATGTCACGGCAAAGTTCTGCCAATTTGATTGCGCCGACAGGTTCACGTGCGCAGCCAATGTGCAGCCGCACATTTTTCTGAATTTGCGGATCTTTCAGAATTGACATGACGCCATAGCGGCCCATGATGCCGTCGCCGAATTCCACCATGATCGCGTCGGGATTTCCTTTGGCAAGATGATCAAGTGCGCCCTTGCAAATGCCGACAAGGAGTTTTTCATCGACATTTGCGGTCGAAGGCATGCCAGAATCGATGAAGGAAACGGATTCATAAACGCCGTAATCTTCCATTTTGTAAAGATCGCGCAGCGTGCCGACGCCGGTAACTTTTGCGCCTGCGAGTTTCATTCCGATGCGTGACAGGGTTTTGATGATTTCGGCAGCGACAGTGGTTTTGCCTGCATCCATGCTGGCGCCTGTGGTCAGAATGAGCGGAATGTCATTCTTCATATCATAGACAGGCTCAAACAATTTTGCCTGATTGATGTTTAACAACTTGCCTTCGCGCGCGATGCCGCCGAGAACGCGGATGCGGAGCGGTTCGCCGACTTCCTGAACGTTCGCGGACGTGCACACGCCCGCAACGCCGCCGAGATTGAGAAGATGGATGACATCGTCGGCCTTGAGTGATTTCGGCAAGTGTCCGGCGAAACCTTTCAAGCCCGCGCGACCGCCGAGAGCCACCGCGATGATGTCGTCTTTCTTCAGTTTCGAGAGCCGCCCCGAAGGAAGCTCAAGCTCGTTGTAAACTGACTTGTCCTGCAATATCTGCGCGGCCAGAACCGTGCCCATTTCCGTGCTAACGCGGCGGGTGACTTCCTCGTGATAACCAAGGTTGAGGTTCTTGGTCACGGAGCTGATTTTATCGAGTTCTACTTTCTTCATTTTACCATTCTCAAAAATTGATTCATGCAATGTATTTCAACAGCTTGCAAGGCCAATTAAGGCCTTCAGGGGCCTTCAGAACGGATTATTTTTGGGGAACTAAAATGACAACAAAAAAGGGGCCGCTCTGAAGGGTTTCAGCGCGGACGTCGGCGGCTAGGGCTAGCGACAAAGTTGTTCATAAAACGTATGTGGGGCCAAAGGGCCGGTTTTGTCAAACTTTTTGTCAGTTCATCCGGTTCATCAGCTTCGCCCGGCGCTCGCGGCGGCCCGTTTTGAAGACGATATCCGGCGTCGCCGGGAGGCAGAGCCAGCGCCCGGCGGCAATCCCGGTCTCCAGCAGTTTGGTGTCGAAAATCCGGTAGCCCATGACGATCAGGAATTCGGCGGCATTTTTGAGTCGGATCGAGGAGGGGCGGTCGTCCGGCGTGGTCAGGACCGGCTTCTCGCCCGGCTTGACGATATAGGTGTAGGGCATCATCGCGAACTGGCTATTCAGGGGAAGGGAATCCGCACCCGAGGCCTCGGCCTCGTGCAGGATAATGAGCGAGTCGTCAGGGCGCTCCGGCCCGCCGAGTAACACGATTTTCTCGGTCTCGGACTTCAGATCGTCGAAATTCAGGGTGGATTCAAAGCTTTTATAGCCGATGTCGGGATGCTCGCGCGTGATGTCGAAGGCCACGACGCCCTCATCATCCTTATAAAACACGAACCACACGCCGGGTTCGTGTTCGTTATCGTGCGAGGCGAGGAGGGAGCCTTTTTCAATAGCCATCCGGGGCTTTCTTGTCCCTGACTTCCTGTGGAAGTAAATTGTAAAATTTCCAGGCGGAGATATTGGAAGAAAGTAAAGGATAGCAAAAATTCATGCCATATATACTTTTCTGTTTTGTTTTTAAAATAGGTGGATTTTCAAGTCCGGCTAAGAATGCTTCATCTCCGAAATCGATAAGAAATCCTAGCCATTGGCGGTTGATTTTTGCTTCGACTACATTTTTCCATGGAACCATGCCCAGACCATTTATATAAAGGCCGTTTTCAAAAATTTTAAGATCTTGAAAAGACAATTTTTTGAGAGAAGATATTGCAATAAACCATCCGCTTATTGATACAAATGTCACAGAAAATAAAAGAATAATTTCAGATTGGTCGTAAAACCGCCAATGGCCCTGCCAGACAATAAAAACATTACTCAAAAGCACGCATGACCAGAATAAAAAGATAAAACAGCCATATCGGCGCTTTAAAATTTTTATTTCAGCAAGTTGTGTGCCGGGATTATTCAAAGGCTCGTCTTTCTCGGGTCGAAGGCGTCGCGGACGGCCTCGCCGATAAAGGTCAGAAGGGTGAGCATCAGGGCGAGCGATACGAAAGCCGCGATGCCGAGCCACGGCGCCTGCAAATTGTTTTTGCCCTGCGCCAGCAATTCACCGAGGGAAGGGCTGCCAGGCGGCAGGCCCAAACCAAGAAAATCCAGTGAGGTGAGCGCTGTGATGGAACCCGTGAGGATGAAGGGCATGAAGGTCAGGGTGGCCACCATGGCATTCGGCAGTACATGCCGCCACATGATGACCGGGTTCGGCACGCCGAGCGCATTCGCGGCGCGGACATAGTCGAAATTGCGCGTGCGCAGGAATTCCGCCCGCACGACATCCACTAAACTCACCCATGAGAACAGGAGGAGAATGAGCAACAACGTCCAGAATCCCGGCACGAACATCGCCGAGAAGATGATGAGGATGTAGAGCGAAGGCATCGAGCCCCAGACTTCGATCACGCGCTGCATGGAAAGATCCAGCTTGCCACCGTAATAGCCCTGCACCGCGCCTGCAAACACGCCGATGATCGAGCTGATGAGCGTCAGGGTGAGGCCGAACAGCACAGAAATGCGGAAGCCGTAAATGACGCGGGCGGCAACGTCGCGGCCCTGGTCGTCCGTGCCGAAAATATTGTCACGTGTTGGTGGCGAGGGCGCGGGCTGCGTCAGGTTGTAATTGATCGTGTCGTAGGAATAGCGGATCAAAGGCCAGATCATCCACCCTTTGGCGTTAATCAAATCGGCCACGAACTGGTCGCGGTAATCGGCCTCGGTCTCGAATTCGCCGCCGAAAACCGTCTCGGGATAGGCTTTGAAAACCGGGAAATAAAGCCCGCCGTCATAGCTGACGATCAAAGGCTTATCGTTGGCGATGAAATTTGCGCCAAGTGCGATAATGAACAGCACCATGAAAATCTGCAGGCTGTAAAATCCGCGGGCGTTGGCGCGGAACTGGGCAAGGCGGCGGCGTGTGAGGGGTGACACGGACATGGTCGTTATGCTAGGGATCGCGGCAATTCTTGACAAGGGCGGGAATGTTTGTCATAACGTTAAATTCTTGGTTTAGAGAGAATAAGCGGAGAACAATAATGTCTGAGAAACCCACAGTGATTATGCCTTGCAGCTATCATAATTTTAACGCGATTTCCGAGATTTTTCTTCGCAGGATCGAAACCAAGGGACTCATGGAGACTTTAAACCATGCCGATGAGCTTACGGTTATCACTGTTGGTCCTGACATGGTGGTGACTGATGAATGCCGCGAGGTGCAGAAGCAAAACCGCCAGAATCTTTTTAACGGATTGCAAAAAGCGGGCGTGCTGCCGGAGCATTTCATGAACAGTCTTGCCTGGCGATTTAAAATTAAGGCGGTAGATGCGAAGGAAGAGTCCGCCGCTGCGCCTGCCCACGTGTTCGTGCCAGCGATTTAATCATACCGCTCTTGCCTCGAAATCAATGCGCGGATCGACGAGGACATAGACCACGTCGCGCACAATCGTCATCAAGAGTCCGATCAACGCGAATATATATAGCGTACCGAGAACCACGGGGTAATCGCGGTTCATGATGCTCTCATAGCCCAGCAATCCCAACCCATCGAGAGAGAAGATCACCTCGATCAGCAATGATCCTGTGAAGAAAATATGGATAAACGCGGCCGGGAACCCCGCGATCACGATCAGCATCGCGTTTCTGAACACGTGGCCGTACAGAACCTGTTTCTCCGACAGGCCTTTTGCGCGTGCGGTCAGGACATATTGCTTGTTGATCTCGTCCATGAACGAATTTTTCGTGAGCAGCGTCAGGCTCGCGAAACCATGAATCACCAGCGCGAGGATCGGCAGTGCCATGTGCCAGGCGTAATCGAGCGCCAGCTGGATGAAATTCATCTCGCGCCAGTTTTCCGAGACCAGCCCGCGCAAGGGGAAAATATCCCAGTAACGTCCGCCTGCGAACAGAACGATGAGAAGGATGGCGAACATGAAGGCGGGGATGGCATAACCGAAGAAAATAAAAGCTGACGTCCAGAAATCGAACGCCGTGCCGTCTTTCACGGCCTTCTTGATGCCGAGCGGTATGGAGACGAGGTAGATGATCAGCGTCGACCACAGCCCGAGCGAAATCGACACAGGCATTTTCTCTAACACAAGGCCGATGACGCTGGTGTCGCGGTAATAGCTTTCGCCGAGATCGAACCGCGCATAATTTTTCAGCATGATCCAGAAACGTTCATGCGCGGGCTTGTCAAAACCGTAGAGTGCCTCGAGCTCCTTGATGAATTCGGGGTCCAGACCCTGCGCACCGCGATATTTGGAGGATTGGCCAATCGCGCTCTGCATATTATTGGTGATATCGCTGCCGCCGCCTGTGAAGCGCGAGGTCGCATCGCCGCCATGACCCTGCAGTTGTGCAATCATGCGCTCGACCGGGCCGCCCGGCACGAACTGGATGATAATGAAGCTCACGAGAACGATGCCGAACAGGGTCGGCAGCATCAGGAGCAGGCGGCGGAAGATATAAGAGGCCATGCCCCAAGGTTAAGGCGGCGGGGCGCGTCAGTCCAGAGCGTTTTGGGATTAATCCATGCCTGTGGGCGAAGGAGCGGGCTGGGCGCGGTACTCGCGGATTCTCTTGATTTCCGCAAGGGCGCTCTCGCGGTCTTCGCAACCAATCCTCTTGGCAAGATTTTGATGCTGGTAAGACGTAAGCGCGCCGCCATTATCCCTGTTCAGGCCGTCTTCCAGCGCCTCAAGCGCCTCATCCACATAGCCCGCATTCATGAGTAGACGGAACTCGAAGCCGTAAGCGGGGATATAGTTTGGATCCTGTTCCATGGACTGGTGGAGATATTGAAGCGCCTGTTTTGGGTCGCCAAGAGCATCTAGATTCCAGGCTTTGTTATAAAGCGCACCCGCGTTCGTAGGGTCTCTGGCGAGCAGTTGATTATTTATGTCGAGGGAAGCCTGGTGATCGCCTTTGTTGCCAAGCGCGCGGGCCTTATCAAAAAGCGCATCCCAGTTTTCCGGGTCGTCCTCCAGGATTTTTTCAGCCATTCTGAGCGCGGCATCGTAATCCTCTTCAAGGAAAGCAATTTTGATGGCCGAAAGCTCGAATGCGGGATCGGTAGGATCGATGCGCGAGTCGGTGAGTTTCTCAAGCTTTATGGTTTTGCCGGAAACCGGGTCGATCAGGAAATCGCCCTGGATGACGTAAACGGGTTTCTTCTTCGGGCGGAAGCGCGCATCGTATTTATTCAGGTTATATTTTTCTGTGAGATCGTCGAGCGGGTCGGCGCCGGTTGCTGGATCGGTGGTGTTGGAGGCGTTGGACTCAAAAACGTTATTAAGCATGAAAAAAGGCTACGCCCTTTTCCCTCAAAATACAAATTTATATGGCTAAAGGTTTGATATTCCATTCTTTTATGACCCAGCCGTTCTTATATTCGAAAATGGCGAGCGCCCCGGTGGCAAGCTTCAGTGGGTGTTTTTTCGCGAAACCTTCGAAATCGCCCGTGATGTGCGGCGCGAAGCGGGCGATGCCGTTCGAGGTGACAACAAGGATGGTTTCATTGTCGTCATGCGCGCGCACCTGGTCGGCGAAACTTAGCCAGTTTGAAATGATTTCGGATGTGTCGGCGTTCCAGCCCGGCGGCATGATGCCATTTTTGTCCCAGTTTTCCATCGCCGCTGCGCCGATACGTGCAATGACCTCGTGCTCTGGTTTGTTTTCATCGGGGCCGTAATCGATCTCGTTGAAGATGTCTAACGTAAAGACGGGATTTGAAATGCCGGATTCCTTCACGGCGATTTTCGCGGTCTCCTGCGCGCGTTGCAGGGCCGAAGAATAAATAACATCGGGAATGAGTCTGTGTTCTTTCAGGTAACGCCCGATGGCGCGGGCTTGTTCGCGGCCTTTTTCGACGAGTGGAAGGTCTGTGCGCGCGCCGACGCGGCGGGCCGTTTCGCTCGACTCAAAAGTGTTTCCATGACGGGCGATGATAAGCGTGGTCATTTTTGTACGCGCGCAAGGTCTTCGGGGGAGTCGATGCCGGAATGGACGGGCCCCTTCGCGAAAATAGTGTGAATGGTAACGCCGTTCTCTAACAGGCGGAGTTGCTCCAGCCCCTCTAACGCCTCGCTGCGCGTCTGCGGCCAGGAACAGAATTTCTCGAGAATGTCGAAGCGGAAACCGTAGAGACCGATATGCTGGTAGACGGGCGATTCCGCGCAAAGCTCGCGCTGTTTTTTCTCATCGCGGATGACGGGCAGGATCGATTTCGAAAACCACAGCGCCCGGTTGTCGTCGGAAAGAACAGCCGTGGTGCCGCTGAGCGGCGTGATTTTTTTTGCTTCGCGCAGATTGTCGAGTTCCGTCCATGTCAGGTGACGGACCGGCGTGACGACTTCGAGTTTTTTGTTTTTTTCAAACGCCGCGATCATGTCGGCGATGAGTCCCGGAGGCGTGAAGGGCGCATCGCCTTGCAGGTTTATGACGAAATCATATTTCTTTTTTGATTTCTTTATGGCCTCAAGCACGCGGTCGGAGCCGGTTTTGCAATGCTCGGACGTCAGCACACATTCCACGCCGATTTTCGCGCAGTGATCCGCGATGCGCTGGTCCTCGGTCGTTACGAAAACGTCCGTATCTTTTTTCGCGGCGCCTTTGGCGACATCGACGACGAGCGAGAGCATCGTGCGCCCGTTAATCAACTCCAGCGGCTTTCCGGGAAAGCGCGTCGAGCCGTAACGGGCGGGGATGACGATGGCGGTTTTCATTAATCTGTCGCTTTTTGTTTTTTAGCTTTGTATTTTTCTGCTCTTGCTTTGAACTCGAAAATAAACTTCAGCATGCCCTCACAAAAAACAATCAATTCTTCTGCTTGTTCCTGAGGCACAGGTACGATTTCATGGTTAGCATCATTTCCCACATCCCTGATTATATCTACCCATTCTTTGCTATTGGGTGGCGTGTAGTGATTTTTTTCAAGCCACTCAACATAAAACTTAAAATTTTTATTAGTTTCTGCCCCGTGACTAACGGCTAGATTCATTAATAATTTTCTGCACATTGCTGCAGAACCGGTGTAGGCACCTGCTGAAAAAGATTTTCGTGCTTCATCATAGGCATGCTGAGCTTCATTAGATGCTGACTCAACGTTGTCACCAACCATAGGTCCAGGAATCTGCTGCCCTTCATGATTGAATGAATTTGGCGAGCCACAATGTGGACAAATGTAAATTTTTGATTTGGAAGAAGTGTTAAAATACCCCGCGCTCGAGCCCACTTTATGGGAGCATTTCCAGCAATCAAAAGATCTGGAAGAAATGCTTTCTATGTTATGCCAACTATGGTGTGTCATGAATTTTTCCTTTTATTTTATTTTCGCCCACCACGTATCGGTAATGCCTGGCGTCAGGTCGGAAAGTTTGGCGGGTTTCTCAAGCTTGTTCCACCACACTAAACGCCAGTGATCGATGTGCCAGTGCGGGATGAGATAGAAATTCCACTGCAACACGCGATCTAAAGCATGCGTGTAAGCGACGAGGTCCTCGCGCGATTTCGCCTTGATCAAGTCTTCGACAATTTCATCCATTACCGGGTCTTTCACGCCCATGTAATTGCGCGAGCCGGGCATGTCGGCTTTTTGTGAACTCCAGAAATCGCGCTGCTCATTGCCGGGCGAGTCCGATTGCCCGATACTCATCACCGTCATGTCGTAATCGAATTCGTTCATGCGGTTCTGGTATTGCGCGGGATCGACGGTGCGGAAATTCGCCTTGATGCCGAGCTTTTTCAGGTTGCTGACGAAGGGCAGCGTCCACCGTTCGAATTGCGGGTTTGAATCGATGATTTCAAACTCCAGTTTGACGCCATTCTTGGCGCGTATGCCGTCCGGCCCCATGGCCCATCCAGCCGCGTCGAGGATTTCTTTCGCTTTTGCCAGCCCGGCGCGGTTATTGCCGGAGCCGTCGGATTTCGGCGGGTTGTATTCGGTCGTG
>Ga0138256_10000853_pt1 | contig 32973 bp, 31 predicted proteins | sample KNB2016incub_MG_FD_105486 | JGI IMG/M metagenome (GOLD analysis project Ga0138256, IMG submission 105486) | Active sludge microbial communities from wastewater in Klosterneuburg, Austria - KNB2014incub_MG | ecosystem: Engineered > WWTP > Activated sludge > Unclassified | place: Austria... | reverse complement strand
CTACGGCGCGTTGCTGCCGCAGGAGCCGAGCCGCTTCCTCGATGAACTTCCTGCTGAGGTCGTGGTCAGAGAGGGCGATGATCCGGAGCGTGATCGTGCCGAAAAGCGCGAGCGCGCCGGTGCGCACCTTGCCCGTTTGGCCGAAATGCTTGGTGGCACCGATTGACCTGCCGACACGGCAGTCGCTGCCGTTACACTTCCACTACTGATCAACAGGAGATCTGCATGCGATTCATCAGCCGAGGCGTGGCCATTGTCGTCATCGCCGCCTTGTCCGCCTGTGCCAGCCAAGGCACCAAGCCGGGCGCTGACAAACCCAAGCTCGACGACCTCGCCGGCGTGCCGCGTGTCGATCCACCAGACGCCTTGAAGGATCCCAAGCATGACAATTTGAATGCGGTGCTCTGGTCACAGACGTCCGCCGAATACCGTGCGCTGGCAGCGCAGGCGTTCAACCAGGCCGCCCGCACGCTCGTCATCGCCAAGGCCGACCCGAGCTTCAGCGCCTTGCCGGAAGCAGAGCAAGGCAAGCTGGTGGCCGATGCGCCGCTCGCGATCATTACCGACATCGACGAGACCGTGCTCGACAGCTCTGCTTTTAATGCCGACCTGATCCGGAATCCAATCAACCCGGCGCAGGACCCGGTCAACGCGCACCGGCAGTTTGATCAGCGCTGGAACGATTGGGTTGCGCAACGCGAAGCCATTGCGATGCCGGGTGCTGTCGCGTTCCTGAAGCAGGCGGATGCGGATGGGGTGACGGTCTTCTACATCACCAACCGCAAGGATCCGGAAAAGCGCGAAACCTGTAACAACCTGACTCAGGTCGGCCTGCCGCTGAAGGACTGCGCCACCCAAGTGTTGACGCGCAACCTGACGGAAGCCAATCCGAAAGACAAAGGTGCGCGCCGCAAAATTGTTGCCGCGAAGTATCGTGTGGTTCTGGTGCTCGGCGACAACCTCGGCGACTTCACCGATGGCGTTTACACGACGACGGAGGTGCGCGCCCAACTCGTCGAGGATCATGCCGGTTGGTGGGGTGAACGCTGGATCATCCTGCCGAATCCGATGTACGGGTCTTGGGAAGACGCCATCAGCAATGTCCAGAAAGATGCGGTCAACCATACCTTTGGTGCCGAGCTGGAACGTCGCCGATTGCTCAAGGGACGCTCATTGCGCGGGGTCGATTGGTGGGCCAATCCACCAACTATCGAAGAAAAAGCCAAATAATTCAAAGAGTTCAACTAATATATTGAAGGTATTGCATTAGCTTGTGGCCTCAAGTTATTCTCCGTCCATCAGTTGTTCCGAATAACGACGACAATAACTAACAACAGCGCCCAAGCTTCCCCCTCCGGCAACTGCCGGTTCAATCAGATGGTTCGAAAGAGCCATCTGATTTTTTTTGTGCGCCCGGGACTTGCCAACGTCGGCCGCCATGCCCAACATGTCCGCCCCTACTGTTCCAAGGATCGCCGATGAAACGCCTACTCCCGTTGATGTTGATTGCCGCGCTCGGAATCGTTGCCTGTGGCAAAGACGAGTCGGCCGCGCCAGGCGCAGCGAAGGTCGCCGCTGCGTCGACGGCTCCAGAAGCTGCGGTCCAAGCGCAGATCAACGCATTGCGTGCCGGCGAAATCTCTAGCGTGTTTCTGGCTTCGATTCCGCCGAGCATGATCGATCAGGTACGTGCCAAGTGGGCTGCGAAAATGGCCGAGCCGATCAGTGCCGAGGATCGTGCACAGTTCCAGGAGATGATCACCGAACTGACGGCCGACGGTGCCGAAGACGCGATGTACGCGAAAATCGAGCCGGACCTGTTGAGTTTCAAGGAAACTGCGGCATTGCAGATGCCGATGTATGTCGGCATGGGTCGCGGCATCCTCGCGGCCGGCGTGCAACAGCGCGAAGACCTCAGTGCCGAGCAGAAGACTCAGGCCATGGCTTCGATCGACGCTTTTGCGAAATGGGCGGAGTCGGCTCAGTTTGCTGATCCAGCGCTGGCAAAGCAGGCGATAGGACACATCTGCAAGGCGGCACGTGACCTCAATCTGAAGAGTATGGACGAATTGCACGCACTCAGTTTTGATGAGGCGGTAAAACGTGGCGATGTGCTGTTCATCGCCATGAAGAACATTTTTGATGTCTATGGATTCAAGATCGACGACGTACTCGCCTCGACCAAGACCGAGGTGACGGCGCAGACTGGCGACAGCGCCAAAGTCAAAATCACCTACAAGATGTTCGAGACGCCACTCAGCTTCGAGTCCGAGATGGTCGAACTCGACGGTCATTGGTACGGCAAGGATTCGCTGGAAAGCCTGAAGAAGGATTTGGCCGAAGCGCCCGCGATGGATCCTAAACCTGCCATGGCAGATGGGGTCGAAGCGCCCGCACAGGGCTGATCTACCTGTCGCTGTGACGCACACCGTCTCCATGCCTGGACACGATGATCGCACCGGCGGGCTGCGTGGCCCCTGGTTCTGGAAGCTGCTCGGCATGCTGATCCGGCCTTGGGTCGCGTTGCGCACCGAGCCGCCGGCGGCTGGCTCGGTGATGGCCGCCGATAAGCCGGTCGTGTACCTGTTGGAACGCTACGGTGCAATCAATGCCGTGATTCTGGAAGAGGCCTGCCGCGCACAAGGCTTGCCCGCACCGCTGCGACCGATGCCAGGTGGATATCTGCCGAAATCGCGCGCGGTGCTGGCGCTTTCGCGGCGTGAGGGCTGGCTGTTCCGCCGACCACGCCAAAAGACCCACTCCGCTGGCCTTGCCCAAGTGGTGCGAGCAGTGCAGGCGAGTCCCGACCTCGATATTCAGGTGGTGCCGGTATCGATCTTTGTCGGTCGCGCACCACAGCGAGAATCTGGCTGGTTTCGTGTGCTGTTCTCGGAAAACTGGGTGGTCGTCGGCCGCTTTCGGCGGCTGCTGTCTCTACTGCTGAACGGACGCGACACCATCGTGCACTTCAGTCCGGTAGTCAGCTTGCGCGAAGTGGTTGCCGAAGGCATGGACGCCGAGCGCACCGTGCGCAAGGCCAGTCGCGTCATGCGTGCGCACTTCCGGCGCCTACGCGCTGCGGTCATCGGCCCTGATCTGTCGCATCGCCGTACCGTCATCGATGCGGCGATGAATGCCGAGGGCGTGCGCAACGCGGTGGTGGCATTGGCGAGCAAGGAGCGCATCACCCTCGAACAGGCGGAAGGCCGCGCGCGGTCGTTCGCATGGGAGATCGCTGCCGACTATTCGCACCCGACGGTGCGCTCCGCCTCGTTCCTGCTGACGGCCTTCTGGAACCGTTTGTATGACGGTATCCGTACCCACCATTTCGATACGCTGAAACAGGCGGCACCCGGTCACGAAGTGATCTATGTGCCTTGTCACCGCAGCCATATCGACTACTTGCTGCTGTCGTACCTGCTGTATTCGAACGGCATCGTGCCGCCGCACATCGCCGCCGGCGTGAACCTGAATCTGCCGGTGATCGGTTCGCTGCTGCGCAAGGGCGGTGCTTTCTTCCTGCGTCGCAGCTTCCGCGCCAATGCGCTGTATTCGGCCGTGTTTTCGGAATACGTCACGCAGCTGTTCCAGCGCGGCGTGTCGATGGAGTACTTCATCGAAGGCGGCCGCAGCCGGACCGGGCGCCTGCTCGAACCGCGCGCCGGCATGCTGGCGATGACGGTGAAGAGTTTCCTGCGCGAATCGCGCCGCCCGGTGGTGTTCCAGCCGGTCTACATCGGCTACGAACGCGTGCTCGAGGGCAAGTCCTACATCGGCGAGCTGTCCGGCCAGGCCAAGGAGAAGGAATCGATCTTCGGCCTGCTGAAGTCGCTCAAGCTGCTGCGCGAACGCTATGGCAAGGTCACGGTCAGCTTCGGCGAGCCGGTGTACCTGACGCAGTTGCTCGACGACAGCGTCGGCGACTGGCGTGCCAGCGCACGCGACGAGAAACCGGAGTGGTTCGGTGCGGCCGTCGCCACGCTGGCCGAGCGCATCCTCGTCAACATCAATCGCGCCGCCGACGTGAACCCGGTGAACCTGCTGTCCGCGGCCCTGCTCGGCACGCCCAAGCACGCGATGGCCGAAGACGACCTGAAGCGCCAGATCGCGTTGAGTCAGCGCCTGATCGCGTCGGTGCCGTATTCGGACCGCGTGACCATGACCGAGCTCGATCCGGCCGGGGTGATCGCCTACGGCGAAAAGCTCGGCGTGATCCAGCGCGTCAAGCATCCGCTCGGCGACGTGCTGCACAGCACCGGCGACCAGGCCGTGCTGCTCAGCTACTTCCGCAACAACGTGCTGCACCTGTTCGCGACGCCGGCCTGGGTGGCGGTGTGTTTCCTCAACAACCGTCGCCTGCAGCGCGTGACGGTCGAGCGCCTCGGTCGCTTCATCTATCCGTTCATCCAGGGCGAATTGTTCCTGCCCTGGAGCGAAGACGAGTGGGTCGCGCGCATCGACGCAATGATCGGCCAGTTCGTGCGGGAAGGTCTGCTCGAATGCGAAGACGAGGGCAAGGTGTTGCGCCGTCGCGTCGGCCAGACCGACGAAGCGTTCCAGTTGCGCGTCACCGCGAATTCGCTGCTGCAAGCGTTCGAGCGCTACTACATCGCCCTTGCGCTGCTGGTGAAGTCGGGGCCGGGCGTGTTGTCGACCGGCGAACTGGAAAACCAGTGCCAATTGACGGCACAACGACTGTCCCTGCTGCATACCCAGGCGGCACCCGAGTTCTTCGACAAGACCCTGTTCAAGGGCTTCATCGCGACCATGCGCGAACGCGGCGTGCTGTCGCTCGACGGCAACGCCAAACTCTCGTTTGGCGACGACCTCGTGGCGATGGCCGAGGATTCCAAGCTCATTCTCAGCCGCGAATTGCGCCACTCGATCCTCAAGCTCGCGGGCTCGACCGACCGCGTCGAGATCACGCCGCCGCCGAAAGTGGCGTGATCCGAGGCGAGGCGCGTGACCGAACTCGCCGATGCCGCGCAACTGTTCGAGCGACTCTACGATGAGCTGAGGCGGATCGCGCATCGGCAACTGGATGCCGGTGGGGCGACGCTGCAGACCACCGGTCTGGTGCACGAGGCCTATCTCAAACTGGCGCAATCGCAGGTCGTGGACGAGCAGCACTTGCTGAATCTCGCCAGCCGGGCGATGCGTCAGGTGCTGGTCGATACAGCACGTGCGCGCGGTCGTGACAAGCGCGGCGGTGGATTGCAGGTCGTGACCCTGACCGAAGGCGCACAAGCGTTGCCCGAGATGAGTCTCGATGTGCTCGCGCTTGAACAGAGCCTGCAGCGTCTGGAACAGGCGGATCCGCGTCTGGCGCAGGTGGTCGAACTGCATTTCTTCGGCGGCCTGAGTTTTCCCGAAATGAGTCGTGTCATGAACGTGACCGAACGCACGCTGTTTCGCGACTGGCGCGCGGCACGGGCGCTGATCCATGATGACCTGAGCCGTTTCGACGGCGCCAACGCATGACTGCGCCGGTGCTCGACCAGGCGCAACGCGTGCGTGCGCTGCACTTGATGCGCGAAGCGCTCGATGTAACGGCATCGGATCGGGTCGCGTGGGTTGCGGCGCGGTGTGCGGGCGACTTGGCCTTGCACGCGGAAGTCGATCGCCTGCTCGCGCTCGACGCCGCCGATGCCGGGCCGCTCGATCGTTCACTCTCCGATCATGCCGAGGCCGGCGAATTCGCCGGCGACCCGCGCATCGGCCGGCAGATCGGACCGTATGTGATTCGCGCCTTGCTCGGGCGCGGCGGCATGGGCGCGGTCTATCGCGCCGAGCGCAACGAAGGTGGCTTCACACAAACCGTGGCGCTGAAGTTGCTGCGTGCGACCGATCCTGACAACACACTGGCATTGCGCCGCTTCGCGCGCGAGCGGCAGATCCTGGTGCGGCTGCAGCATCCGCATATCGCACGCTTTCTCGACGGCGGCGTCAGCGACGACGGCCAGCCCTGGTATGCGATGGAGCTGGTCGACGGCGCGACACTGTTGCGGCATGTCGAACGACTTGCGACGCCCTTGCCCGCGCGATTGCAGCTGTTCATGCAGGTCTGCGATGCCGTGCAATTCGCACACCAGAATCTGGTGCTGCATCGTGATCTGAAGCCCGCGAATATCCTGGTCGATGCGCAGGGCGACGTGAAGCTGCTCGACTTCGGCATCGCCAAGTTGCTGCAGGATGAAGCCGATCCCGGCACGCACGAGGTCACCCGCACCGAGCATCGCGCGTTCACGCCGGATTACGCCGCGCCCGAGCAGATCAGCGGTCAGGCGGTCAGCACCGCGACCGATCTTTATGCACTCGGCGTCATCCTGTTTGAACTGTTGACCGGGCGCCGGCCCTTCAAGTCTGGCGCCGTGCCTGGACGCGGCTCGGCCACCATCGATACCAACGCCGAGCCGCCATCGCGGGCGTTGGCGCGCGCGGGCGGCGAACGTCGGCGCGTGACGGCCTTGCGCGGCGATCTCGACACCATCGCCCTGACCTGTCTGCAAGCCGAGCCGGCGCGGCGGTATGCGTCTGCGGCGGCCTTGAAGCGCGACCTCGAGCGTCATCTCGCCGGATTGCCGATCGAAGCGCGGCCAGACGCGTTTTCCTACCGAAGCGCAAAGTTCCTGCGTCGGCATCGCTATGCGGTCACCGCCGGAGTGATCTTTGCGCTTGCCCTGCTGGTGACGACGATCTTCAGCGTTCAGCAGGCACAACGGGCACAGCGCGAATCGCTTCGCGCCACGCAACTGGCCGAGTCGCTGCAACGCGAACGCGACGCCGCGCTCGATGATGCGCGCCGCCAGGAAACCTTGCGCGAGCACTTCATCGCGGTCCTGAATCGCGCTACCGAAAGCGGGGAGTCGATCGCGCCGGAGCAACTGCTGGCGCTGGCCGGTGACGAGCACCTGCTCGGCACCTTCGGCGACAGCGACATGCAGACCGCGTTGCGCCTCGCGCTCGTCGATCTGTTCGCGCAACGCGACGAATGGCAGCGTGTTGGCGAACTGCTCGACCAACTTGAACCGGCAATCGCCGACAAAGCGGGTCGCGTGCAAGCCAGTGCTGCGGCCTATCGCGCCTTCGCAGCGATCCGACTCGGCAAGCTCGGTGATGCCGAAGTCGCGATCGAGCGCGCCGAACTGGCGATGACGCCGGAGCAACGCAGTGGCGGCATGTTGCCCGCGGAAATGCAGATGGCGCGCGCGCAGTTGGCGCGTTCGCGCGGCGATCTCGCGATGGCGGTCGTGGCTGCGCGCGAAGCATCGGCACGCGCGTTCGCTGCCACGGACGCCTCGGCACTGGCGCGCGGCCGATTGATTGGAAGTGCTGGAACGACCTTGTTGCTGGCCGGTGAACTCGAAGGTGCCGTGGCATTGGCCGACCAGGCCGAAGCGATCTGGCGCAGCGCCGGCGTCAGCGCCAACCAGTCCGCGCGCATCAACGCCATGACCCGTGCGAACGCCCTGTTTGTGGGCGGACAACTGCTCGTGGCACGTGCGGCGATCGACACCATCGATGCCGCCGACGCGACCACCGAATCCGCGCCGGCGCAGTCTGCGCGCAAGGCGACTCTGGCCAAATTGCTGGCCTTGCTGGGCGCGCCAGAAGCGGCGATGGCTGAGGCAGAACGCGCCATCCGACTGATGTGCGACAGCACCGGCGCGACCAGCCATGAATGCCTGCGCACGCGACTGGCAACCATCGACACGCGTTACTACGCCGGCGACGCGGTCAATGCGCGTCGCGAACTTGACCGCATCGGCGACGGACTCGCGCACTTGCCCCCGCTCGCGGCGGTGGTTTCCGGCTTCGAGCGCGTGCTGGCGCTGCAACTCACGCCGAACGAAGCCACGTTGACGGAAGTACTGACGCTGCTGCCCGAGAATGCCAAGGCGGGTGCACTGCCGCGGCGCAACGCGGTGCGCGCCATGCTGATGCTGGCCGAGATTTTCGATCGTCGCGGCAATGCGCCATACGCCGAACGCCTCGCGCGCACCGCGATCGATACCGCCGGCGACGCCATCCGCGGCGAAGGCATGGATCCGAGTCTCTTGCTGCTGTGGCAGGCGCGACTGGATCGACAGCCGGTGCCAACGGCCGCACTCGCGACGCTGGAGCGCGCCGTCGGTACAACGCATCCGCTGGTCGCGGCACGCCAGGCCCAGGCGCCGACAGCGGATTGAGTCGCAGCGATCGACCCGGACGCCGCGCCAATGTCAGGCTTTCCGCGAATACGACGTTTCCAGACACGAACCGGCCACTTCGGTCGAAATCTGGAATGCCGTCATGTCTGCGTTTCGTCTGCTGCTTTGCGCCTTGGCTGTCACCGCACTCGTTGCCTGTGGCGGCTCGAACAATGACGCCAGCGTGCAGGCCACGCCCGCAGATGTCGCGGATGCCGTGGCTGCTGCCGCGGAGGCGAGTATCGCGACACATCCACTGTGCGCGCTCGTCGAATTCGACGAAGTCAGTGCCGTGGTCGGTGGTCACATCGCCAAGCTCGATGTCATCGATGACGAATCTCTGCACAGCGTCGACTGCGTGTTTCTCGACCCGCAAGATATCTACAACGGATTGTCGATCAAGTTCGTGAGCACCGAGCGACTCGTCAAGACCGCGAGTCGCTGGTCAAGCGCATCAGCGTATTTCGAGGAATGGGGGCGTGGCGGCACCGTCGTCGCAGGCCTGGGTGATGGCGCCGCGTGGGTGGAACTACCGGGCGGACTGCTCGTGCATCGGGGCGATCACGTGCTGCATCTCAGCGCCGACAAGGCCGACGTGAGCAATGCCGATGTGCGTGCGCGCTTCGAAACGCTGGCCCGCCAAGTGCTGTCGCGCTTGCCGTGATCCATCGATTTTTTCGACGATGTCACGGGAGACAGATCACCATGATGTTCTGCAATCGAATTTTCCTCGGGCTGCTGCTGATTTTCGCGGCGCCACTTTCGGCCGCCGGGCGGTTTTCCGGTAGTGCCGGAATTTCCGTCAACCCGGTGCAAACCAGTGCCGATGCGCGTTTTGCCGTGACCGCCGAACTTCTGGCCGCGCCTGACGTTGCGAAAACAACGGTGGATGGGCGATTTGGCTTGTTGGCTGAATTGGCTGCACCGAAGTCACTCGCTACCGCCTGTGGGCCGGTGAGCGCCGATATTTTCAAGAACGGATTTGAAAACTGAACCCGTCCGACCAAGGGAAAACCAATCATGAAGCGCACAGTCTTGTTCATCGCCTTATTCACCGCTGCAAGCCTTGTCGCAGCCGCGCCATGGACGTATCGCGGCACTCTCCACGACGGCGGTAAACCCGCGAATGGCAACTACGACTTGCGCCTGACGCTCATCAATGACGCGGGCACGCAATCGGTATCGCAACCGCTCACGCTGCACAATGTGGCCGTGAAGGATGGCGAATTCTCGGCCGAGGTGGATTTTGGTTTTGACTTGAGCACGGCACCGCCGATGAAGTTGAAAACCGAAGTGTCGCAAGCAGATTCGGTCTTTGAGGCTCTCGGTGAACCGACCCGCTTTGATGCCAAGGCGGCTCTCGCGGGGGTCTGTTGGGATACCGAGGGCAATGTGTTGCAGGACGGCGAATTCATCGGCTCAACCAACAATTTGCCGCTAAAGCTCAAGGCCAATAACAGCGTGATCGGTATTTTCACTTCGCGTGGCACACCAACCACCTTTGGCGATGCGCCGAGCGTAGCGCTTGGATCTTCCGCTAACGAAGCCACGGCTCTGGGCGCAACCGTGAGTGGTGGCGGTGCGACCCGCGACGGTATCGGCGGCTTCGCAGCCTTTGAAAATCTGGCCACGGGCATCTTCTCGACCGTGGGCGGAGGCATGAACAATGACGCCACCAACAGCATGGCGACGGTCAGCGGCGGGACATCCAACATCGCTTCGGGTACTCGGTCGACCGTCGGAGGTGGGGAAGGCAATTGTGCAGGAGGTGATTACTCCTGGGCCGGCGGACGCAACGCGAAAATTCGTCCTGGCAATGGCGCTTCCGATGGCACCTGCGTTGCCAACTCCGGAGACACGGATGGCGACAATGGCACGTACCTGTGGGCAGATGATCAGTTCGGGAATTTCACCTCCACGGGTCCGCGCCAATTCGCCATCCGTGCCTCCGGCGGGCTGCGTTGGGGCGGTACTGGCGTCAATAGCACCACCAGTCCGGCATTTACCCATCAAGCCATCGTTGGCACCAATACCTGTGATGCCAATACGCGCACGGTGATCGATCACCCGATACTCAATGGCAATCCGAACGCCGTCATTGTGATGACGCCCAACTTCGGCGATCAAACGACCGGTACGGCACCACCGCGCGGCGCCATGGGGGTTTATTACAGCAATGGCGCAGGTGGCTGTGTGGCGAATCGCTGGGTGATCTATCAACTGGCGGTCACTGCAGAAACGCTCAATCCCGGCGTGAAGTTCAATGTGTGGTTTGTCGTCCCGTAGCAGCGGGCGCATCAGGCGCTGATGACGCGACTGCCCTGATGGGCAGCGCGCCATCGCCGGGGCGAATGTCAGGATTCATGCCCGCATGTCGTTTCCACCACCAAGCCGCCCTTGCGGCCTTGGAGACCGACATGAAGCCCGCCCCCTTCGCCCTTGCCTTGACGCTCATCGCTGCCAACGCGCTGGCCGGTCCGACCGCCCTTGATGCCAGTTTCGCGACGGCCGGTCGCGCCAATTTCACGGTGGGTGCCTACTACAAGAGCACGGTCGCGCATCTGTACCGCCCGGGTGGCGGATCGGTCGTCTTGCTCGCATTCTCCGATGTCGACGGCAGCAACAATCCGGTCGGTCCCTACACGCTGGGCTACTACCCGTATTCGAGCGCGGGTGCGGCACAGCCCGGACAGGCCGTTCCGGTCTACGTGCAGTTCGCGCGCATCGCGGACGCGGTGATGGACAGCATGGGCCGCGTGGTGATCGTGGGCTCGACGTCGATTTCGGGCAGCGGTTCGGACTTCCGCATCGCGCGCTTGTTGCCGACCGGACAGCCCGATACCAGCTTCGGCGGTGACGGCATGGTCGACATCGATTTCGCTGCGGGCGGACTGAATGACGACCATGCGAACGCCGTTTCGATCGATGACCAGGACCGCGTCGTCGTGGTCGGCGAGGTGGAGCGTGCCGCCACCGGCGATTTCGACTTCGGCAGTGCGCGCCTGACCAGCACCGGCGCGCTGGACACCACGTTCAATGGCACGGGTCGGCGCATCACCCACTTCGACCTTGGCCCGACCATCCCGTTCGACAGCGCCCGGGCCGTCGCCATCGACAGCGCTGGACGCATCACCTTGGCCGGCGGTGCCTACGACGCCGCGCGCGGCGTCACCCGCATCGCACTCGCCCGCTTGACCGGCACGGGGCTCGCCGATGTCAGCTTTTGCCCGACCAGTTGCAACTACATGGACACGTACACCGCGATCAACAACGGTCGTCGCGTGATCTTCTACGGCAATGCCACGCCGGCGCTGAGCGACCAGGTGGCGGCGATCGCGATCAACGGCGACGGCGTCCTGCTGATCGCAGGCACCACTCCCGGCAGCGGCGAGACGCTCGGCTTCATCCAGCGCTTCGACACGTCCGGCAACTGGGTCGCGGAGACGACCACCCAGGGCGGCGCCGGCGGCCAGATGTTCATCGGCGGCTTGCACTGGACGCAAAGCGGCAGCACGAACAGCGACCTCATCCTGACCGGCGCCTCGGGGCCGAGCGCCGACCTGTTCTTCGCGCAACGCTTCGATGCGCAGCTGTTCGCGAAGGCGAACTGGGGCATCGTCGGACCGTCCAATAGCGTCTACATCTGGTCGGCCAGCGGCGGCTTCGGCGACATCGGAGGCAATCGCCCGGCGCAATCGACGATGGATCCGGACGGGCGCGTGCTCGTCGGCGGTCGCTTCAGGGCGAGCGCGCCTTCCAATCCCTACAGCGCGACGGCCTCGCGCCTGACCAGCACGGATGCGCAGCCGGCGGCGATCGAGATCTTCAAGAACAGCTTCGAATAGGTGCGCCGATGATGATCAAGGATCAGGCCGGCTCGTCCGGAATCAGCTTGTCGCTGTAGTAGGTGATCATGTCCTTGATGCGCAGCTTGCGCTTCTTCAGGCGCTTGAGCTGGATCTCGTCGGCTTCGAGGTGGCCGGCGAGACTGGCGATCGCCACGTCGAGGTCGCGGTGTTCGGTGCGCAGTTCGACCAGGCGGCGGGCGATGAAGGCGGGATCGAGCGATTCGGTCATGGCGACACGCGCGGGAGACGCCCGAGTGTAGCCCGGCCATCGCGCGCGCGGGAACGCGTCGACGCCGCTAAACTGCGCGGCCCACCGGAGGCGCGACATGAGCCTCGAACCGCACCGCATCCCCGAACTCGCCTTCAGCAAGTTGCACAAGCGCCTGCGTCGCCAGGTCGGCGAAGCCATTGCCGACTTTTCGATGATCGAGGCAGGCGACAAGATCATGGTCTGCCTGTCGGGCGGCAAGGACAGCTACACCCTGCTCGACCTGCTGATGCAATTGCAGGCCAAGGCGCCCGTGCGTTTCGAGCTGGTCGCGGTGCACCTCGACCAGAAGCAGCCCGGGTATTCGCCCGAGATCCTGCCGAACCACCTGCGTGCCCTCGGCGTGCCGTTCGCGATCATCGAGCAGGACACCTACTCGGTGGTGAAGCGCGTCGTCCCGGAAGGCAAGACGATGTGCGGCCTGTGTTCGCGCCTTCGACGTGGCGCGCTGTATAAGCATGCGTCGCTGCACGGCTTCACCAAGATCGCGCTCGGCCACCACCGCGACGACATCGTCGAGACGATGTTCCTGAACCTGTTCCACCATGCCAAGTTGTCGGCGATGCCGCCGAAGCTGAAGTCCGATGACGGCCAGCACATCGTCATCCGTCCGCTCGCCTACTGCGCCGAGGACGACATCGCCGAATACGCGGCGATCAAGCAGTTCCCGGTCATGCCCTGCAACCTCTGCGGTTCGCAGGACGCCCTGCAACGCCAGGCGATCAAGGCGATGCTGGCGGACTGGGAACGGACCAACCCCGGCCGCATCGAAAATACCTTTCGCGCGTTGACTCAGGTTTACCCGTCGCATCTTGCCGATCGTGAGCTGTATGACTTCGCCGGGCTGGGTCAGCGCGGCACAGCCGTCGACGCACAGACTTGGCTCGCGGGTGATCTGCCGGAGTCGACGCTGACGCCGTCTGCACGGCGCGCGGCCAAGGTGCCGGACGGGCTCGACATACTGGAAGCCTGATCGCGTCATTTAGCATCTCGATCGCCGTCAATCGGCGACGAAGCCTTCATTTTCTCGGAGAACCACAACATGTTTTTTCGCAACTTGACGCTGTTTCGCTTTCCCGACGGCATCACCACACGCTTCAAGAAGCTTGACGAACAGCTGGCCGAACACATTCTTCGCCCCTGCGGGCCACTGGAACTGCAGACGCGTGGTTGGGTGTCGCCGTACGGTCGCGGTGAAGAAATGTTTTCCGTCGAGCACGGCAACCAGGCGCTGTTGGCGCTCGGCGGTGAAGACAAGTTGCTGCCAACGGCGATCATCAACCAGCATATTGCGGAGAAAGTCGACGAACTGGAGAAGCAGCGAGGGCGCCCGGTGGGCACGCGCGAGCGCCGCAAGCTCAAGGATGATGCCCTTACCGAACTGTTGCCGCGGGCATTGGCGCGTCCCAGTCGACTGGCCGGCTATCTCGACATCGCGAACGGTTGGGTGGTGGTCGATAGCAGTTCGCGCAAGGCGGCCGAAGGTTTCATTTCGGCACTGCGCATCGCGCTAGGCAGCTTTCCGGCCGTGGGATTGGAGCCCGAGGAATCGCCGCGCGCGCTCATGACGGAATGGATGATCGACGGTAAGCTGCCGGCAGGATTCGCACTCGGCGACGAATGCGAGCTGAAGGACCCGTCCGACAACGGCGCGATCGTGCGCTGCCGCCGCCAGGATCTTGCCGCCGACGAGATGCGTGAGCATCTCAGCAGCGGCAAGCAGGTCACCCAGCTCGCGCTCACCTTCGAGGAGCGGATGCGCTTTGTGCTCGACGAAACGCTGACCGTGCGCAAGTTCAAGCTGCTCGACATCGCGGTGGAACAACTCGACAAGGGTGACCGTGATAGTGCCAGAGCTGAACTCGACGCACGCTTCGTGTTGATGAGCGGTGAAGTGGCGCGTCTGCTGGCAGCGATCGAAACCACGTTCGGCGTGCACCGGCCGCAGTCACTCTGAGGTCGGCGCCGCCGACTCCACGAGGTCGGCATGGCGCAGTCGTTGTCGGACATCGTTGAACTGGAAACGCCGAACGGGCGCACCGTGCGTGTGCGTGCGACTACGAATCCGCGTGCGCGGCGCCTGTCGCTGACGATTGGCGCGGGCGGTCCGCGCGTATCTGCGCCCGAGGGCACACATCCGGCGACGGTGCGCGCGTTCTTGCGCGAACATGCCGGATGGTTGCAGAAGAAGCTGCGCGAACTGGAACTGACCGGACGCAAGCTGGCGCCGCCGGTACCAGGGCGTGCCGAAACCTTCACCTTTCGTGGCGTGCAATTGCCGGTGATCTGGCAACACGATCGGTTTCCGCGCATCAGTGTTGCGCCCGGTCGGCTCGACTTTGCGCTCGACCTCGAACATGACGAAGCCTTGCGCATCAGCCAACGCACGATGCGCGCGTTCTTGCTGCGCGAGATGCGTCGCGAAGTTGCCCGCCTGTCGGCGTATTTGGCGCTGAAAGTTGGCAAGCAGCCGAGCGCGCTGCGTTTCCAACCGATGCGCACACTGTGGGGCAGCCTCAGTGTGGACGGCCGCATGAACCTTGATTTGGCGCTGATGTTGGCGCCGCCCGAAGCGTTGGAATACGTGGTCGTGCACGAGATGTCGCATCTTTGGGTGCGCAACCACGGCCCGCGCTTCTGGGCGCGGGTCGGCGCGGTCGATCCCGACTTCGAAACCCAGCGTGATTGGCTCAACCGCTACGGCCATGCCGTGAAGCACGAGCTCTCGCGCTGGATCGGTGATGACATCGACTGAGATCGAATCGACGTGCGTGCGGTCACCGCCCGCGCTAGCCTTGCACAGCGACTGGGCATCGATCGAGGAAGAAACATGCGCAACTGGATGTGGCTGCCACTGTTGTGTATGCCGTTTGCGGTATTCGCGCAGACGCCGGATGAAGATGAAGAACGCATCGAGCAGATCGTGCGTGAGCGCTACGGGCCGACGCAGACCGAAATCGATGCGCTCGCCCTGCAAGGCCTCGGCCCAGATGGCCAGCCATTGATCGATCCCGCCACCGGTCTGCCGGTGGTTCTGGGCGCAGACATGGTGTTGATGCCAATCACCGGCGCTGCACCTGCGGTCGTCGCGGCGGCGGCGATTGATCCCGCAGCGGAAGCGGCTGCCGCCGAGGCGGCACGTCCCCCGGTCGGGCCAATCCAGTTCGAGGACTTGTCGAAGCTGGTTGGGCAATGGGTCAAGCTCAAGACCTACAACGGCCGCGTCTGGCAGGGTCAAGTGAAAGCCGTGAAGGGCAACGAGGTGCAGATCAACGTGACGCAGCGCAGCGGCGCGGCGCTGATGACGCTGAGAAAGAACGCGATCGCTTCGTTGGAACGGATCTGAGGTGTACCCATGCTGCTGCTGATCGCAACGCTCGTTCTGTTCGCCCTCGCTGGTTGGGCCGGCATCACCTACGCCAAGCACGCATTGTGGCGTGGCCTATTGGTCGCGGTCTTGCCGCTGATCGGCATCGGCGTCGTCAGCGCCACCGGCAACGTGCTGTTGGCCTATGTCGCATTGCTGCCGCTCGGTTATTTCGCCTACAAGGATCGCGGATCGGAATACGACATCTTGTGGCCGGTGATTGGTCTGGTCGCCGCGACCTGGTTCTGGACCTATGCCGCTGAGCAATCACGCCACGCCACCGTTGTCGCCTCCGAGGAAAAGGCCGCGGCCTACCGCCAGAGCAGCGAAGCCGATGCCACGAATGCGGCGCAAACAATTGCGCAGTGGCCGCAGCGTGCGGCCACGCTGAAATTGCATCGCGGCAAGCTGAGTCTGTCCGATACCGGTGCGGAACTGGTCGTTCCCGAGCACTGGCGTTTTATTGATGCTGAGCCGCTGCGCGAGGCCTTGTCCGGGACCAAGCACTTTCCTGGTTTCGGCGTGATCGGCTGGCTGGTACACGAGCGTGTCGACATCACTCAACTCGATACGCTTTGGTACGTCGAGGTCGATGCCGATCGACGCGGGCACGTGAAGGCGGGCGGCGTCGACGATAGCGATCTGGAACATCGCAAAGGCGAAGCGACTGCCCGCATCAATGCCAAGGCCTTTGCCGGCGGCGCGCCGAGTTTTTCGTTCGTGAAGTTTCGGGAAGCGCCGAACTACGACGCGAGCTATGACCGTGCCGTTTGGGTCGATCAGATGAGCTACCCCGGCGAGACCGCACTGCTGCTCGACTGCTATGCGATCAAGCTCGGCAAAGAAGCGCAGATCTGGTTCCGCATGCGCGAGCAGTACGAAGGTGCGCGTGAGTTGTGTATGCGCAGCGTTCGGCTGATGGCTGGAAAAACACAGTTTGCCAGTGGTTCCAGCTACGGCGACTACAGTTGGCCAATGGACGACAACTCAGGTTTCGATCTCGGCGAAGTGATCGCCAGCGAACATCGCGTCGACGACTGAACTTCAGTTGTTGCGCAATGCCACCGCGACTTCGCCCGGCAACTCCATGTGCAGGTGATGGCTGCCGGCGAGCCGCGTCAGGCGCAGATCGGGCACGACGCGCGTGCGTTCGAGCATATGTGCAGTATCGACGAAGGGCATCGGCGGGTCCGCAACGACCAATCGCACCGGACAGCGGATACCTGCCAAGTAGCCGCAAACCTGTGCCTCGGAGAACCGAATTGCACTAGTCAGTGTCAAGCGTGGGTCGCTACTCCATTCGAAGCCGCCGTCAACCGTGCGCAGACCGCGTTCGACCAGCAGGCGCGCGCTGGCCATGCTCAGTGGCATTTCGCGATTGCCAAGGCGCGCGGTGACCGCGGCGGCGCTATCCGGGAACAGCCGTAATTGTTTGCCGGCGATCGCGACGCGGTCGCGCAGCGCCTTTGCCAGAAGCTCGGGAAGTGTTGAGTGCGCGCTGCTAATTGGCCCCAGCGACTCGATCAGGTACAGACGTTCGACGCGATCGGCCAAGGCCGAACCGAGCACACTCGCGATTGCGCCGCCGAGCGAATGCCCAAGCATCGAAAAACGCGTCCAGCCCAGCGCTTCGACCACCGCAAGCACGTCGCTGCAGTAGTCGATGAAGTGATACCAAGCGCCTGGCGGGCGGTGTGAACTACGGCCATGGCCGGGCAGGTCGATTGCAATCAGGTCATGGTCGGAGAAATACGGCGCCAGTGGCGCGAAACTGGCCGCATTATCGAGCCAGCCGTGCAAGGCCAGTAGCTTCGGTCCGTGCGGATTGCCGCTGCGATGTGCGGCAATCGACAGTGGCGGTGTGTCGAAGGTGATGTCCTCGAACATGCGTCAGCGCTTCGCGGCGAGATGACGGTGGCGTTCGTCGACCAAAGGCCGCGATGCGATCTCGTCTTGCATCGCCGCAGCCGAGAATTCTGGCCAGTGCGTGCAGCGTTCGCGCACCAGTTGTGCGATGAATGCCGTGTGTTCGACTCGATCATTCAAGGCAGGGATGTAGCCGAATTGCTCACCGCCCGCTGCCAGGAAGCGATCTCGGTTCTCGACTGCAATCTCTTCCAGAGTTTCCAGACAATCGACGGCGAAGCCAGGGCAGATCACATCGACCGCACGGATGCCGCGACCGGGCATTGCCTCAAGTATTTCGTCGGTATACGGCCGCAACCACGGTTCCCGTCCGACCCGCGACTGGAACGCCAGCGTCCAGTCACCCTCACCCAGTTCGAGCAATTCGGCCACTTCACGCGCAGTTGCATGGCATTGACAGTGATACGGGTCGCCAGCATGCAAATAGCGCTTCGGGATGCCGTGGAATGACATCAATAAGTGGCGGCGTCCGTGCACGTTCCAATGCGCACGCACGGAGTCAGCAATCACTTCGACATAGCCGGCGTGACGATGGTAGTCACTGATGAAAGTGGTCTCCGGGATCCAGCGCCAGCGCTTCAGTTCGTCGGCAAGGGCGTCGAACACCGAACCCGTCGTCGTCGCTGAATACTGCGGATACATCGGCAGGATCAGCAGTCTGCGGACATTGGCCGCGTGCAATTCGCGCAACACGGCGCCGAGTGCGGGGCGGCCATAGCGCATCGCGCTGCGCACCAGCACCGGACCTGCGGCAATCTCCGACATGCGGGCGGCGACAGCAGCTGCCAGTCGTTCACTATGGACCATGAGCGGCGATCCGGCTTCGGTCCAGATCTGTTGGTAGGCGCGCGCTGAACGACGTGGGCGCAGGCGTAGGATCACGCCGTGCAGAATCGGCCACCACTTCCAACGAGGTATCTCGATCACGCGCGGATCGGCCAAGAATTCAGCCAAGTAGCGCCGCACCGAGGCAGTATCGGGGGCGTCTGGGGTGCCCAGATTGACCAAGACGATGCCCGCCGCCGGGCGCGCACAATGATCGAAGTTCGACAATCCGAGAAAATTCATGCCGTCTTTCTACTACATCTGGGGGTGATGCCTGCGTCGTCGCTCTACCGCGAGTCTGTCGCAAAAATACAACAAGACAATGCGGCTAAGGCTTTGATTCATTGCGGAACCCGACTAAAATTCGGAACGCTGTCCTGCCCCGACAGCCGACGATTACCCACAAGAACAGAACGAGCGAAGGAAGACGAGTGATGCGACGCAGCCTGCAAGCCGCAGTGCTAGCCGTGTCGGCCGCAGTGGCATTGCCCGCGGCCGCGGAGCCGCTTGCCTATGCTGTGTCCTTCAACAAGCTCTATCAGATCGATCTTGGCAGTGGCCAAACCACGCTGATCGGTGAGACTGAATTCAACGACGTCGAAGGTTTGGCGCTGTCGCCGACCGGTGTGCTTTACGGCATCGTTGACTCGACCAAGACGCTGATCACCATCAACAAACAAACCGGGCGTGGCAGCCTTATCGGCAGCAGCGCCGGCAATACCGGTTTGACCGGGCAGGGCGTTGGGCAGTTCGATGCACTGGACTTTGGCCTGGCCTTCACCTGCGATGGCCGCCTATGGGCGTCGTCGGATACGACCAAGAAGCTCTGGCAAGTCGATCCGGTCAGTGGCCACGCGACATTTGTAGGACTACTCGGCTTCCAGATCACGGGTCTTGGCGCCAATGCCGATGGCCTGTTTGGATTGGGTTCGCAGGGTGATGAGGGCGTTTACCGGATTAATACCGAAACCGGTACGGCGACCAAGTTCGGCGCCTTGGCCGCGAATCTAGTTTTTGCCGACGGCGGTCTCGATTTTGACGCCGCGGGCAACCTTTGGGGCGTTCTTGATTATCGTCCGCCGGACGACAATCGGCCGAGTGACATCGTCCGTATCGATTTGGTTACCGGTAACGCTACTTTTGTATCGACCACCCTGCCAGAAATGGAAGGCTTGGCGATCACGCCGATGGCGTCTTGCCGCGCCCCAGTCGCTGGATCGCTGCCACAGGTAGCGGTTCCCAGTGCCGGATTGGCCGCACGTATCCTGCTAGCACTGACCTTGGTCTTGGGCGGTTTGATCGCTCTGGCGATGCCGCGCCGCGCATAACGCGAACTCGCTCACGGCCGATTCATCGCGGCCGCGTCAGATTGCCGGTTGTTTCCGGATCCGTTCCCAGACGAAAGGACTTGCGCATGTCGCATCGCTTCGCTGTTGTTGCACTCTTGCTGATGCTGGTGACGCCGTTGGCGATGGCCGGCGACAAGGAGGACGAGCGTGCGCAGAACGCCGCGCGCGTCCTGTCCGAGATCATGGCCGCGCCGGACAAGCGCGTCCCAGCACATCTCATCGAGAAAGCGGAAGCGATCGCGGTGATCCCGGACGTGGTCAAGGCCGGGCTGGTACTGGGTGGTCGTCGCGGCAAGGGCCTGATCGCGGTGCGGTCACCCGATGGCACCTGGTCGAACCCGAGCTTCGTCTCGATTACCGGTGGCAGCATTGGCTTCCAAGCAGGCGTGCAGTCAACGGACGTTGTCTTGGTGTTTCGTTCGCGACGTGGTGTCGACCAGATCGTCAACGGCAAGTTCACCCTCGGCGCCGACGCGGCCGTCGCCGCCGGGCCGGTTGGGCGCAACGCCCAAGCGTCAACGGATACTCAGCTCAAGGCCGAGATCTACAGCTATTCGCGCTCACGGGGCCTGTTTGCCGGAGTAGCGCTCGATGGCTCGGTGTTGTCGATCGACCACGACAGCAACCAGTCGGCCTACGGACGTAACATGACGCCGCGGCGCATCTTCGAAGGCGGCGTCGGCGCTGTGCCGAATTCGGTGGTCGATTTCCGCGACCGGCTAGAGGAATACACGGCACAGTAGGCGGTGCGGCGCTATCCTTGGCGTCTTCTTTATTCGAGGTGAATCATGGGCTCCTTCAGTATTGGCCATTGGTTGATCGTGCTGTTGATCGTTGTGTTGATCTTCGGTACCAAGAAGTTGCGAAATATCGGCGGTGACCTCGGCGGCGCGGTGAAAGAATTCAAGAAAGGACTGGCTGAAGGCGAGGACACGCCCAAGCTTGAAGCCGACAAGAAGACCGCAGAGCCGGCGACCCAGTCCGAACGCGACAAGTCGGCCTGATCCACTAAAGCATGTTCGATGTCGGTATCAGCGAACTGGCGTTGATCGCCGTGGTCGCGTTGGTCGTGCTCGGCCCTGAGCGGCTGCCGCACGCAGCGCGCACAGTAGGCGCGATGCTGCGGCGATTGCGTTCAAGTTGGACCAATCTGCGTTACGAAATCGACCGCGAGATCGCTGCTGACGAACTGAAGCGCAGCTTGCGTGAGACGGAAGAGACGATCCGCAAAGCCGATCCGGTGGCTGCGGTGAAGCGTGAGTTCGAAGCGCCTAAGGACGCCAACGAGCCATGAGCAGTGCGCCGGGCGTCGATGGCGAATTGCCCTTTCTCGCCCATCTGATTGAATTGCGCGAGCGCTTGCTCAAGGCGGTCGTCGCGATCGGCGTGTTGTTTCTCGCCGGCATTCCGTTTGCGAACCGCATCTATGCGCTGCTGGCGCAACCGCTGCTCGCCAAAATGCCGGCCGGCACCAAGATGATCGCGATTGAAGTTGCATCGCCATTTCTGACACCGCTCAAGCTGAACTTCTTCGCAGCCTTGATCGTGGCGATGCCTTACCTGCTTTATCAAGCGTGGTCCTTCGTCGCGCCGGGCTTGTACAAGCACGAAAAACGCCTTGCCGTGCCGTTATTGGTGTCGGCGGTTGCGTTGTTCTACACCGGCTGCGCCTTTGCCTATTTCCTGGTGTTACCCGCGGTCTTCGGATTCCTGCAGGCGGTTGCGCCGACAGGCGTCGCGGTGATGACTGACATCAGCCAGTACCTCGATTTCGTGCTGGTGTTGTTCTTGGCATTCGGCCTTTGTTTCGAAGTGCCGGTGGCTGTGGTGATCTTGGTTCTACTCGGTTGGGTCACGCCGGCACAGTTGCGCGAGTCACGCCCGTACGTGGTCGTCGGCGCGTTCGTGATCGCCGCCGTATTGACGCCACCGGACGTTGTCTCGCAACTGATGCTCGCGATCCCGATGTGCTTTCTGTACGAGATAGGCATTCTTGCCGCGCGTTGGTTGCCGGCACGGGAAGATCGCGCTGAGCCTTGATTCGAGTGTCCGCCGCAACTCACTGCAAACCGCCAGCCACTTGACCGCCCTCGCCAAACCAACCGACCAGCCTCGCCGGCGAAACTGGCCACTACCGGCAACAAGTTGACTGGCTCAGATCGGCCAGGAAGAGACGTTCGCAGACTGCATGTCATCAGAGCCGCAGACTTGATTCCGCTTGATCTCGGTCAATGGCGCGCGCGATGTGCCGAGTAGCGTATCGCTCTGCACGGAGGGTTGCGCATGTGTCGCGGGCCGGGATCGGAACGTAAGCGTCTGCGCCTCGGCACAGCGGTCGTGGCGTGCCTGTGGCTGTTCGCGAGCGTCGCGCAGGCGCAAGTGCAGCCAGTCCGCGACATTAACCCAGACATTGGATCGAGCCGCAACTACACCGATCTGCTCGTGGCATCGGAAGACATCGTGGTGTTCAGCGCCGATGACGGCAGCACCGGGCCGGCGCTTTGGCGTACCGATGGCACGAGTGCGGGCACGACCTTGGTCGCCGACCTGTTCGGTCCGAGCGGATTCTTCCCGGTACCGGAGAAGGCGATTGGCGTCGGTGCCCTGGCTTATTTCCTGGTGACGGACGCATTGGGCAGTCAGTTGTGGCGCTCGGATGGCAGTGTCGCAGGCAGCTTTCGTGCAACCACGCCCGTGCTGATTTCCGATGTCGTCGATCAGTGGGCGGGCCTGGTGCCCTACCGCGGTCTGCTGGCTTTCGAGTACGCCGGAAATCTCTGGTTGAGCGATGGTCTAACCACTGGCACGCTGCTGGCACCCGCCCAGATTCAGTTGTCGAACCTGCCGATCGGCAGCGTCGACGATGCGCTGTACCTGTATGGCACGTTTCCTGGCGCACTCGGAACATACGGCTTGTTGCACTCCGACAGCAGTCCGGCCGGAACCGCTCTGGTCCAAGCCGATGTCGCGCCGTTCGAACCACTCGCGGTCAACGGTCGCCTGTATTTCGTCTATGGCGTGCCGACGACCGGCGCCGAGCTCTACGCACTGGATGCCGGCGCGGCCAGCGTTCGTCTGGTCAAGGACATCTATGCCGGTTTCCCGACCTCGAATCCACAGCATCTGACCCGCGTCGAAGACCGCGTCTACTTCACCGCGACCGATGCCACCACGGGTGAAGAGTTATGGGTCAGCGATGGCAGCGAGGCCGGCACCTATCGGGTCAAAGACATCGTCCCCGGATTCAACTCGTCGTCACCGCGCGCGCTGACCGCCGTGGGATCCAGCCTGTATTTCGCAGCGACGACCGCTGCCACCGGTACCGAGTTGTGGCGAACCGATGGCACGGATGCCGGCACGGCGATGGTCTTCGATCTGAACCCCGGCAGCAGCACCGGTCTGACCGGTGCATCCGATGGTTTTGCCAGCAGGGGTGCGATCGCGCTGGTCAACGGCCGCGTCTTCTTCCAAGGCCGCACCGACAATTTCGGTGTCGGCGCGAACCTGTGGCTGCTGGAAGCGGATGGTCAGACCGCGATGTGCCTTGACTACAGCGCGCTGAGCCTTGGCGCCTTGGTGCCCTTCAATGGCCAGTTGCTGTTCACCGGCACGCGCCAATCCGATGGCCTTGAACTGTATTCGGCTGACCTGTTGTCGCTGCTCGGAAATACCTGGTGTTCGCATCCGGAATCCGGAATTGCCGACGACGCCAGCCTGTTGCGTTCCGCTGCGCTGCTCCCGGATCGCGGCAACGTGTACGCGCCGGTGCTGAACCTGGATATCGGTCACGCCAACGTCGGCGACCTGAAGCTCGCCTTGCGCCATCGCGAAACCGGCACCAGCGTGTTGCTGCTCGATCGACCAGGTACCGGCGCCACACCGAACGGCTGCGCCAGCGATCTGATCGACATCCAGCTCAGCGACGGCGCGGCGGCGACAGCGAACGACAACTGCACGCTGACCGAACAGCGCCTCGCCTATCCACGCAACGCGAGCTACCGGCCAGTTCAGTCCCTGTCCGCATTCAACGGCGAGTCACTCGCTGGGCACTGGGATCTCGAAGTCAACGACGCCGTGAGCGGCAATGCCGGCACCCTGCACCAATGGTGCCTGTCCTGGTCCGGGCCGATGATGTTCAGCGACGGCTTCGAGTCGCTGTAGGGCGAGGTATAGGAGATTCAAACGCCCTTTTCGGTCAGCCTGCCGGGTAGTCGGTGGTCGCGCAAGCGCCGGTTTGGGGCCGTATTGAGCGCGGATCGGACGTCGAAGAGTGGGGTTTCCCCATCGCGGGGCCACGCAGCGGCGTTGTCAGCAGCCATTCTTCGTCGATTCCCGACTGCGGGCCGAGTGAAGCTCTGCGGGATCGTGGCCGCATCGGCTCGGGGGCTGAGGGCCGCCTGCGAGTGACCGCTCTCGTTCTGGTGCCGTCCTTGAATGACGCTTGTGGGTCGATTTCAGCTGGTCAGCAATCTGCCGTTTGTGGGCAGAACGAAAACGGCCCCAATCGGGGCCGTTTTGTTGATGTCGATTCCGACGCTTACTCCGCAGGTGGTGCCGGCGGCGCTGGCGGATCTTGCGATGCCGGTGGCGCCATCGGCACTGGTGGTGCCATTGGCGCTTGTGCCGGTTCGCTGCTGCCGAAGACTTGGCGGTGCGCGTAATACATCGATGGCCCACCGACCAGCGCACCAAGGATTCCAAGCACGAGTGCGCCAAGCAGCGGAATCCACGCGACGAACAGCGCCACGAAGAAGAACGCCGCGCCAAGGCAGAGGAAGCCGACAATGATCGAGACCAGGTTCGCCATGCAGATCGCGAAGCTTTCTTTCATCGCGTCGAACGGAGCGACCCCATCGAGCATCACTCGTGGCACCGCGAAATAGACCATGAAGGCCACCGCGATCGCCGCTGGAATCATCAGCAACGCGGCGATGACCATGCCGGCGATGCCCATGCTCGCGCCACTGGAACTGCCGCTAGACGCCGCAAAAATGGCGCCGCCGATCATCACTGCGGCAATCACACCGCCAATCAGCATCAACGCGACGACGGGCAGGCACAGGGTGATCATCGGGCCGGCCTTTCCGGGTTGCTGGAAGGCGATGAACAAATGCTCGATCTCGGCTTTGCGGCCGGATTCCTGCTCACGTGCAGCCCAAACGAACCCACCCTGCAATGCCGGGGCGATCACGATCATCGCCAAATTGAGCAGCGGTATCGCCGAGATGACCGCATAGATCAGCGCCATCACGACAAATACGCCCGGGTTCTTCAATGCCAACTGGATGGCCGACGAGAACCAGTTAAAGACATCGCCGATCTCGAATTTATTGCCGCTCATTCCTAACTCCCCGTAGATCGCGCGGGTTGCGCAGTCGCGAGCATAGCCCGAGCGTCGCGCCGACGCAGCCATCGTGTCGCGCTAACGATAGAATCTACCAATGCTAGTCATCACCGCACGTATCCACATTGCTGACTCGGAGCTCGAAGAGCGCTTCGTAAGGGCTTCCGGTCCCGGTGGTCAGAACGTCAATAAAGTCTCAACCGCCGTCGAGTTGCGTTTTAACGCACGCACATCGCCGTCGTTGCCGGAAACCGTGCGCACGCGGCTGCTGGCACGGGCCGACCGCCGCATCACCGGCGACGGCGTCATCGTCATCCAAGCCAACCGCTTCCGCACTCAGGAGCGCAACCGCGACGATGCGCGCGAGCGGCTCGCCGAACTGGTGCGTGCCGCGACCGTCGTACCGAAAGCGCGCATCGCGACCAAGCCGACGCGGGCCTCGAAAGAGCGTCGACTCGATGCCAAAAAGACGCGTTCCGCGATCAAGCGTGGGCGCAACACACAAGTGGATCACGACTGATGGGCAAACCGATCGAACAAGACATACCGTCCTTGGCGCCGCGCTGTTACCCGCGACTGCTGCGCGCATTCGCCAGCACTTGTCTGCGACTGCTTGGCTGGAAGCTCAAGGGCAGTTTCCCGAACGAGAAGCAGTTGCTGATCGTGATCGCACCACACTCGTCGGCGTGGGATGCGCTGTATGGCTTGCTGATCAAGATCGCGCTCGGTGTCGACATCCGCTTTCTGGCCAAGCACGAAGCCTTCTGGTTTCCGCTCGGTGTATTGCTGAAAGGTCTGGGCGCCATTCCGATCGATCGCCGCGCCGCGCATGGCGTCGTTGGTGAAACCGTCGCTGGCTTTCGGAACAATCCGAATGCTTGGTTTTTGCTCGCGCCAGAAGGCACCCGCAAAGCAGTGACGAAGTGGAAATCCGGTTTCTGGCACATTGCCCGTCAGGCAAAGGTGCCGGTGTGTGCGATGTACATCCACTACCCGGAGAAATGTTTCGGCGTCATCGAAGGTACCTTCGCGATGACTGCGGACATGGAAGGCGATATCGCACGGATCCGCGCCGCACTCGCCCCCTATCAAGGCAAACTTCGCGGTGTGTGATGATGCCGCGTCGACAGCCCGAATGATCTGCTGGCGACCGCACGACCTAGGACTCATATGCTCAAGATTGGCGATCGCATACCAGATTTCGAGCTTGTCACCGACCGCGGTGAGCGCGTTTCACCGAAGTCACTCAAGGGCACACGCACGCTGCTGTACTTCTATCCGAAGGACGATACGCCGGGTTGTACGACCGAAGCCTGCGCGTTTCGCGATGCAATGCCGAAGTTCGATTCGGCCAAGCTGCGCATCTACGGCATCAGTGCAGATGACGACAAGCGACATGCCAAGTTCGTCGCCAAACACGCGCTGAATTTTCCGCTGATCGCCGACCCGGAGCGCCACGCGATCGAAGGTTTTGGCGTCTGGGTAGAGAAGTCACTGTATGGACGCAAGTACATGGGCATCGCTCGTGCGACGTTCGCGATCGATGCCAACGGTAAGGTCGAACAGGTATGGGACAAGGTCAAGCCCAAGAGTCATGCCGACGAAGTGCTGGCGTGGGCGACTGGCGCCGCGACAACGCCGGCGCGTTGAGGATCTGGCGAGGTCGCCGTGTCAGCGCTCCGAATGTCCGGATTCGAACCAGTCGCGGCGGGTAAATAGGCCCGGTTTGATCAGATCGATGAAAGCGCGCGCCTGTGGACTCAGGTACTTGCCCTTACGCATCACCACGCCGTAGCTGCGCTGCGGAAACCAGGCACGCATGTTACGCACTTCGAGGCGATCTTCCGGGCGCAGGCAAATTCCGGTGACGATCGAAATGCCGAGGCCCATCGACACGTATTGTTTGATGACTTCCCAGCCGCCGACTTCGATGCCGACCTGATACGGCACCCGTGCTTGCTGGAAGATCAGGTCGACGAGCCGATAGGTCGTCAGTCGGCGCGCCGGCAGGATCAAGCCGTAGGGAGATAAGTCCTCTAGGCGGATGTCGGCCTTCTGCATCAATGGATGATTCGGTGGCGTGATCAGCATCGGATCGAAGTGATACACCGCCTCATAAGCGAGATCGTTGGGCACGTCGATCATCGAACCGACAGCGAAGTCGGCCGTGTCTGTGCGCATCATCGTCAGACCCTCGTTGCCGGTGACATTGACCAGATGCAGGCGCACTTTCGGATATCGTTCGCGGAACGCTTGCACCAAGTTCGGCAGCAGGTATTGGATGGTCGAGGTGCCGGCGGCAATCGTCAGCTCACCGGCGTCCATGCCGACCAATTTGCCGCGGAAGCTCTCGTCGATGCCGTCGAAGCCCTCGATCAATGGCAAAGCGAGGTCGTACAGCGTCTGGCCTTCGCGGGTAAGTTGGATGCGCCGGCTGCTGCGATCGATCAGTTGCACACCCAGTTCTCGTTCCAGCGCACCGATCTGCAAACTAATTGATGGTTGGCTCAGGAACAGCGCCTCGGCGGCGCGCGAAAACGTGCCCAACTTGGCACTCATGCAGAATGCGCGTAGTTGCTTCAGTCGATTGCCCTTGTAGTAAAAACGTGGCTCGCCGGTACCGCGACGGCGCCGTTTTACGGGTGCGGCGGGAGCTTCCAATGCCGCGTCAATCGAACGCTTGTTCTTTTTTTGGACTGGCATATCAGTGCCTTGCGCCAATGTTGACAATGTTAATACTTCGCATTGAAACATGTGGTTTGTCAAACCAGTGAGGTGGGCGTAGGTTCGGGGCATCGGCAGGAATGTGGAGGGCATTCCGGTCGGGCCACGAATCACCAAGGAATTCGTATGTCCGCAGCATTGCCCCCCGTGATTACCGCGCAGACCGCCACAACAACGGCCCACGCGGCCGTGCTGACTTCGGCAGCGCTCGAGTTGCTGGCGGAACTCCATCGCCGCTTCGAACCGACCCGTCAGGCCCTGCTCGCCGTGCGCCGCGAGCGTCAGGCGCGCTTCGACAGCGGCGAATTGCCAGACTTCCTGCCCGAGACTCAGGCGATCCGTAACGGCGACTGGCGTGTCGCCGAAATTCCTGCGGCACTGCGTGACCGCCGCGTCGAGATCACCGGTCCGGTCGATCGCAAGATGATCATCAATGCGCTGAACTCTGGTGCGAAGGTGTTCATGGCTGACTTCGAGGATTCGTCCAGCCCGGTCTGGGAGGCGATGCTCGACGGCCAACAGAATCTGCGTGACGCCGTGGCCGGTACGATCGAGTTCACGTCGCCAGAAGGCCGGCACTACGCGCTGAAACCGCGGTCAACCACGGTCCTGATGGTGCGCCCGCGTGGCTGGCACCTGGATGAAAAGCATGTGGTGGTCGACGGTCAGCGCATCAGCGGCTCATTGTTCGATCTCGCGTTGTTCGCGTTCCATAACGCGGCCGTACTGGCGAGCAATGGCCGCGGTCCATTCTTTTATCTGCCGAAACTGCAGAGTCATCGCGAAGCAGCGCTGTGGGACGAGGTCATGGCGTTCGTTGAAGTGCGGCTCGGCCTGCCGATCGGGACGATGAAGGCGACGGTGCTGATCGAAACACTGCCGGCAGTGTTCGAGATGGACGAAATCCTGCACGCATTGCGAGGTCGCGTCGTTGCTCTGAACTGCGGGCGCTGGGACTATATTTTCAGCTATATCAAGACCTTTCGCGCCCACCGCGATCGTGTGTTGCCAGAGCGCACGCAGATCGGCATGACGGCGCCGTTCCTGAAGGTTTATTCGGAATGGCTGATCCGTACTTGTCATCGCCGTGGCGCATTCGCCATGGGCGGTATGGCCGCACAGATTCCAATCGGCAGCGACCCGGATGCGAACGAGGTGGCGATGGCCAAGGTGCGCGCCGACAAGCAGCGTGAGGTCAGTGCTGGGCATGACGGCACCTGGGTTGCACATCCGGCGTTGATTCCGATCGCGCAAGGCATTTTCGATGCCGGCATGCCGGCGCCGAATCAGTTGCAGGTAATGCGCGACGACGTCTCGGTTACGCGCGATGGTTTGATCGCGCCGAGTACCGGCACCATCACGCGCGCAGGCTTCCTCACCAATATCGATGTCTGTGTGCGCTATGTCGCCGCGTGGCTCGATGGTCTGGGCTGCGTGCCGATCCATCATCTGATGGAAGACGCCGCGACTGCCGAAATTTCGCGTGCCCAATTGTGGCAATGGCTGCACGTTGGCGGACTCCGCTTCGACGACGGCACGCCGCTTGATTTTCCTGCGTTCGACGCGGCGATTGCGACCATCCGCAGCCGCGTCAACCCGACCGGACTGCCAGGAGAGCAAAAGTTCGACGCCGCCACGCGACTGTTGTCGGCATGGACGCACAGCGACGAACTGGTCGAGTTCCTGACCTTGCCTTGCTACGAGCAACTGCCGTAACCCCGAAGCACTGCATTCATCCCGTTGCAGCATCTCTCGACTGACCCGACGACCACCGCCAGAGGTAGATCATGAAAACCACGCTCCCCACCGCTGAACAAATCAAATTGGACTGGACCAGCAACCCGCGCTGGGCTGGCGTTAAGCGCGGTTACACCGCCGAGGATGTGGTTCGCCTGCGTGGTTCGGTGCATGTCGAGCACACGCTCGCCAAGCGCGGCGCCGACAAGCTTTGGCACTACCTGCATACCGAGCCGTTTGTGAACGCACTCGGTGCGATGACTGGCAATCAGGCGATGCAGCAGGTCAAGGCTGGACTCAAGGCAATCTACCTGTCTGGTTGGCAAGTCGCGGCCGATGCAAACACTGCTGGCGCGATGTATCCCGACCAGTCGTTGTACCCGGTCGACTCGGTACCGGATGTCGTGCGTCGCATCAACAACACGCTGCTGCGCGCTGACCAGATCCATCACGCCGAAGGCAAAGACGATATCGACTGGCTGCAACCAATCGTGGCCGATGCTGAAGCCGGATTCGGCGGCGTGCTCAATGCGTTCGAGTTGATGAAGCACATGATCGAGGCCGGTGCCTCGGGCGTGCATTGGGAAGATCAGTTGGCGAGCGCGAAGAAGTGCGGTCATATGGGCGGCAAGGTGCTGGTGCCGACGCAGGAAGCGGTGCAAAAACTGGTCGCGGCACGCCTCGCCGCCGACATCGCCGGCGTGCCGAGCGTGATCGTCGCGCGTACCGATGCGATGGGTGCGGCGCTGATCACCAGTGACGTCGATGACAATGACAAGCCATTTTGTAACGGCAAACGCACCGTCGAAGGTTTCTTTGAAACCAACATGGGCATTGAACAAGCGATCTCGCGCGGCCTTGCCTATGCGCCGTATGCCGACCTGATTTGGTGCGAAACATCAACCCCAAGTTTGGCTGAAGCACGCCAGTTCGCCGATGCCATCCATGCCAAGTTTCCTGGCAAGCTGCTCGCTTACAACTGTTCGCCGAGCTTCAACTGGAAGAAGAACCTCGACGAACAAACCATCGCAAAGTTCCAGACGGAAATCGCGGCAATGGGCTACAAGTTCCAGTTCATCACGCTCGCCGGGTTCCATGCGCTGAACCACTCGATGTGGAAGCTTGCCAGTGGCTACAAGGATCGTCAGATGGCGGCCTACGTTGAGTTGCAGGAACAAGAATTCGCCGACGAGAAACTTGGCTATACCGCAGCCAAGCATCAGCGCGAAGTGGGCGTGGGTTACTTCGACAAGGTCAATGAAGTCATCGCCGGCGGCCACAGTTCGCTTGCCGCGCTGCACGGCTCGACTGAGGAAGAGCAGTTCAAGGCGCACAAGGCGGCCTGAGGACAGATCGCGCAACCCGGGCGTAGGCATCGCCCGGGTTGACGCCAACACCATTGCGCGGCCATCGTGCACCCATGGCGCCTAAGAACCACACCACTTCACTGCACACGGATGAGCTGCCGACCACGCTCAATCCGCACCTGTTGCCGGCATCGCCGAACGGGATACGATTTCTTCTCTATCGCCTGATGTTCCACCATGAGTCTTGGGCCGAGCGCTGGTTTGACATCGGGCTGATTGTCGCCATTCTGATGAGTGTTCTGGTCGCCATGGCGGACAGTGTCGGTGCGGTGCATGTGCGCCATGCCGGCGTGCTCTTTATTGTTGAGATCAGCTTTACGGTGGTGTTCACCATCGAGTACGCACTGCGGCTCTGGTGCCTGCAGAAGCCGATGCGATACGTGCGCAGCTTCTATGGCTTGATCGACCTATTTTCAGTATTGCCGATGTATCTGGCATTTGTGTTCCAAAGTGCCCAGTTATTGATTGTCGTGCGCGTACTCAGGGTGTTGCGTGTATTCCGCATCCTTGAAATGGCTCGTTATCAAAGTGAAGCCAGCGTGCTGATCAGCGCATTGCACCGCAGCCGCCGCAAGATCGTGTTGTTTGTCGTCATGGTGCTGTCACTGGCAACAATCTTCGGTGCCTTGATGTATCTGGTCGAAGGTCCGGAGCGTGGTTTCACCAGTATTCCACGAGGGATCTACTGGGCGATCGTGACGATGGCGACGGTCGGTTTTGGTGACATCACACCGAAGACACCATTGGGTCAATTCATTACCACCATCATCATCATCATCGGTTACGGCATCATCGCTGTGCCGACTGGCATCTACTCGGCGGAATTGGTCAGGGACCGGAATATCGGCGCTGGCGCAAAGCGCGCATGCGGTCGCTGCGGCGAGTCCGAGCACGCGATGGCAGCGCGCTATTGCCAGCGCTGCGGTGAACGCTTGATCGGCGGCACCGGTTCGGCGCCACCGTCGCACAGTTCGGTGGACTGAAGCAGCCGTCGGTCTGCTCGCGGTCCGAAGGCGTGCGTCGAAGCACAGTACGACGCCGCAATCGGACTACCATCTCGCCGACGTAGTGATCGGGGAGCGGTGCGATGCGCGCATGGCTGTGGGTGGGAGTGGTTGCTTTGGGTCTGCACGGCGTTGTACGCGCCGACGGTGACGTAATTTTTGGCGGCCATACCGCAGGATTCGAAGCGAAATACTTCGTGCCCGAGAGCGACGCCGAAGCGGCGCGCTTTCTGACCCAATCCACGTTCGGACCGAGTCGCAGCACGATCAGTCAATTCCGAAGCACGAGTTATGACGGCTGGATCGACCAGCAACTCGCTCTGTCGCCGACGTTGGCGCGTCCTTATCTGGACGTTCTCGCCGCCCAACCCGCGCCCCCTTCGATCGGCCAAAGCCAACGTATGGACCGCTGGTTTTACACCGCTGCGCTCGGTTCGGACCAGTTACGGCAGCGCATGGCCTTTGCACTCTCGCAGATTCTGGTGGTCTCCGACCGCGCCGATGCGCTCAGTGGTGACCCGTTCGGTGTCGCCGAATACTGGGACATCCTCGCGCGTAACGCGTTCGGCAATTACCGCTCGCTGCTTGAAGAGGTGACTAAGTCGCCGATGATGGGCCGCTACCTCAGCCATTGGCGTAATCGCAAAGTGACGCCGAGCGCTGCAACCAGCCCGAGCGCGCCCGACGAAAACTATGCGCGCGAGATCATGCAGTTATTTACCGTCGGTTTGATCGAACGAAACTTGGATTTCTCACCGGTACTCGCCGGTCCGGATCCGATTCCGAGCTACGGCCAGAACGACATCACCGAACTGTCGCGGGTATTCACCGGCTGGTCGTACACCTGCACCAATCCGACCACCGGGCTGCCCTCGAACACGAATTGCACACCGTCCGGCGGTACGCCGTTTCCCGACTACACGGGCTTCACCTCCGGTCCATCCAGCTACTTCCCGATGGCTTGTTTTCCGACGCACATGGATTACGGCGCGAAGACGATCATCGGCGGCGCCGTGATTGCCGCG
>Ga0138256_10000852_pt1 | contig 32986 bp, 26 predicted proteins | sample KNB2016incub_MG_FD_105486 | JGI IMG/M metagenome (GOLD analysis project Ga0138256, IMG submission 105486) | Active sludge microbial communities from wastewater in Klosterneuburg, Austria - KNB2014incub_MG | ecosystem: Engineered > WWTP > Activated sludge > Unclassified | place: Austria... | reverse complement strand
TAGATCGGGGCCGTTGAAAGCAGGGCCGACCGGAAAGCGTCCAGCCGTGCATCGCGATATTCCGCATACCGCTGGCCATTGGGTTTCGGAACTTCGATGTGATAAGTCACGATCTGCTGCGCGATGGCGGCCAGCCTGGACGAAGCAAGACTTGAGAAGCCAAGCTGGTTAGCCTTTGCCGGCAGCCCGGCATACGCCTTTGCGATCGCGTCCCACGCCGGCGCATATTGCTTATTCAGCTCCGGTTTGGTCGCGAGTTTGTCACGCAGGTCCTTTTCCTCGGCTTCCTTTTTTGCAAAGTTGCGCGGATTGAGCAGCCCGTCCTGCTGGCCGTTAAGGCGCTTGAGAGCGTTCGCAAACGACCGCATTCCAGGGTTGGCCTGGCGGGCGGCCTCTGCGCTCCGCTTTGAATAATCTTCAAGTGCCTTGCGGCGCGTTTTCCAGACCTTTTCCTGCAGCGGATTGCCGACATCGCGTTGATATGAAAGTTGAGCTACCGTCAGCAAACGGGCCGTTGAACCCGGATAGCCAGAGGCAATAATGAATTCGCCGTCCGGGGCACCGGTCGCGGACCACTTCAAATAATTTGGCGTCGATGCCGGTTTGTCGTTCTCGTAAACACGGACGAAAGTAAAATCAAGATCGTGACGCGGAAAGACAAAATTGTCGTAATCGCCGCCAAAGAATGCCGCCTGCTCTTCAGGTGCCATCACCAAACGCACGTCCGTGTAACGCTTGAAGCGATAGAGCCAATATTCGCCGCCGCTGTAAAGCGAAACGACCTCGCAGCGAAGTGCCGCCGGGCAATCCTTCTCGATCGCCGCGATCTCGGCCGTGCGTCTTGCTGCGGAATCTGCATCGTTCGTGCCGGAACTTGCCGCCTTGTGCACGCGCTCGGTCACATTGTCGTACGTCTCAAGTATCGACACATTCCCATCCGGCACCTTCAGTTCTTCTGCCTGCGTCTTTGCATAAAAGCCGGTCTTGAGAAGATCGCGCTCCTTGCTCGACAAGCGTTCGATAAACCCGGAAGCAACGTGATGGTTAGTAGCGATCAACCCGTTAGGCGAAACAAAAACACCCGAAGCACCAGGAAATTTGACCGACGCAAGCCGCACACGGTCAAGCCATTCCTTCGAAGGCTCGAAGTTGTAACGCTCCTTCCACTGCTTCAGCGGCGGATTATCAAACGTCCACATGCCCTCGTCGGCGCGGAATGAAGGTACGCCGGCAGCGACAAAACAAAATACGAGCAAGAAAACGATCGATCTTTTCATAATTTTTTATTTCAGGACACTTCGCAGTTTTTCCAAAGCACCATCGAGGATCGAATCCTCGCGGGCGATGCATATCCGAACGTAAGAATCCCAAGTATCGGTGTCAGCAAAAGCGGCCCCGGGCGTCATACCGACCCCGGCTTTTTCCATCAGCATTTCGTTAAAGCTTATCGCGTCCGAAAATTCTTCGGGAATCCGGGCCCAAAGATAGAACGCGGACCCGGAATTATAGATGTTAAAACCGAGTTCTCGTATGCCCTCTGAAAACCGGCGGCGTTTTGTGTCGAACTTGTCCCGAAGGTTGGTGTAATAGTTGCTGTCTGCCATTAGGACCTTAGACAAAGCTGCCTGCAGCGGCGTCGCCGGACAAACATAGATCACGTTTGCGGCGTTATTTATCGGGGCGATGAGTTCGCCTTTTCCATAAGCGTAACCGAGCCGCCAGCCGGAGATATTCCACGATTTTGAGAACGAATTGACCGTTATCGTCCGCTCGTGCATATCCGGCAGCGAAGCGATCGGTATGTGCGGATTCTCGCCGGAGACATAATGTTCATAAACTTCATCCGAAATGACCAAAAGATCAAGTTCTCGTGCAACATCGGCGACTGCTTCCAGTTCGGCCTGCGACATCACTTTCCCGGTCGGATTCGCGGGTGAGCAGACAATGACGGCCTTGAGCGGATATTCGGTTCGGTCCTTCAATTCCTTACAGCGGGCAAGAAGTGCTCCTTTCTCAAACCCAAGGTCAGGGTCCAGATCGAATGTTTCAGTCCTGCCGCCAAATTCCTCTAGGATCCTTCGGTGATAAGGATAATACGGCTCAAAAACCAAGGCCGACTTTCCGCGAAGATATGCCTGCGCTATGCCGATCAAGGCTCCGGTCCCGCCGTTCGTTACCATTAGCTCAAACGGCCGCGCGTCTGGATCAACAACGATATTGTTGTATTTCGCAATTTTCGCGGCCACCGCGCTTCGCAGTCCCGCATCGCCTTCGCTGCCGCCGTAATGGTTATGGCTCGCGGCAATTTCACTTGCGGCCTCGGCAGCAAGCTGCGGGTCGATCGGCAATTCCGACTGTCCCTGAACGAGGTTCCCGGCCTGAGGTACAAGCCTCGTAATAGCCCGGATATCCGGTTTTACTTTCTTTACTTTTGTTTCGGTCATAAACTGATAATTTACCAGCTTCGTCCAAAATGAAGAAATGATCACGAAAGCTGCATTCGCGTGGCGATCCGGCCAGTATGTCCGATCTGAGCAGCGGCTTCAATTGAGGTGCTGAGCTGAAATCAATACTAAAATAGGCTTTAGGCGGCCGTTCATTCTTGCGATCCGATCACGTCTCCATTCCAATACCGCCAACCGTTTACCGGGCCGATCTCGAGCTATTGTTAAATTGTCCAAGCGCGCAATAGCCGCTTGAATACTTCCTTTCTTTGTCTGACTTTCCATAAGGGGCGGTATGCGAATTGCATTTTAGGATTCAATCTTGGTCGTGTGTGTTGAAATCATACATCACATAACTACATTGGCGGAACAGATAATTTCAATGCCGATCGAGAATTGTTAAGAATCAGCTGTTTCGCGGCCAAATTGATAAGACAGAAAAGGAGAACACCATGAAAGTACAAGAGATAATGACGCCCGAGCCGGCCTGCTGCCCGGCGGATGAAAACCTGCAAAACGTCGCAAAAATGATGGTTGATAATGACTGCGGATGTATTCCGATCGTTGAAAATAGTTCATCAGAGGTGCCGATCGGGACCGTAACTGACCGCGACATCTGTTGCCGGGCGGTGGCGGAAGGGAAAAATCCGCTTGATCTCACCGCACGCGAGATCATGTCTAAAAATGTCGTAACTGTGGGCCCGGAAACAAGCGTCGAAGAATGTAGCAACTTGATGGAAGATCATCAGCTGAGGCGCATTTTGGTCGTCGATGAAAAGGGCGCCTGCTGCGGGATCGTCGCCCAAGCAGACATAGCCGTAAATGCCAGCGGCATAAAGACAGCCGAGGTCGTTCAAGAAGTTTCAAGAGCATCAGCTTGACCCGATTCAGGACGAACGCCAACGGAGAAATACGCGTCTGAAAACTAGAATTGACTTCACTTTTGAGTAAACTTTGATGCCGATCGAACGGGTCGTAATGAATATATCGTGTTGACCCGTTCGATTAGCGTAAAAAAATGTCTTTGCCGCAAGCCTTGCAAAATCATAGGCCAAAATCCTATTGCCTTTTGCCAAAATCCGACATTCGAGTACGCCATTTGAACTTCCATTCGCTATTATAGATTGTTACGTTAAGCTCGGTTCCCGTATCATCTAAATTGCGCATCAAACAACCTGGGCCTATGAAGATCTTTCTATCGATAACAATTCTATTTGCTTCAATTTTAACGGCGTCTGCACAAAAAGTTGACGAAATACTTGCAACGGCCACGGGATTGACATTTACGCCGTCGGCCCTTTCGGAGAATATCCGTAAGGCATATGTCGAGCAGGATCAATTGGTCGCCGATGAACGCAGGCAGCTTTACACAGAGTTTGTGCGTGACTTTTTGCTGGAAGCCGAGGCAAAGGCAGCAAATATAACGCGCGATGATGTGATAACGGCGGAACTTAAAAAGGTTGCCGAGCCGTCCGAAGCTGATGTAAAAACCGTATTCGACGCAAACAAAAGCGCGTTTGGCGAGAGAAAACTGGACGAGGTTCGCCCGCAGATCGTTGCATTTCTAAAAAACGGCCTTGATCAAAAGGCAATAGCGGATCTGACCGAGCGGTTAAAAGCAAAGCACAAATTCGTCGCAGGCAAGGACCCGAATTCTCCCGGGATAAAGCCCGCGGATATATTGTTCACGTTAAACGCAAGTCCCTTCACCGTTGGTGAATTTGACCGTAAGACAAAGGCACTCATATACGACATAAGGTCCGAGATTGCCGAAGAAGTGATATTCGACCTTGAAAACGCCGTCTTTTCGGCCCTGGTTTCCCAGGAGGCAAAAGCTCGGAGTATTGAGGCCTCGGACCTCATCGCCGTCGAGATCTCAAATAAACTAAAGGCGTTCACTGATGAGGAACGCGAAGCATTGGAAACGGACCTAAAGAAAAGACTATTTGCTAAATATGCGGTTAACATCAAGGTTCGCGAACCGGCTCCTGTACCGCACGACGTCACCGCCGATGACGATCCCGTTTTTGGCAAGGCCGATTCGGCCGTGACCGTAATTATGTTCAGTGACTTTCAGTGTTCGGCTTGTTCGGCAACACATCCGGTACTGAAGCGGGTTCTTCAGGCCTATGGTGACAAGGCCAGGCTCGTTGTCCGCGACTTCCCGCTTGAAACGGTCCATGCTCACGCTTTTCATGCTTCGCTTGCGGCGAATGCGGCACGCCAGCAGGGGAAATTCTTTGAATATATCGAATTGCTTTACGGCAATCAGGAAAGTCTCGACGACGCTTCTCTCAAGAATTACGCCGTCCAACTCGGTTTGAACGCCAAGCAATTTGAGTTAGACTTTATAAGCGAAAAAACGTCTGCCGAAGTAAGAAAGGATATGGCCGACGGCCTCAGGGCAGGTGCACGCGGAACTCCTACAATTTTTGTAAACGGATTGCGGGTCCACCACCTTTCGGCAAACAGCTTTCGGCGGGCCATCGATCAGGCCCTTAGCCGGCCCGCGGCAAGAAAGTAACTATTATGCGTCTCTATCTGATCGTCTCGATGCTTTTGATAGCTGTGTCATGCGGCGACGCATCAAACGGACGGAGCAATAATTCATCCGTCACCGGAAAAGGAAACTCGAACGTGAATTCCAGACCGAACACGGTACCGCAATACTCGGTCCAGATCGTCGCATCGCATCCGCACGACCCGAAAGCATTTACACAAGGACTTGTCTTTCACAATGGTTTTCTATACGAAGGCACAGGCGGCAAGGCCGCCCGCGGCGACGATTTTTTTTCATCGCTCAGAAAGGTTGAGATCGGTTCAGGTAAAGTACTTCAAAAATACGATGTGCCCCGCGACTTCTTTGCCGAAGGAATAGCGATCATGGGCGACAAGATCTATCAGCTGACCTGGCAAGAGCGGACCGGCTTTATTTACAGCCTTGACGACTTTAAACTTCTTCGAGAGGTAAGGTACTCGGGCGAAGGCTGGGGCCTGACCCATGACGGAACAAATTTGATAATGAGCGACGGCACTCATGTCATAAGGTTCATTGATCCGGAAGATTTCTCTGCCGTCCGAACGATCTCGGTAAATGACGAAAGAGGCCAGCCTCTGATGGAGATCAACGAACTTGAGTATATTAAGGGCGAGATATGGGCAAATGTTTGGCAGACGCCGTGGATAGTTCGCATCGACCCGTCGACCGGCAAATTACTGGGCCGCATCGACCTGTCACCGATCACTGAAGATGTGCAGAAAAAGAACAGGACAGCTGATGTGCTCAACGGCATTGCATACGATCCCGCGGGCGACCGTATTTTTGTTACCGGAAAAAACTGGCCGAATGTTTACGAGATAAAGGTCAACGCCAAATGATGATGGATGATCGTCAGTTGATGATGCGCGCTATCGAACTGGCGCAAGCCAGTATCGACGCAAATGAGGGCGGGCCCTTCGGTTGCGTTATCGCGAAGAACGGGCGGATCGTCGGGGAAGGTGTAAATCGTGTAACGTCAACCAACGACCCGACGGCCCATGCCGAGGTCGTGGCAATACGAAATGCCTGCCGGGCACTCAATTCATTTCAGCTTGAAGGATGCATTATCTACACTTCTTGTGAGCCGTGCCCGATGTGTCTCGGCGCGATCTACTGGGCCAGGCCCGAACGCATTTATATGGCATGCGACCGGAACGACGCAGCTAACGCCGGTTTCGATGATGCATTCATTTACGACGAGCTTTGCGAAACCGACCTTGCCGCTCGAACGGTCCCGATCTCTAAACTACTGCGGGAAGAAGGGCAGAAAGTCTTTCAAAACTGGGTAGCAAAGCCGAATAAGATTGAGTATTGAACGATTGGTTCGGAATTGCCGCTAATTCCGGATCGCTTGAAAGAGGTTTTGCTTACGTTTTTATTGCGTTGCTTTCCCGGCGGCTTTCCGTGAAACTGCTTTTCCATGCAGTTCCGCAAAAGCCGCAAATAGGCAGAGAATTAATATGCAGGACCTTTTCTAACGCGTTGATTTGGTTATGTCGATCGTTGAAAGTTGATGCGAAGGCTATCGCCTTTGCGTTATCAAGACCATATCAAAAAGGCCTTTCCGATTACGGATGTCCAACATTTACTTTTATTTGCTTGTCGCTCTGCTGGCCGGAGCGATGATGCCGACACAGGCAGCCACGAACAACAAGATGGCGGCCTTTGTCGAAAGCCCTGTTCTTGCCGCATTTATTTCCTTTGCTGTCGGAACAGCGGCATTGTTCGTTTATCTGCTGCTCGCTGGTGTACCGTTAGCCAATCTCAGTGGCGTGCGTGAGGCTCCGCTCGTCACGTGGGCCGGCGGATTGCTCGGTGCGTTTTTTGTAGCGGCTACGGTATCGCTGGTGCCCCGACTAGGCGTTGCAATGACGTTTAGTCTAATAATTGCCGGACAGATGATCGTTACGCTGGTGATCGATCATTTCGGACTTCTGGGGATCCCGGTCAAGGAAATTAGCTTTGCCCGGATCGGCGGGATTCTACTTATTACGGCCGGAGTTATACTGATCCGTCGCTACTAAATTTGATGGTCGAATTTATCGTCAACAATGAAGAGATCCAAACCGATCAGCCGCCAGGCATGACGGTGCTGGATTTTGTCCGCTATTATAAGGACCTGAAAGGAACAAAGATCGGCTGCCGCGAAGGTGACTGCGGAGCATGCACGATCCTGGTCGGCGAACTGAAAGCCGGAAACATTCGCTATCGAACGATGACCTCTTGTCTCATGCCGCTCGCCAATGCGGCCGGCAAACATATTGTCACGATCGAAGGAATCAACCCAGCGGACGGATCGCTTACGCCGGTCCAACAAGCAATGGTCGATGAAAACGGTACGCAATGCGGCTTTTGCACGGCCGGGTTCGTCATGTCGCTAACCGGTTTTTGCATTGACCGCGTCGGCATGCCGAGTGCTGCAGTCGGCCCGGATGAAAGCAAGGTTCAGACACCGACTCTTGAAGCAGCCGTCTCTGCCATCGACGGCAACATCTGCCGCTGCACCGGCTATAAGTCGATCGAACGCGCAGCAACCCGCATCGCGGCCGCTCTCTCAGAACCGAAAGCCGCAGCTGGCAGCGTTTCGGATAACATGCCGGACTATTTCAAGGACATACCCCGCCGACTTTCGTTATTGATTTCCAGAGGTCAACCGGCTGAAACGCTGGCTGCGGTCAGCGTGCCGTTTGTTGGCGGCGGGACCGATGTCTATGTCCAACGCCCCGATGCAATGGTCGAGACGGACGCAACCCATTTCTTCTTTGACGAAAACTTGCGCGGGATCCGCGATCTGGGCCGGTCGATCGAGATCGGGGCCTCGGCCACCGTTACCGACCTGCTCGAATCGCCGGTGATGAACGCGGCTTTTCCTGATCTTTACAAGCATCTAAAGCTCGTCTCCTCAACCCCGATCCGCAACATGGCTACACTTGCCGGCAATTTCATAAACGCATCGCCGATCGGCGACATGACTGTCTGGTTCCTTGCTCTCAACGCCGAGATCGACCTTTGCGGAAGCCAGCGCTCAAGCAAAAACGAAGTGAGAACGCTGCCGTTAAAAAGTCTCTATCTCGGCTACAAGCAACTCTCAAAAACTCCCGGCGAATACATTACCGCGATCCGTTTTAAAAAGCCGACTGCCGATCACTATTTCAATTTTGAAAAGGTCTGCAAACGAACATATCTCGACATTGCAACCGTAAACACCGCAATTCTTTTAAGATGTGAATCGCTTCCCGGCAGATCATGGATGCCGCCTGCCTTGTCGGAACCGGGAGCAGCAGCGGGCGGCCTCGCATCCGCGAATTTTTCGCCGCAGGGGAACCGAGACACTAAGAAAGCCCATTACGAAACCTCCGATGCCGTCGAGTACAACATCCTAGACGCTCACGTCTCGGCCGGCGGCGTTGCACCTATACCGGTCTATTTACGCGAAACGTCATCCTTTCTCGTTGGCCGCACCATCAATTCGGAAACTATCGAAAAGGCAAACGAAATTATGCAGCTCGAGATCGCACCGATCTCGGATGTACGCGGAACTGAAGAATATAAAAGACTACTTTTGAGGCAGCTGTTCCGCGCACACTTTGTTGAGATGTTTTAGACGGCTGCTCAAAAGGTAATATGGAAAATAACGCCGACGGCGAAATTAACATCTTTGGTTTTATAGTCGTCGCAGTGTTTTTGATGATCGTCGTAACGATTCCTTTGGGAATTCGATTTTTCTTTCGGAGATTTGATGTGCGCATGAAAAGACGGCTCGCGTCTTACGAATTATCCGAAACTTTGGACAATTCCTCCCTATGAAGAACATCGACTCAAAATCGCACGTTCGCGGCGAGTCTGTTTATTTGGATGACATTCCGCTCATTCACGGAACGTTGTATGCCTGTGTTTTCGATTCGCCTGTCGCTCACGGCAAGCTGGTCGGGATTGATACGAGCAAGGCGGAGAAAAGCAATGGCGTTGTCAGAGTCATAACTGCCAAAGACCTGATAGGCGAAAACCAGATCGGCGGAATTGTGCCGGACGAGCCGTTGCTTGCGGATGGCGGAGTTCACTTTCAGGGACAGCCGATCGCGATCGTCGTCGCACGAACAGAGGAATTGGCACGCAAAGCCGCAAAGAAGATTCAAGTTGAGATCGAGCCGCGTCCGATCGTTACCGATCCGCGAATTGCGGCCGCCAACAACGATCTGATCGTACCGCCAAAGAAATTCGTGCTCGGTGATACTCAAGCGGCATTTGCCAAGTGCGAACATGTTTTCGAAGGCCGCGTCGAGATAAACGGGCAAGAGCATCTGTACATTGAAACGCAAGGCGCTTATGCCTTACCAACTGAGAACGGCGGCTTGAAAATTTATTCTTCGACACAAGGCCCGACCGCTGTGCAGCGTGCGGTTTGCCGCGTCACCGGCTTGCCGATGCATCAGGTCGAGGTCGATGTCCAGAGGCTCGGCGGCGGCTTTGGCGGCAAGGAAGATCAGGCAAATGCATGGTCGGCGGTCTGTGCAGTTGCGTCGCAATTGACAAAGCGGCCGGTCAAATATGCGTTGCACAGAATGGAAGATATGCGGATGACCGGCAAGCGGCATCCATATTCGGCGGACTACAAGATCGGGCTTGATAAAGACTTGAAGATCATCGCTTACGAAGCGGTGTTTTATCAGAACGCCGGTGCGTCGTGCGATCTTTCGCCTGCTGTCCTCGAACGCACATTATTTCACTGCACCAACTCTTACTTCGTTCAAAATGTTACCGCGACTGCCTATTGCTGCCGAACGAATCTGCCGCCGAACACTGCATTTCGCGGCTTTGGCGGGCCGCAGGGGATGTTCGTCATCGAATCCGCGATCGCCAATGCCGCTGAAAAACTCGGGGTAAGCGCGACCGATATCCAAAAGATAAATCTCATAAACGACGGCGATGAGTTCCCATATGGCCAGATCGCCGAAAGCGACGCGATAACTTCATGGTCGCAGGGCGATGAAAAATACGGCTTTGCTCAATTGCAAAAAGAAGCCGGCGAATTTAACGAAACCTCAAAATATTTCAAAAAAGGCGTCGCGACAATGCCGGTTTGTTTTGGTATTTCATTTACAAAAACGCCGATGAACCAGGCACGTTCGCTTGTGCATGTTTACACCGACGGCTCGGTCGCGGTTTCAACCGGTGCGGTCGAGATGGGACAAGGCGTCAACACAAAGATCGCGCAGGTCGCCGCCGAGATCTTCTCGCTGCCGCTCGAACGTGTGCGTGTTCATACGACCAATACGCTGCGCATTGCCAATACATCGCCGACCGCAGCCTCGGCGGCCGCCGATCTGAATGGCAAAGCAACGCAGATCGCATGCGAACAGATCCGCGAACGATTGCTTTCCGTGGCATCCGAATTGGTCGAGGCGGAAACGCCTGAAGGCGTCACTCTTACCGACGGTTTCGTACATCGAAATGGCGAAAAAACCGATCTCGCCTGGCAGCCGCTTGTGATGGAAGCACATCTCCGCCGCGTAAACCTCAGCGAGCACGCCCATTACGCAACGCCCGCAATTAATTTCGATTGGAGCACGGCAAAGGGCCATCCGTTTTCTTATCACGTTTACGGGACCGCGATCGTTGGCGTGACCGTCGATTGTCTTCGCGGCCGCTACGAGGTCGATTACGTTAAGTGCTGTCACGACTTCGGAACGTCGATGAACACCGCCGTTGACAACGGCCAGATCGAAGGCGGCATCGTCCAGGGCATCGGATGGATGACGATGGAAGAAGTAGTTTACGACGCAGAAGGCAAGCTGCGTTCGAACGCACTCTCGACCTATAAAGTCCCGGACATTTATTCCGTCCCGAAAGAGATCGCGATCCTGCCGCTCGAAACTGACCGTAAAAACCTCGCCGTTTTCAACTCAAAAGCCGTTGGCGAACCGCCGCTGATGTACGGCATCGGCGCCTATTTTGCGATACGCAACGCGGTCATGGCCTTTAGCGATTGCATTCCCGAATTCGATTGTCCCTTCACACCGGAGAAAGTGTTGACCGATCTATACAGATCTGAGCTTCCGGACCACATTGAGTAGCCCGGAAGCTCTGAACCAATCTCATCAATGAACCATTAAAGTTGGAACAAGCGCAAAATTGAACTTGCACGGTGTATTGATCAACGCGTCCATGTCCGCCTCGCGTCGAAGAAGGTCATTGAAATTATGTGTTACACCCGCGTTCCTAGGATCATTGAAAATGAAGAATTCATTGTCATTAATATCCGCTGTGCTGCCCGTCAAAAACCTGGAAAGGTTGACCGCCGCGGGTGGAGCCGGAGGGACGGCAAAGCCCGCAACTCCGACATGGAGGAAGCCTGTTCCGGTCTCGCCCGTGTGACAACTATTGCAGGTAGCAAGCGAAAAATGGTGCCTGGCCTCGAGATTTGTGATGCCCGGGCTATCCCAAACCGAGACCGATGCGGGCGACGAACCGCCAAGGAAATGAGCACCTCCCGTAACAGGAAAATTCAACGGTACCGTGTGGCGATCAGTTAGAATTTCGTTTTCAGCTCCGTTGATATAAGACGTAAGCAAGGCCTGATTATTGAATTGGACGTCAGGCGACTGCTTCACCGTAACTGCCTCGAGATGTCCGCCGTTTGTCGGCATCACTTGAAATTCACGAAGTTCCCACAGCGAACCAAGAGAGATCTCGTTCGTCCGAAGTTGATTTAGGGAGCTCCCGTTTGTCTTTAGCGGATTGGAATTTCGCTTTACTATTTGCTCGGTTATCGCCTCAAGCGCATTATTGTAATTTGAACTTCCGAGGGCAAACGCATCAAGGGCCTTCCATTTTTGTGCCCACGCCCTCATCGATGTGCAACTAGTCTTTCGTACGCCATACTCGAAAATTACCGTGAACTGCTGTGGCGAACATGTATTGGGGTCCAGGACAGCAAAGACGAACCGAAGTTCGCCGCCGTTGCCCGAGCTGCTTCCGCCATATCCAAAACTTCCGCGAAGATCGAGCCGATTGACAATGGCCACAAGCCGCATCGGCGCCCGTGAAAGGTCAAGCGAACCATCGCCGTTCTTAGGCCAGTTGGCTATGAATGCATTGATAGCGGCATCACGCTTCGGAACAGTGAAATCGTTGACAGTCTGATCAAATTTCCAACGCTCAAGCCAACGTTTAACAAACTCAGACGGATTGATTCCCGTTGCAGGTTCATTGGCCATTTCTGTCATCAAGTAGCCAAAGCTCCACTTTCCCATCGATCCGCTCGCACCGCACGCCGTGCGCGTTCGCGTCGGGTCCTGAACGACGCTCGGGGCAGTCACCATTTGTGACTTGGCAGCGTCAATGTTTGCCGGGTCGCCAACGGGAAGCAGATCGAATTCAACGCCTGGCCGAAAACTTAGAGAGGCACGCTCGATCCGTTTTTTGTCCACCAACTCGCGGCCGCGAAAAATAGGCAAGTCCTTACCGAGAAGTCTGGTCCGACGGCTGCGTTCTGCTTCAAGTTCCGACCTGCTCATGCTGACTATCGCAGAATGTATGCCGTCGCCCGCCTTTTCGTCGCCATTTGCACCATCGTCATGGAAAGTAACGGGCTTTTCGCCCATCGTAATGACGATCGAACGCGGAAGTTCCTCTTCTTTCGCAAACCGTACCTTCAGTAAGGTGTTCCCATCCCTCACAGGGCGGCGGAGCACTACACCTTTTAATTCCAGGACCTGGGGCGGCTTCACGCTGAGATCGCGGCCTGGAATTTGTCGGGCAATTCGCTCGTCGCCGATGGTTCGGTTGATCTCCGGTTGAGCTTGTCCGACAAACCAGCTTCCTGAAATCTGGCTTCCGATTGTTAAAGCACCTATTGCAAGCACTAAAACTTTTGTCTTTTGTTTGAGTTTCACAGTTTTATCCTCCTCGGGGGTTGCAAGAGACGTTCCGGCAAAATACGGCCGGTAACGCGGGGTGACATGTTTCTCAAAGCCTTTCGAGCCCTAGAGATACACGCCGGAACAGGCGTTCTTGGGTTTTGCACAATGAAATGAAGTAGAATTTCGCTGATGGAAGATGAACTCGAGCTCTGGCAATTTATTGAGCGGACACTAAGTTCGGGCAGGCCAGTAATTCTGCTCGTCGTTGCCGACAGCATTGGAAGCAGTCCGGGCCGCCAAGGTTTTAAAATGGCGGTTTCCGACGAGCAATTTTTAGGAAGCATTGGGGGCGGCATAATGGAAGTAAACCTTGTGAATCAAACACTCGGTCATCTACGCACTGCTTCGACAATGGAAAATATCATTGAGCGTGAAAAATGTCCAAATAGACTCACGCGATTAGTACATAAGAAAAATACAACTAACGCATCTGGAATGATCTGCTCAGGAGAACAGACGATCATTCTCTCAGAAATTGGCATGTCGGATATTATATTCGTCCGCAAATTGGTCGAATCGCTAAAATCCGGCAAACCATCGTGGCTTTCAATTACGCCCCAGTCGATTAGCTTGATCGATCGCGTCGATTCAAAAAGCGGATTTTCTTTCAGACGAATGAACGAACAGGATTTTGCGTATTATGAGCAGATTGGACAAAAAAATGATCTCTATATCATCGGCGGCGGCCATTGTTCGCTTGCTCTTTCTGAATTAGCATCGAAACTCGGTTTCCACATTACCGTTTTCGACGACCGGCCTGATCTGAACACAATAGAAAAGAATCAGTTCGCTCATGAAATAAATATTGTCGAAAGCTATGAAAACATCGGGCCGCATGTTCCGTCGGGGCCGAATGTTTACGTTGTAGTGATGACGATCGGTTACGCCACTGATGAGATCGTTATCCGTGCCCTCGCCGACAAGAATTTCAGGTACATTGGCGTTCTGGGAAGCATTGCAAAAATGAAGGTTTTGAAAACGACGTTGAAAAACGATGGAGTTCCGGCCGGGTTTATTTCCCGTATTCGAACGCCCGTCGGATTACCGATCAATTCTCATTCGCCGGAAGAGATCGCCGTCAGCATTGCCGCCGAGCTAATTTCGGTCAAGAATGCTTAACGCGCCGGCAAGCGATCGCCTTTTTCGATGCTCCATCAGTTTGAAACAATCCCCTGCCTCTTATTTACGAACTTTACGTCGTTCCTTCGAGCACTTTGTGTTTAGTGCCTTTTTTTCCACACGACGTGCTCGAAGCTAAGATGCAATGCCAGCCACCGACTAAACTTGATCCGCTTCTTACTTTTCAGCGCCGCAGAGCAAGCGGTTTGGGGCGACCCCGTCTCTTTGTGAAAATCGAATTACAATTTAACAATACCCTGATTCAAAACCTCGCCTGATCTTGGGTGCGGGAACAAATTTTCTGAACCGGTGTCTAATTTATCGAACGGTTGGCACCGGTCTTGAAAATTGGAGGACAAGATCTAATGTTTGACAAAATGATAGTTTCCGACGCCGGCGCAACTCAGGCCCGCAACCGCACCCGGTATTTCATCGTGACCGGTCTCATAGTCGGTACGCTCTTTTTCTCGGCGGTCGTGATCAGCATTTATGCCGTCGATCTCGACTTGGGCAACGGAGGCTTTGAGCTTTCAATGATGCTCGCTCCGGTCGCACCCGTGACACCGGAAACACCGGAACCAAAATCACAGAAAGCAGAATCACCGGCGCCGCGGTCCGACGTTACGATACGCAATCAAAACATTCAGCGGCCGGAGGAACAACCCGTCGCAGCTCCTGAAAGCGTTTCGATAAGCAAGAACCCCTTTATGTCCCGGCCGGCCGGCAAGTTTCTGACAGGCGATGGCCCTGAACGGAACGGAGCAGGTGTGCCGGACGGTCTCGGTCGCGGCAGGCCGAGCGACGGCAATGTCGGTTCAAGCTCCGCCGCCGTGGCCGTGCCGGAACCCGTACCCGCAAAATTACCCGAACCGCCGCCCGCGATCGAAAGAAAACCGCTCCCTCCAAAATCGCTGGGCGTGATCAATGGAAAAGCCACCAGTTTGCCAAAGCCGCCATATCCGCCAGCGGCCATTGCAATGAACGCGCAAGGCGAGGTTACTGTGCAGGTGACGATCGACGAAAACGGGAAAGTAATATCGGCCAAGGCGATAAAAGGCCACCCAATGCTAACGCGTGAAGCGGAGCGGGCGGCCATGAATGCGAGGTTTTCTCCGACCACGCTGTCGAAAGTGCCGGTAAAGGTTACAGGAATGATCGTTTACAACTTCAAGCGGTAGGCAAATTTCGCGGGACGGCCGATGTTCGTGCCGCGGTTCAAAAGCGTTATCGGGCAAGGAATGCGATAAACTCTTTAACATCCATTTCATGGATCGGCACCGGGAAACGTGATCTTAGCTCTTCGAATGACATCCCGTCGATCAGGATCGGCTCATCAGACTTGATCGTGTGTTTTGGGATGATCGCAAAACCACCTTTTATCTTATCTTTTACCCCCAAATAATCCTGGCCGGCCAGCAGGCCGGCCACGGCCACGTCGCCGCCAAAATAAGTGTTAGGGACCGCAACCACAAGCAGCCGCGAACCTGTGATCGAATTATACCTATCGATCTGTCCGGCCAATATCGGGGCAAACATCTCTCCTGTCAGTATCGTCCCGGTCCCGCTCGATTTAGCCGCCAGTGTCCCACATGCTTTAGCTTGTGGCTCTTGCTTCGGCCTAATCGCCGCCAAATGCGTACGCACGTTCACACTCTCGGCCAAGTCATATGACGATGCTTGATAAACTCCCTTATCTCCCGATCTCAGCGTCTCCGCGTCTCCGCGTTTAAGAACCTTTTCAAACGAATTCAAAAACGACCGGACCATTCCAACTCCGTCCTCGATCTGCGGGTAATCGCCGTAATGTCTTCGGCTCGGAACGTCCATTCCCGCTTTTATATAGATCTCGTCGCCGAGAAACGCGAATGTTTTGCCGAGCGTTCGGCGAAATTCCCTTTGAAGTTTTTCGACCTGCTTTATCGTCTGCCGGCAGAATTCGGGAGTGACCCGCGTCAAACGTTTGTCCGTGTTATATCGTGTCAGCGCAACCGGAACGACCGCGGTGCTTACGACCTTAGGATAATGTGCCGCCAGATCACGAAGCGTTTTTTCAAGGATGGCGCCGTCGTTGATCTCCGGGCAAAGCACGACCTGCGCATGCAGTTCGATATCGTTATCCAGAAGTGTCTTTAGCTTTTCAGAAATGTCGGCCCGTTCCTCGGGAACGCCGAGCAGATAAGCACGCGTTTTTAGATCGGTCGCGTGGATCGAAACATACTGCGGCGATAATCGCTGCTCGATTATCCTGTTCATTTCATCGGGCGTGATCGAAGAAAGCGTCGTGTAATTGCCGTAAAGAAATGAAAGCCTTATATCTTCGTCGCGGACAAAAAGCGACGGCCGCGCGTCGTCCGGATTGCCTTTGCAGAAGCAAAAAAGGCATTCGTTCGCGCATTGCCGCGGGACGATCTGCTCAAAATTCAGTCCGAAATCTTCACCTTCTTCGCGATCAAATTCAATATCGAGCGTCTCGCCATTCTGCTTTTTGACGCGCAATGTAAGCTCGGTCTCACCGGCCGTTTGAAATCGAAAATCCAGATAATCACGCACCGAGCGGCCGTTTACCTTTATTATCCGGTCGCTTGGACGCAGCTCAAGCTCGTCCGCCAAACCGCCGGGCGTCACTTCGGTAATTATAACGCCCGGGCGCCTAAGCTGTGTTACCGCCGGTGTTACTGCGAATTCGTACATATCGAAACAACTTAGTGTATAAAATCGGAAAAGAATTTGCCCGCGAATTACGCGAATAATGCGAACAAAAGATTTCTTCTATTCGCGATCATTCGCGTAATTCGCGGGCAAAACTCTATATGCTGTTCCTACCCGGCCGAGGCTGACTTCAGATCGATCAGCGAATCGAGCGGCGTGTATTCGAGATTCTGCGACTCGGCAACCGCTTCGTATGTCAGTTTGCCGGCGTAAGTATTCACGCCTTCAGCAAGGCCCCGATCCGCCTTTATCGCGGCCTCGAAACCCTTATTTGCAAGCTCGAGCGCATAAGGCAGCGTCGCATTCGTCAGAGCAAACGTCGATGTACGCGGCACAGCTCCCGGCATATTGGCGACGCAATAATGAAGAACGCCTTCTTCGTAATAAGTCGGGTTCGAGTGCGTCGTCGCATGAGTCGTCTCAAAACATCCGCCCTGATCGACCGCAACATCGACAAGCACCGCTCCGTTCGGGATCAGATGCAGCATATCGCGCGTGACCAGTTTCGGGGCAGCGGCACCAACGACCAGCACTGCGCCGATCACGAGATCGGCATGCGAAATCGCTTCCTCGATAGCGTATCGTGACGATGCAAGCGTTTGTACCTTTGAGAGAAATATATCGTCAAGCTGGCGAAGCCGATCAAGGTTGCGGTCGATGATCGTCACCTTCGCTCCCAAACCAACAGCCATTTTCGCCGCTTCCGTGCCGACAATTCCGCCGCCGATTATGACAACATTCGCCGCCGGAACACCGGGAACGCCGCCGAGCAGAATACCGCGGCCGCCGTTCATTTTTTCGAGATATGTCGCTCCGACCTGCACCGACATGCGGCCCGCAACTTCTGACATCGGCGTCAGAAGCGGCAAGCGGCCCTGCTTGTCCGTGATCGTTTCGTAAGCGACGCCGGTGACCTTGCGGTCGAGCATCTGCTTTGTCAGTTCAAGCTCCGGCGCAAGGTGCAGATATGTGAAAAGCAGCTGATTCTCACGCATCCGCGGATATTCCGGCGCGACCGGCTCTTTGACCTTTACGATCATATCGCCCGTCGCCCAGATCTCATCCGCCGTGTCCAAGATCTCAGCACCGGCCTTAACGTATTGCTCGTCGGTAAACCCCGACCCTTCGCCCGCCGACTTCTGCACAAAAAGCTCATGCCCCGCATTCTCCAAAGCCTGCACGCCCGCCGGCGTCAGCCCGACACGGTATTCATTGTCCTTAATCTCTTTTGGTAATCCGATCTTCATTTAATGACTCCTAATGTTTTACGGTGGTAATAAATCGTTATTACCCGAAATTATAAAGCGGTTTTGTATTTATCAAAAATGCGATAAGTCAGTTTTATCGTATGCCTTGGGCCGCGCCGGGTGTGTCGCAGCAAGCGGTGCAATATCCGCGTTTTTCGCGATACTTGTTCCGTTCCGCGCGCGGCGGAACAACCGGAACAGGGCGGAACAAGAATCGACGTTTCTATCGCAAGAATGCACAAAAGACGCAGAAGCAAGATATTAAGCATCCTGCACGCTTTGCGGCATCCCAGGTTGCGGAAGTCCGCGCGTGAGCAAGGGTTAATGTTCAACGCAACGAATGAGCCCATTTTCAAAGAGCGACCCTGTTCGGGCTGTCAGGAAGAGTATACACGAAATTGCATTGATAGCAAGGAATTTTAGCGGTGACACACTTCGATAGCAGTGCTTCTTTATACTCAACCGAAATGGCACAGGCAGGTCAACAACTGGGCCGCAACTGCTCTACTACCAAAATGCACTCGGTATCGGAATATCTCCTGACGCACCGAACTGCCGTACGTAGATGCTGCTGTTCGACGAATTGAGGATGTACCACGTGCTGTTTGAGGGCCTGAAGGCGGCCAGGTCCGTCCGTCCGTCGCCGTCGTAATCCGCCGGCACAGGCACGTCACCTGCTACGCCCCAGACATTCCAGGTCATCCAGCCCGCGGAACTTCCGATGATATACCATCGCCCGATTGAAGGCCGCCACACAGCAATGTCCGTTGCCCCGTCGCCATCGTAATCCGCCGGGACCGGAATATCGCCAGCTTGGCCCCAGGTTATGACCTTGAATCCGGAGCTATTCAGTATGTGCCAATTGTGATCCGACGGACGATAGACTGCGCCATCGAAAGTGCCGTCACCGTCAAAATCCCCTATCAGCGGTTTGTCACCAGCGATGCCGAACAGAGTCACCGCGAACGGACCGGAGCCGATCGAGTACTTGTACCAAGTACCGTTTAACGGCCGGAAAACGACAAGATCAGCCTTGCCGTCGCCGTTATGGTCAGCCGGAATCGGAATGTCGCCCTGCTGTCCCCAGTTGTAAACACTGTAGGTCTGGCCCGCGGCGTCAAGAATAAACCACTGGCCGGTCGAAGGGCGAAAGATGGCGGTCTCGGCCTTTCCATCTCCGTCGAAGTCCGCCGGCGTCAGGATATCGCTCGCCGCACCGAATTGACGGGTCGCAAACGAACCGTTCGCTTCTGGCGTGTACCAGGAGTTGTTCGACGGTCTGTAAACGGAAAGCTCCGCAAGGCCATCCCCGCTGAAATCGAACGGCCGGCTCTGGAAGGATTTTATGCGTGCGACGACGAACTTACCGCCGTGAGTCGGGCCGTTTCCACCGACCGCGACGATCCTGTTCCCTTGATCGAGGGCAATATCGTTTAGTGTGTAACCCTGTCCGAGGTCGAATGTGGCCTTGCCGTCAGAGTCAAACGTGAGATCGAGCGTACCGTTCGGATTGTACCGGGCAATCGCAAAGACTCCGCGATTATTTACTGTCGCCGAGCCGCCGACAACGATCTTACCGTCGTTCTGAATGCGAACCGACTTGGTCGCGCTATTGCCAGTTCCGATCGAGGTACTGACGTGACCATCTCCGCCGCCGAACGTTGTATCGAGCGAACCGTTAGTGTTGAACCGCACAACCCCGAATTCTGTTCCAGCTACAACGATCTTTCCGTCAGACTGCAGGGCGACCGAATCTGGGTGAAGATTTGTCGAAGGACCGGATGACGGAATCGCGATGCCGTCGCCATCGAACGTCAGGTCGAGCGACCCATTAGGATTGTAACGAACGACTCCAGGCCTCGGCGTAACGGAGAGTCCGGTACTGCCAACCACGACGATCTTCCCATCGGGTTGAATGGCTACCGCCGCCGGAGTGTCGCCGTAGGCCGTAACTTCAGTTGTAACCTTGCCGTCTCCGTCAAAGGTCGGATCGAGTGAGCCGTCGGCATTGTGGCGCGCTACGATGAAATCAGTACCTGTCTGCCCGACCGATACGATCTTGCCGTCGGCCTGGATGGCCACGGCGTTTGGGAAGATAGAATCGACCGCCAGTACCTTGCCGTCTCCGCTGAATGAAGAATCCAGCGAACCGTCGGTGTTGTATCTGATCAGAACCGGTCTATCGGGCGGCGTAATGTTGTTCCAAAATCCCGCCGCTACGATCTTCCCGTCCGGCTGTATGGCTACGTCATTGAGAATTCCGAACGCCGTCATTGCCTTACCGTCCCCGCCAAAGCCCGTATCGAGCGAGCCGTCCGGGTTGTATCGGGCAAGCGAATATGCATCCTTCGCCCCGTCCCACGTCGAACCGCCAACGACTATCTTTCCGTCCGCTTGGATTTCCACGGCTTGAGCGCTCGTATACTGATCGCCATCGTCGCCTATCACCTTGCCTACGGTGCCGAAAGAAGTATCGAGCGAGCCGTCGTTGTTGTACCGGGCCGTAGCAAAATCGAGTCCGGTTCCCGAGTCGGCATTCCCGAGTGCAAGTATCTTCCCGTCAGGCTGAAACAAGACGACCCTCGAGCGGTCGTTGCCTGCGAAAAATGGCGTTGTAAGTTTGCCGTCGGTATCGAAACTCGTGTCCAGCGACCCGTCAGGGTTGTACCGCGCCAGCGCGAAATCATAGTCCGACCCATTGGATGCTTCGCCCGAAACGACGATCTTGCCGTCCGACCGCACTGTGACCGAACGAGCCCGGTCATCGCCGGCCAGTATTTCGGTCGAGAGCTCCCCGTCTCCATCGAACGTATTATCGGGCGACCCGTCGGTATTAAACCGGACAACCACAAAATCACCGACCTGGCTAGCCGAGGCATAGCCGGCGGAAACCAGCTTGCCGTCGGGCTGAAGCGCGAGGGACGTACTCTGGGCAGCATCCCCGATTGCCGTCGTCGTTACCCTGCCATCGCCGTCAAACGAGTTATCGACCGTCCCGTTCGCATTGAACCGCGCAATCGCGAGGTTATTGTTGGCACCGGAATACCCCGCGATCGCGATCCTTCCATCGGGTTGAACCACGATCGAAGATCGGTTGCAATTCACGTCTGGCGCCAGTGAGATCCCGTTGTTACCGAACGATGTGTCGATCACTGCGGTCGGATGATATCGATAAAGGTGACAATCCTCGCCGAAAGGATTGCCACGAACCAGGACCAAAATCTTCCCGTCCGGCTGGACCGCGACGGCTCCGCCGGATGTGCCCGTGATGAATCCGAAGCTGGGATTCGAGGTATTGCACCGAAGGACGAAGACCTGATCGGTTACGCCGTTATTTGACTGTACCGACCGCGCTCCGCTGACCACGATGCCCCCGTCCGCCTCCAGGGCGATAGATCCTGCGTAATGACGCACGTTTCCCCCGATCGGCCCGCGACTTACGCAGTTGTCGCCAAATGTCGGGTCCAATGTGCCGTCCACATTGTATCTTCAGACTATCAGGTCACCACCCATGATCTGACCCCAAGTGGTGCTTATACCGGTGGGCACTATTGTTGTTCCGGCGATAAGTATTTTCCCGTCCGGTTGTATCGCGGCCGCGACAATTTCGTTTGTCGCGAGTCCGAACGCGTCAAAGCGTACGCCAGTTGCGTTGAAAGAAGTATCAAGCCGGGCAAATGAAGATACCGCCGCCGGGGCGTCTACGGTCGTGTTTAAGAAAATGGATTCGCCAAAATCCGCCCTGATGCCTGTCGTAGCAGCCAGCAAAATTGACTGAAACACGATGGCAGCCACCAATTTGCGGACGAGAGAAGGCGCAAACGTTCGGATGAGGGAATTCGGGTGAGGAGTGTTTGTGAGCATAATTCTCCTAAAAAAGGGGTAATCAAATTTGATTTCTAGTTTTTGCTTAGAAGGCCGGAGAGCTGAAAAACTCATTTGAGGACCGCCGGGCCTTCTTTAGTAGATCTTACACGACGCACGGAATCTTTGTAAGGATTTTCTGTTAATAGTGCGGTCCTTGCGAGGTCACATTGAAGCCATGACCGCTCGGATCTCGCCGTAGGAGTATTCGTCGCCGAGGAATTCCTTTATTGGGGACAGTGCTCCGGTGTCGTTAAATTTTATGATGGCGTTTCGGATAGGTTCTACTTTGTTCAGTGGGACAAGTTCGTCGAGGCGGATTTCACCAGTGGCTACGAATCTGGCGAGGTGGCCTTCGACGGTGGATGGCTGGACGCCGCGTTCCTGGGCGATCTCGGCGATCGATTTGCCGTCTCGGAACATATCAAGTGAAATGCGATGAGTGTCGCGGCCGTCGGCGTCGCGTTTTGAGCGCGGCGAGCGTTGGCGTTTGGACGATTTCAGATCGATGCGTGAAACGAGTGCGTTTTTCAGGCAATATTCCTTGATAGCGCCGAAGAAATCGGGGCCGTATTTTTCAAATTTCAGATCGCCGACACCCGAGATTTTTTTCATTTCCCAGTCGGCCTGAGGCAAATAGGTCGCCATTTCGACCAGCGTCGCGTCGGAGAACACGACATACGGCGGCACATTTTCGGCACGTGCAAAATCGGTTCGGATCTGTCGCAGATTATCGAAAAGCTCCTGAATATAGGGCAGCGAAACATCCGCAACAAGCTTGGTCTTCTTCGCTTCTTTTTCCGTAACCTTTCGCAGTTCAACCCGTGTTTTCCCGGCCAGTACGTCAGTGCTTGATTCGGTCAGCACGATCACGGGATAGGTGCCTTCAGTCTGGGCAATGTAACCCTGAGCGATGAGGTCTTTGAAATAATCGAACCACGCTTGTTTTGAAATGTCGGCGCCAACGCCGTAGGTCTTTAGGTTCTTGTGCTCGTCGCGTATGTTTCGCGCCTGCGAGCCGCGAATAAAATCTATCAGATAGCTCAGGCCGAAACGCTGTCCGGTGCGCGTAACGGCGCTCAATGCTTTTTGAGCGATAACGGTCCCGTCGAATTTTTCGAAGGTGTTGGTACAGTTGTCGCAGTTGCCGCAATCTTTGCTGAGAACTTCGGAAAAATAATTGAGCAAAAATCTTCGGCGGCAAGTTCGCAGTTCGCCGAATTTGCCCATTAGATCGAGCTTTTTCAGCATTATCCCGGACTGCGATGCGTTGCCGTCAACTTCCGCAAAGCCTTTCAGCTTAGTGACATCGCCCGAGCTAAAGAAGAGCAACGCCTCGCTCGCCAGACCGTCGCGGCCCGCGCGGCCCGTTTCCTGATAATAGCTTTCGATATTTTTCGGCAGGTCCATGTGGACGACGAACCGAACGTTCGATTTGTCGATGCCCATGCCAAACGCGATGGTCGCGACAATGATCTTCGTTTCATCTCGGAGAAACGAATTCTGATGCGTGTCGCGCATCTTTTTATCGTGTCCGGCATGATAGGACAACGCGCTAAAACCCTCGTCCCGAAGGTCGGCCGCAAGCGCATCGACCGACGCACGGCTGAGGCAATAGATTATCCCGCTTTCGTCCTTTCGTTCTTCGAGAAAATCGAGCAGTTGGTCAAAGGAATTCCGTTTCGGCTCGACGCGGTAGGAAATGTTCGGACGGTTAAAACTCGATAAAAAAAGCTCGGCGTCGCCTATCGCCAGCCGGTCAAAAATATCCTTGCGTACAAGCTTGTCGGCGGTCGCGGTAAGAGCAATGACAGGAATTTGCGGAAATTCCTTTTTCAGCACCGCGAGCTTTAAATATTCCGGCCTGAAATCGTGTCCCCAGCTTGATATGCAATGCGCCTCATCGATCGCGAACAAAGAGATATTCGTGCTGCGGATAAATTCCAAAAACTGATCGCCGCTCTGCAGCAAACGCTCCGGCGCGACATAGAGCAATTTCAATTTCCCGCTTCGAACATCCCGAAAAACCTCGACCTGTTCCGCCGCCGATTGAGTAGAATTCAAAAACGCCGCCTCAACACCATTCGCCTTTAACGCATCGACCTGATCTTTCATCAGCGCGATCAAAGGCGAGATCACCAGCGTCAATCCGTCCAGCATCAAAGCCGGTATCTGATAACAAAGCGACTTCCCGCCGCCCGTCGGCATCAGCACAACACAATCCCGCCCATCCAAAACAGCCCCGATCGCCGCCTCCTGATTCATCCGAAACGAATCATAGCCGAATTGGTGTTTTAAAATTACGCGCGCCTTTTCGAGGGTCATGCAAATATTTTATGTGATAGAAGACCAATATTTGTGGTTTAGCGGCTTCGCTTTTCTCGATGATTTAAGATGTTGCACTTACCACCAAGGACGGCAAGGCGGTGATTCTAAGGCCACGCAGTGCTCGGGAGCATAACGAGGGACCTCCGACGAACGCCTGTCAACACCGTTACAAAGTTTACAGACGGCACAAAATGAAGCATATTGATCGTGCATGGAAATAACGCTTGTTATCGACGATGATCTCCTTGAACAAGCAAAAGCATTGACGGGCATTGAGGACATAAATGCCTTGATTAATGCGGCCCTGGAGACATTGATCGAGAAAGTGACGCGCGAGTGCAACCCATGAATTAAATCTCAACCTCGTCGATCTAGGCTTTTTGGAGTTTGCAGGATTATCGAATTCGTCCAATGACTAAGCTGCGATCAGGTCGGATTCCTCGATAAATCTATTGGGGTGAAGCGACAAGTACTCGTTTACCTCAAAATTCATTCGAGCAAGCTCGGAGACAAATCCACCTGCCGATAACTCATAGACTTTCGGGTTGGTTTCTACATTGCGTAAATGAATAACCTGTCTTCGAAACCGTTCAATGCGATTCAGCGTTCCTTCCAGTTCTTTGTCATTTTGAATCATGTCCGATAACCTCAACGATTCCTCGCCGTCTGGGAATCTGTATGCCAAAATGTTCGACAACTTCATCGAGTGTCGATTCATAAACACCGACTGGAAGGTCGCCATTATCGTCGAATTCCGGAAACAACACTAAATCTCCACAGCATCAATTTGAGCCTTCTGCAATTTGCCGCTGTAATCTATGTAGAGCGATTTCCATTCGCTGAAGATGTCGAGTACTTGTGTACCGGCTTCGCGGTGGCCGTTGCCGGTGCCTTTTGTTCCGCCGAATGGCAGATGGACTTCGGCGCCGATGGTGGCGGAGTTTACATAGCAAATGCCGGTGTAAAGCTCCTGCATCGCGTGGAAAGCGTTGTTCACATCCTGTGTGTAGATCGCCGACGACAGGCCGTATTTTACGCCGTTTACGATATTGATCGCTTCGTCGAGCGTCGAGAACGGGATGACGCAGGTCACCGGGCCGAATATCTCTTCCTGTGCGATACGCATGCCGGGTTTTACATCCGTAAAGACCGTCGGCTCGATAAACCAGCCTTTCGCATAGTCGCCCTTGGTCAGCCGATTGCCGCCGCATGCGAGCGTCGCTTTGTCTTGATTTTTGCCAATTTGGATATAGCCCAGGATCTTCTGCATCGCATCTTCGTGAATGACCGGGCCGACCTCGGTTTTCGGATCAAGCCCGTTGCCGACTCGAAGAGTTTTCACCTTTTCGACCAACTTCGCACAGAACTTTTTGTAGATCTTCTTGTGCACGACCAGCCGCGACGATGCGGTGCAACGCTGGCCGCTGGTGCCGAATGCTCCCCACAGCGAGCCTTCGACCGCGTTGTCGATGTCGGCGTCGTCCATCACAATGATCGCGTTCTTGCCGCCCATTTCGAGCGAGACGATCTTGTTCTCGCGGCCGCATTGTTCGGCGATCATGGCTCCGGTGGTCGTCGAACCGGTGAACGAGATCAAACGCACATCCTTGTGTCCAACAAGGGCCGCACCGGCATCGCCGAATCCGTTTACGATGTTGACGACGCCTTTCGGAATACCGGCTTTCTCGCATGCTTTTATCAAATTGATGGTCGAAAGCGGCACATCTTCGCCGGATTTGATGACAACGGTGTTGCCGCAGACAAGCGCCGGGATCAGCTTCCATGACGGTATAGCCATCGGGAAATTGAATGGAGTTATCAGCCCGCAAATGCCGACCGGCTGGCGGACGCACATCGCAAACTTATTCGGCATCTCGGCCGGCGTTGTAAATCCATGCAGTCTTCGGCCTTCACCCGCTGTGTAGTAAGTGCAATCGATCGCTTCCTGCACATCGCCGCCCGCTTCTTTGAGCACCTTACCCATTTCGCGGGTCATCTGGCGCGTAAATTCGTCTTTGTTTGAACGCAGGATCTCGCCAAGCGTGAACAAAAGCTCGGCACGTTTCGGCGCCGGTGTCAGACGCCATTTCTTTGCCGCACCTTTTGCCGCCGCGACTGCCCGGTTTACATCATCCTCGTTCGACCGCGGGAAACGGCCGACGATATCTGTTGTGTCCGCCGGGTTTACGTTATCGAACCATTCGCCCGACGAACTTTTCACCCACTCGCCGCCAATATAATTGTGATAGGTCTTAACAGCTGTTTTCTTGATCTTCGCTTCTTTTGCTTTTGCCATATTTTTGTCAATCGTGAATCATGAACCGTAAATAGGTAATCGTAAATCGTGAAGCGAGAGAAATCCATTCACGATCTACGAATTTCGCTTTTTTAATTACTTGATGCTTTAGTCAATCGCAAATAATTGAGCGAACGAGATCCATTCACGTATTACGCGTAACGATTTACGATCATGTATTCATTGGACCGTAAACTGTACGATCTTGAGAAATGATTCGCGGGTCTTGGGACTAAGGTTCAAAACATGCATAACGACCGCGTCGCCCGTTTTAAGCTTATTTACCAGGGCAGTGAAAGCCTTGACGTCTGTGACTGGCGTTCGATTGATCTTTACTATGATGTCGCCTTCACCGAGGCCCTGGCTTCCTGTCGAGACCTTTACGTCCGCGATATAACTCTCGGGGTTTATTTCCTTTACAAACACACCTCTCTGGCTGCCCAATTTATATTGAGCGGCGACATCCGCGCTCAGCTCAACCAGCGTAAGACCAAATGGTTTCGCATCTTCGGGCATTCGCTCTAGCGGCAGTTTGACCGGTGTTGGTTCGTCTTCTGACGACCGGCTGTCGGCCGGCCGTTCTCCGAGCTTAAGCGATGCTGTCTTTCGTTCCAAACGGGAACCGGCCTCCCTCAGATAATTAATTGCAACGGATTGTTCCGGGGCCGTGCCTGATACTTTTGCGATCAGGTCAAGCGCGTTCTCGACAGGTTTTCCGTCAAACTCGACGATCACATCTCCCGACTTTAGACCCGCGGCCGCGGCGGCGCTGGTAGATGATCGGACCTCCATCACGATGGCGCCCTTGGCCTCCAACATGCCGTAAACACGGGCGTACTCGGGCTTTACTGTTTCAAGGGTCACACCTAAATAGCCGCGGCGGACCTTGCCGTTTGCAAGTATTTGACCAAGAACATATTTCGCATCTGTCGAAGGTAAAGCAAAGCCAACACCGTTGGAATCACCGTTTGTCGTGGCGATCTGCGAATTAATGCCTATCACCTCGCCTTTCATGTTGACCAGCGGACCGCCTGAGTTTCCGCGGTTGATGGCAGCATCGGTCTGGATAAAGCGTTGAAACAAGGTGGCGCTTGGCGTTGCACGCTGAGTTTGCGAAATAATACCGGCCGTGACCGTGCGGCTAAGGCCAAACGGCGAACCGATCGCCAGTACCCAATCGCCAACCTGCACCTGCCCAGAATCGCCAAGTTTCGCTACGGGAAGGTCGCGTCCCGTTTCGACCTTCAGCACCGCGAGATCGGTCTCCTCATCGGTACCTATAACCTTGGCAACATATTCTTCACCTGAATCTAACTTTACCGTGATGCGTGCCGAATCACTTACAACGTGTGCATTTGTAAGTATGTAGCCGCGCTTGTCAACGATAAAACCGCTGCCGACAGAATAGGTCGGGCGCCGCGGCATCTGCCTATTGAAAAAATCCAGCAGGTCGCCCGGTTCGGATGGTTTCGCGGCCCCTCGCGGGCCGGTCTCAGGCACCTTTCCTTTTGTGTCGATACTCACGACGGCCGGTTCAACCATTTTTGTAACGGCCGCAAAGGACAAAGAAAGCTGTTGGGGCGCAACAGCCGCCTGTTTAACCGCGTCAATCTCTTGCGGGGTTTGCGAGAGAGACACGGCGCACAATGCGGCCGATAAAATGATGGTCCGAGCTGCACACGGCAGGCCTTTCTTACTGATGATCTGGAACATTAATGCTACTCCTAAAAAATCGTGTTCCCGGCTGGAAATCTATAGTCAAATTATAGCAAATCAGCTTATTTCTAAGAACTCTTTTACTTGTCATTAAGGAATGTACGTGACGGGCCTTAACCGTCCATTCTAAGCAGTACTTTTAAAATTCCGCGTTCGGCGGCCCGTTCCATTGCCTTTACTCCTTCGGAGAGCGAAAGAACGTCACTTATCAGCGGCCTGACATCGACCGCCCTAGTTTCAAGAAGTTCGAGCGCCGGGCCGAACTTTCCGCAACGCGAACCAACAACGGTTATCTCGTCAACCACTATTCTCGACGCGGGCCACGTCGGCCGCCCGTTAAACGTGGATTTCAATACTATCTTACCGCGTGGGCGGACAAGCCCGACCGCCGATTCAAAGCCGGATTCGGAACCGCTCGCTTCAACGACCACATCAAATGACCTGTCCAATCCCGACAAGTCATTCGTCAGCCGTGTATGAACCCCGATATCGCCCGCGATCTTGAGTTTCTCGGGATGACGGCCGATCAGCGTCAGGCCGTCCGTCACCCTTGCCAATGTCAGAGCGCAAAGCAAGCCGAATTTCCCGTCGCCAATAACCGCGATCTTGGTTTCCGTTGAAAGATCGACCTGTTCTGTGATACCCCAGGCAGCGGCAAGCGGTTCCGCAAAAACTGCTTCTTCGTCACCAATAACATCTGGAACGGCCGCCAGATTTTGCAGCGGCAGCGAAAGAAACTCCGCGTGGGCGCCGTCGCGGCCTAAAATGCCGAGCACGGTCCGCCGCGGGCAGTGTCTCGGGTCTCCAAGTGAGCAGTTATAACATTCTCCGCAACCGGCATTGATCTCGCCGACAACCCGCGTTGAGACCATCTCGGGAGCAACATCTGCTCGTTCTATCACGCCAACGAACTCATGTCCCAGCGTTCCATTGAACCCGGCATAGCCTTTCACGATCTCGAGATCGGTATTGCAGATGCCGGACGCGATAACGCGGACCAACGCCTCGCCTTCCGCCGACGGCCGGGCGACCTCGAATATTCCCGTCTTACCTTTCTGTACCCTGAGTGCTTTCATTCGTTTACCATTTGTTCAATTCGTGTAATAGACCTTGATGTCACGTTCGCCTACGATCTTCCACTCGCCGTTTAGTTTTGAAAACTTAAGTTGCTGCCGCACTTTACCAGTTGACCGATTTGAACCGGAAAACGCCCATTCCTTGTCAAAGGTCGCGGTCGCCGCGTCACCTGAGTCCGATACCGAAACATTCATATCGCTCAATTTTATCGACATTGAATTATACAGCCTGTACGCCCGCTGTTTGTCAGTGCGAATAAGGCCGCGTCCGGCTCCGCGTCGATTATAGTATTCGACCGACGGAGCATACTTCCCTATCAAACCATTCAGGTCGCCCGTCTCGGTCTGATAGCGCCAGCCTAGGACTTGTGCCTCAACCTCCTGCGCAGCGGTTGTCCGGTCATGCGTCGGCGTTGAATTTACATTGTCATTAGGCGGCCAACTGAATGAATTGCTTTTCGCAGCCTGTGTTGGGCCAGGTGATGGTGTCGGCGCATAGTCCGGCGTTGGCGTCGAAATATTACGGTTCAGACCGGAAGGCGGAACCACGCTATTGTCGGGCCTGCCGTTTTTAGCATTTTTGACGACATCGGCGGCCGGCTGTCGAAAATAAAGCCAGATGCCGATCGCTCCAACTCCGGCGAGAAGTATCGACACCGCTGCAGCCAGACCGGCCGCAAGCAAGATGCCCGATGCATTTTTCTGTATTCGCCTGTCGCCGACGCTTGTATTCACTGCGTCGTTTCGCCATTTTGTCTCGACCGAGTCCCGATCCGTGAGTTTCGCCGCTTGTTCGTCAATCGACACGGTCGGCTGCCGCGTTGCTGGCACGGGCCGCAGCGGCGTTCCGTCTTGCAGGCAGTAGCTCAGCGAGTCGTCGGTGTATTGGGTTTGGCAACTAGGACACGATCTCATTTTATTGTCAGCGAGAAAACCAAAATAGCAGATTTCTTCCTTAACAATCGCAAAATTTACAATTTCTCCATCACTATCTATACTTTGTAAGTACGTCTTATGATGCGTGCCTAATCGAATTTTTATGCAGCGTAAACTACTTTTCTTCCTTACGGCCCTAATTGCCATATCCACGATCGCCTGCGGCGGCAGCAGCCCGGGGGCCAACAACGCAAACAAGCCGGCCGTACCCGAACGAGTATGTGAACCGATCAGCGACACGCCGATCGAGGCATATAAACGGCTATATGCGGCAGTAAAGGCTAAAGACACGGCCGCGGTAAAAGCGGAAATGTCCAAGAAAAGTCAGGAATTTGCCGAATCGCTTGCGATGCGGCAAAAAAACCCGGTGGAAAAGGTTTACGAGAACGGATTTACCGGTACGACCTTTTCGGCCGTCTTGCCGGAGATCCGCGACGAACGCGTCGCGGGTTGCTGGGGCGGTGTTGAGGTCCGTAACGACAAAGAGAACCGATGGGAAGACCTTCCTTATGTGATTGAGGACGGTAAGTGGAAATTTGGAATAGGCGAACTTTTTGGCGGAACTTATCAATCGCCCGGGAAGGGCAAGGACACGATCGAGCGGGAAGCAGCTAACGTTGCCCGCGGTGACGGCCCGATCAATACGATACGGGTCGAAAATGCGAACACGTCACATTCAAATACAAATTCCAAAACTTCCCCGAAATTTGACGGCCCGCAAGTTGAACCATTGCCGAAAAAGAAATGATCGCCAAAGCGGCAATTGAAAATATCCTCGAGCAATACAAAAAACATGGCTGGCAATTGAGCCGTGTTCTGCTTACCGGCCGGCTCAAGGCAGCGTTGCCTGAACCGCAGTTGTTGTTTGGCAATATCGCGATACGGCCGTCGGACCTTGACGCCGCGTGGTTCTCAAGGCCGTCACGGCCCGGCACCGTCGCCTGGGAGATTAGGCATTTATCTGACAACCCGTTCGCATTTGTTGTGGGGGTCAACGATGGTGCAGACGCCGCCGAAAGGGAAGCCATATTACTGGATGCCGAAGAAAGATTGCGGACCGCGTCAAAACGTCGGCCAATTGCTCATTAATTCGCGCCTCCGCGATCGGGCCGTGATCTTTTCCTTGATTCCGAGGCCCGATTCATCATCTAATGTAATTGGTTGACAAGTTGGCGGTTTGACCGCAAACTTTAGTTTGTTGAAATGTTAATAAAAGATCTTGGGCCCGCGGTCGTCAGTGTTTGGGACGGCCTTCGGCCTATTACAAAAAAAATGCTGGCCGGCGCTTTGCGTACCGGCGGCTCCAGCACGAACAACCCCATCCCAAAATTCTCGTACGACGCTCATGCGGATTGGGAGGTCAGCCGTTTGCTCAAGGCTCTTGATGAACAGTCGAAGAGCGCCGCAACTCACAAAGATTCGGAAGCGCTTGGAGAAATTTCCGCTCTTGCCGAAACCTGTGTTCGGGTGCTCGAGACGCAAAGCGGCTCGGCAGAGGTCTTTATTCAGCTTGCTGAACGGGCCCTCAGAAAACACGATTACAAAAAGCTTGACGAGCTTTCAGACAGGCTTGCCCAGCGTTTTTCGGCAAGCGAGATCGCCGAGGTGGTACGTCAAACCGAACTGCCCCAGATCAGGGCAATCGCATACGAAACCCTCTCAATGCTGCCGGTTGCGTCGCTGGTGCCGCTGCTTGACGACCCGCTGTATTCAGATATCGGAGCCAGTTCGCTAGAACAAAAGGCCTACGAGTATGAATCGGAAGAGGCACGCGACGTTCTTGAGCAATACGACCTCGGATTCGTGAACGAACCAACGGGTGAATGATCGCGGACCATCCATTTTGAACCCATCCCTAGCGTTGAGATCCGGATCTTGAATATGTGCAGGCGATAACGAGGGCGGCTCCGCGTCCTCTTCTTTATCTTCTTCTGCGGTCCGTCATCTTTTTATGGCCACCGAAGAAGATGAAGAAGAGGAAGCGGAACAAGAACATCGCGTTCCGGCCCTGGTTCGGGTTTTAGAAATATGCGGGATTCAAGCCCGGCTTTGGCCAGCCGATAAATATCTTGCTTGATTGGCTCGTAATACCTTTGAATTTGCTGAACTCGCGGTTTTGATACCCGCCGCTTGTAGTGGACGGGTCCATTACGCTCACCAGTTGCTGGCTGCCTTTTGGACGCCCAACGCCGTAACATACCACGACATGCCCGCCCTGTGTTCCGCGGTTATAGCCGATCACTAACTGCCCGAAGGAACTTAGTTTTCCCGCCAGGTAGGTTGCGGTAAAAGACGATTCCGATATCCATTCGGTCGCCATTCCATACGAAGGAGCCAGGTCATCGACCAGCCGCGACGGAACGATGCTTCCATCCGGGAATGTCAGATCGTCCCAGTTATTGATGAGCTCTGCCTGTTTAGGGCGTGATTTGCGCTGCGGCTTGATCCCATCGACCCACGACTCAAAAACCGCCGCCCAGCACGAGGTAGAATAGGTTTGATAAACAAGTTTTGGAAGGGCCTTATAATGCGAATCCATAGTTGGTTTTCCTCGATAGCAAAAGATTCTAAGTTCACGCAGATCGAACCTGAGCCTATCGAAGGAAACCGTTACTATCCCGCTGCGATCCCGCCTTCGCGACTCTGTTTCAACCTGCTCGGATACATCGGAAACTTTGCGGTAATATCTGCAACTCCTTGTCGGACCTTGCTTTTTACCGCCTCGGATTCCGGTTCCAGGAGTATAGACGCGATCATTTCGCCAATTTGCCGCATCTCGGCCTCCTTCAT
>Ga0138256_10000851_pt1 | contig 32994 bp, 15 predicted proteins | sample KNB2016incub_MG_FD_105486 | JGI IMG/M metagenome (GOLD analysis project Ga0138256, IMG submission 105486) | Active sludge microbial communities from wastewater in Klosterneuburg, Austria - KNB2014incub_MG | ecosystem: Engineered > WWTP > Activated sludge > Unclassified | place: Austria... | reverse complement strand
TAAATTGGGCCAAAATCATCTGAGGTAGGAATAACAAGGTCAACAAAAAAATAAATGTTTTCATTCTAATATGTTTATCCACCATAATAACCTCGATTGTTTTTTGCAAAATTTGTTTTTATACCGCGCATATTATAGGTAAAACTCAATAAAAAATATCTTGATAAATTGATGGTTTCCGTTTGGACTATGCTATTGGTTGTCGCATATTGACTAATTCCTTTACTGCGATCTAAGAGATCATAAGCGCTAATCCGTAATTCACCTTTATTATTTTTGAGAAATATTTTATATATCGAAAGGTTTAATATTGGGATATTGGAATTAAAATCATTATAAGAATTCTGATAATGATTAAAAGTAAATGACGAATTAAAAAACAAATTCCAAATAAATTTATAATTCAATTCAGATCCAAACATAAGGGTTTGAAGTTTTTGATTTTGAGATTCATTAATTTCATAAGTAGTATTTGACTTATTAATGGAACTATTCAAAAAACAAGAAAATCTGTCCTCAGGTGTGATATTAATTCTAAGTGATCCATAAATACTATTGGTATTGGTATGGTCCAACAAGGTATTGATAACTGCAAAACTCTTAGAATAGTTATAACTACCCGACATGTTTATTGTAAATTTATTTTTTACAATCGGAAATCCATATCCCAAATTCCCATTAAATCGCTGAGCGCCGGAATGATTAATGGGCATGGATGTAGAGATGTAATAATCATCTATAGTCCTGGATTGTATTATGGCATTATCCACATAATTGTAACTTAAACCTCCATAAAAATTGATAAATGTTCCAGGATTAAACTTCCGATAATTAATATTAATATCATGTCTGTTTTCTGGAAGTAAATCTGGATTTCCAATTCGAATCGATGTAGGATTTGAATTATCAATGACATTGAGTAATTCATTAGATGTTGGTTCTCTGGTATTAACCGTGTAGGAAAAATTAATACTTTTATTTCCCTTCATGTCCTTACCAAAACTAAAATTCGGTATTAGGCTTATAAATTTATTGTCAATTATATAAGTCGTATCTTCATTTACAAAAGTCGTATAGTTACCACTTAAGTTATAATTCTGAATGGCGCATCCTAAAGACATATTTAATCCCTGGAATGAATATTTGATAGATGTTCCAAGACGATTTAAAAGAACTTTGTTGTCATAAGCTTTACTGTAATAATCATTATAATTGGAGTTACCATTTTCTATATCAAACACATTTCGAGTATAATCAGCATTTCGTTGACTAAAATTGTAAAACGTCTGACTATAAAACCGTTTGCTCAACGGTTCCGTATATAAAGCACTGCCTTTGAATTGGTTCTTAATATTTTTTGTTGTATTGTTTTGATTTAATAATGCCGTTGAATCTACTAAAGGAAATTGTATACCATAAAAATTATTCACCGATATCTGATTGGCATTTCTATTGCTGGTATTTAATATATAAGCACCACTGAGTGCAAAACTCCTACCAGCCTTCCGGAATTTTTTCCTAAATATTAATGTGTTTTGCCATGTAGTAATTTTATTGGTATAATCTGAATTTAAATCCAAATCATTAGATAATAAATGATCTACATTGAAATTCTGATACAAACCATCAAGTTCATTTTTTACTTGGCCCGTGTTGATGGTACTTTTAATAATTATTTTTTGTAAGGAATCGATCTCTTGTTCAATTCTAATCTCAGCAGTATGATAAGCTTTTTTATTTTCATTGACTGAAGTGTCTAAGGTATTATAAGAATCCATGGGGTAGAGAAATTGTACATTTCGATATACTTCAGACAATAATTGATTATTATTATAAAAATACATACTGCTAATTTTAGTCTTTTTCTTTTCGTAATTATAATTCAATCCTGAAGAAATTTTCTTAGGAAAGCCATTATCATAATTACTAAAAAAATTAGTTTCTAAGTTGTCTTCATCATCACCTGAATTCGAATAATAATACCTCATACCATTAGAGCCAAAACCAAAATCATCATTGTCATCCCAATTAAAAGAATTGCTTCCTTTGAAGTCCTGATAATCATTCCAGGATAGTCCATTCCTTCCGGTATTTGTTCCTGATGCTACAATGGCTAATTGCGTTTTAGAATCAAACTTATTATAATTCCCCTTCAGTTCTGCAGTTGATTCAGTTCCAAGTCCACCTGATATTTTTCCAAATCCTCCTTTTTTAAATTCATCTTTCAAAGCAATATTCATTGCCTTTTCATTTGAATTTGATTTGAGTCCTGTAAGCTTTTCTTCTTCTGTGACATTATTAAACACCTGAACTTTGGAAATACCTTCGGCTGGTAAATTTTTAGTAGCTGATTTAGGATCTCCATCAAAAAATCGCTTTCCTTCAACTGTTACTTTTGTAATGTTTTTTCCTTCTGAAGTTAAGGCTCCATCCTGACCCACTTCAATTCCGGGTAATTTTCGTAATAAATCTTCAAGAGTAGAACCAGTAGGCACTTTGAATGTGGAAGCATCATACTCTATAGTGTCTCCCCGTATACTCATTGGAGCTTTTGCAGCTCTGATGACTACCTCAAATAATTCCTTAGAAATGGGTTTTAAAATAATGCGATCTAAATTAATATTTGCATCTTGAATTAATATCTTTTTTTCATAGGGTAAATATCCAACATAAGTAATTTTTAAAAGATAGGATCTAGGTGCAATTTTCTTCAAATTGAAAAAACCCTTATCATCAGCTCTGGTAAATTCTATGAGACTACTATCTTGAGGATCAAGTAATAATACAGAGGCCAGACTTAAATTTTGGTTGGTACTATCTATAATATGACCCTGAATAGAATAGGATTGACCAAATGAAACATCCACGCATATAAATAAAAAAAATAGCAAGGAATATTTATAAATATAAGCAAATGGTTTCTGATTTCGTACCAACAATTTCATAGTTGTTATTTTATAATCAATAATTTATTAGCTGCCTGAATTAATGTTTCATCCTTCTTTGCAAAACAAAAACGCAATATTTTAGGATCAAATCCATCATGGTAAAAAGCTGAAATGGGAATCACAGCAACACCATAATCCTTAACCATTTGATGAGCCATTTCCATATCCGAAAGTTCAGAAATTTTATGATACTTGGCTAAGGCAAAATAACTTCCCTGACAAGGTAAAAAATCAAACAACGATGTTTTCAACAACTGAATAAACAAATCCCTCTTGGCTTCATAAAATGTATGAAGTGTATTAAAAAATGATTCATGGTTTTCTAAGAATCGGGCGATAGCGTATTGTGCTGGGGTATTTACTGAGAAAACTGTAAATTGATGAAGTTTTCTAATTTCTTTCGAAATACTTTCTTTTGCAACAGTATATCCTACTTTCCAACCTGTATTATGTAAGGTTTTTCCCAATGAATATACCACTACACTGTGTTCCATTAGGGAGGCTATTTCCAAAGCACTATTATGCTTGGCACCATCGAAAACTAACATATCATAAACCTCATCCCAAATAATTAAACAATCATATGCCTTAGTCAGTTTGTCCATTCTTTCTAGGTCGTCTTTTGTTAAGGTCGTTCCTGCTGGATTATGAGGGTTGTTGACAATCATCAACTTGATCTGTTGTTCTTTCAGTGTCCGTTCAAGATCTGTCCATGGAATTTCAAAATGGGGAAGGCTCAATTTTAAATAAACGGGAATCCCTCCATTGACAATTACAGCTGGACCATAAGAATCATATGCTGGTTCAAATAGGAGCACCTTGTCACCAACTCCAACAAAAGCACTTATAATTGTGTAAATCGCTTGAGTTGCACCGGCAGTTACTGTAATTTCGCTATCCGGGTTTGCCTGAAAACCATAATCCCGCTTGAGCCTTTTTGACAATTCATGCCGAAGTGGGACGTATCCCGGCATAGGGGCATACTGATTCATTCCCAATTGTACACCCTCAGATAAATAATCGAGCAATTCATCAGGAGGATTAAAATCCGGAAAACCTTGTGCTAAATTTATAGCATGAAATTCATTAGCTAAAAGCGACATCTTTGCGAAAATAGATGTTCCTACGTCTGGTAATTTGGAATTTATATTCAAAACAAAAAAGCTTCAGGAATTAATAATTTAGAACAGTACTATATAACGTATAAATTATTGATTTGTTTTCTTGATGAGCTCTAACCATAAAGTATCAATTCCATCTTCTAAACCAACTTGCTTAAAATGAAAATTTCTATATTTCTCAATAAATGAAATTAGCATAGACGGTTCCTGATTTTCAAGCTTAAAATTCAAAATGTGTTCCTCATTACCTAAATAATTTATGGCTGGATCATCTGATCCAAAATAAAAATTAATAATAGGTAATCCTGATTGTTTATACTCATCCAATTTACTCGGAAGACCCGGGTAATTGATATTGGCAAAATTTAATAATATATTTGTTTTTTGATAAATTGTTAATAGGTCCGACTCAGAATCACAGTATATAATTTTAACACATTTCATCTGTTGAACAAACGCAATTAATGCATCACATTGCTTACCCACTAACCAAATTTCAATTTTTTCCAAATCCATTCCACTCATGGATAATGCTTGTAATAATAAACCCAATTCTCTCACTCCATTGCGAACAGGTTCATAGGTATTTCCGATATAACTAAGGATCAAATGATCGGAATGTAACTTATAAAAATGTGCAAAATCTATAGCAGATCCATTCGGGATGATATGAATTTTGTTTGAATCTAACAAGTATTTGGAAAGATAATAGGTCTTTATAAACTCTGAGTTAAAAACTATAAAATCAGATTTTGTTAAAATGCGCTTTTCATAATATTTCATCAATGGTTTAAATAAAGGATATAAAGAATTTGTAGGATTCTCTGAATAATTATCACCAATATCTGCAATCCAACATATTTTTGGGTTTTTAAGTTTTAATAATAATCCAATTAAATGGGTTGAAAAGGGTTGTGAAATGGTTATTACTACATCTAATGGTTTAGAATATTTTAACCAATAGGAAAGACCAATAGATAAATTATGAAAAACATATGAATCAGGCCAAATAAATTTCTTTAAAGTAGTGGCGAGTCTCGAAAGTATTTGAGAATTATTCAAATTTTGCTGCAGAAATATTTTAAGGCCGACCTTTGTAACCAGTGATTCTGTTTGATCCTTTGAAATAGAATTTTTGGAGCAAAATAATATTACGGAATAATTCAACTTCAAGGATTGTATTATTCTGCGAATCCTTAAAGTACGTGGATTGCGAATAGGTAAATAAAATGGATTAAATAAAACGATTCGCATCTAATAATCGATTATAAATATCTATAAGTTTGTTTCCAGTTAAATTTATATTCAATTTGCAAGTTACGCTTTCCTTGGCATGATATGAGTATTGTAGATATTCATTTATGGATAAATGCGCAATCAATTCCAATTTAGAAACAGCTTCTTGGACATCACCTTCTCTAATCAACCAACCATTATAATCATTAACTCCAATGTCAGGAATATCACAATGATAAGTAGTAAAAATAGGTTTCCCTAATACCAATGCATCTTTTAAAAAAACAGGGCATCCTCCTTCCGTATCCATCACTGAGCTTCTCATACTTAAATTGACAGCAATATGCGCCTGACCTAAGGTAATCAAATAATCATCAACTGTTAATTTTTTATTTAATTTCACATTATTTAAAGCATGGGTGTTAATAAAATTCACTAACTCATTATAGTATCTCAGATTCCCAATTTCTCCATAAAATTCCAGAATAAATTGACTTCTATTTTTACATAAAAGCAAGGCTTGTAGTAATATTAGTTGGCCCTTCTTCTCAGTATAAGTTGCGACCTGAATAAGTCGGATTGGTCGTCCAAAATGATTCGAAGAAACTACTCCAATTCTATTAAAAATCATTTGAAGGATATGGATCTTTCCTTTAGGAATTTGATAAGATAATAATAATTGCTGACTAAAATGTCCTTCTACAATATAATGAGCACCATACTCAGCAAATTTGCTATATAGATTTTTTGTTTCTGGTTTGCGATACACTAAATATTCATAATCGTAACCATATAAAGAAATAATGGACGGTTTAATTTTTGACAAAATTATTGATTCAAATTCAATAGCTACATTTCCAAAATGAAAATGCAATAAATCAATATCATTATTTTGAATATATTGAACAATCTTATTTGAAAAAAGCAGGATTTGAACTTTACTCAATAATTTATTACTAAAAGTTAATGGAGTTTCAGCTTTAATACCAATAAAGGGAATTCGTTCAAAAGATACATTAATTTTAGGATCAAAATATTTAAAACAAAGTATATGCTCACATTGATCTGCACTGGATTGCAATAATTTTTCCAGCCAATTCATGGTCTCAGGCAGAAAATAATCCAAAAAATGCAATACTTTAAACTGGGTCATGTGACTTCAACTTTTCTCTTGACAACCATAAATAAACCGACAACAAATTAAATTTTTCGTTTAAGTTTTTAGGTTTATAATCAACTAATAATAGTATGTATTGAACAGCATATTTATCTAATAATAAATCAACCGTATATTCAAGTTTTGTGTAATTATAAAATTGTCTGCTCCTTCCTAGTTTTTGATAGACCCAATTGAGTACTTCTGGGATTTTTATTTTTAAAAAAAATGAATTAAGTCTTTGGTAATAAGGTGCAATTCCCGTTTTTTGCCATTTAAGAATTCTTAAAGGCCTACTTAGGAATTGATTTATGGTGCTCAAATAAAATTGATGATTAACTTGTTGTGTTTCATCGATACTATAATTATACTTTAACCAATCCAAATTATAAAAGGGAATCGCCACTTTAAAATAATGACTTAGATTATATACATGCAATGCCGCAAGGTTTCTAATTTTTTGATCGATTATATAAGGATCTATTGAATTAAAATCATAAAATGAATCACCTGTGTGGTGTCTATCATTATAACTATAAAAAAATTGACTTGAAATATTCTTCTTGATCCTTGTATTGACCTGATCAGTATTGGCATAAATCCCACCACCAAAAAATCCGGTCATAATAATATCGAACTTCTCTTTAAGTTCCTTGTATATATTCCCTTCATGAAAATGGTTGATTGGTACCATACCATTACATTGCAGGAATGCAAATAATCTATCTTCTAACCAATTATCATATTCCAATTCAAAATATGTAAAATTGCAATTCAATATCTTAGAAACTTTTTTTGCTATAGTTAAATCAATACTTTCATTGGTAGAAAATGTAAACGTATGAAAATCAAAATATTTCTTTGAAATGAAAGCAATAATTCTACTATCAAGTCCACCACTTAAACTTAGGCCAATGTTTTGTGATTGGATGGCCAAATTAGTAATGCTCTTTTCAAGTAAAGAATAATAGGTCTCTCTAGATTCGTTAATCAACGTCTTAGTCTTCGTCCATTCATTCCATGACCAATAACGATTTATATTAATTTGTTTAGTAATAAAATCTAAAGTACAAATACTTGCAGCTGGTAATCTACTTATATGATGATACCAAGTTTCGTTATCTAAGAAATGGCCATTATGTACATAATTAAAAATAGCAACTTCATTATACTTAATATCTACTTCTGGAATTGCAATAATATTTTGAAGATTTGATGACCAGCACCATAATTCTTCGTTTTGATAAAGATAAAATGGAAAAAATCCCAACGGGTCCGTAATCACACATACTTTTTGTGATGATACTGTCAACACGGCAGAAATGCCATTGAGATGTCGAAATAATTCATACCAAGATTTAGAACCATTAGAAAGATCAGCCGGTTTGATTGTTTCCCAAATAGTATCAAAATCATTATAAAGTATTGGGTTGCCAAGTAAATAAAACTGAGTTCCTTCTATACTTTTGGATCTTAAAAAAGGACTATCAGAAAAACCTGTTTTAAAATGGCTTGAATAATTGTTGTCGCATTTCAATTCATCAACATGTTGCGTGTATTGAAAAAATTCTGGTGCAAATTCAAAATGACACTTATTAATTCCAAAAATGTGTGTCATCATACTATTTTTAAATTCAGCAAATTAAACAAACGCTTGCGATCCAAAATTAAAAATAATAAAACATAAACTAATATACTTAATATGAGTAAAATTATTGGATTGTGCAAAACCATTTGAAGTCCAAATAAAATTAAGACCAAAAAAAACAAGATCAAAAAAGCGGTTAATCCATTAGATTTTATTTCATTAAAAAATAACGGAAAGTGATAGGAGGTTTGAATCATAAGAAACAATAAAACAACAAAACTATATGCAACACTAAAATAGAGAAAATGATCCATAGACCATTGATTCCAATATAATATAAAACAAATGGAATAATTAATCAACAATATTCCAGTATTCCAATAAAAAATTGATTTCGTAGCTCCAGATGCCAATAGGTAGGTAAATAAAATATTATTAAATGCTTTAATTAGTGCTACAAATAAAATAAATGAGGTATAATAATATATTTCAGATCCCTTTTCTAAATATGCCCAGGTTAAAATTGAATTTGAATTCACATAAAGTATTAGGTACAAGGGAATGATCACACTAATAAAATTAATAAATTGTCTAGCCATCATAGAATCAGGCTCTTGATGCTCCTTTCTTGCCTTAGCAATTACAGGAAAGATAGATTTATTAAAAAGTGGATTCACTTTTGAAAATAAAATAAAACTAAATTCAATAGCGAGATTATATGGACCTAAAATGGATAATCCAAACATCAATATAATAAAAGCTGTATCATAATGACCTTGGATAAAACTCAAAACTTGGTTGTATAAATTAAATCGACTTGAATGAACATGACTATCAAAATCTATTTGATTATCCTTTGTACTATCCGATAATGTTTTTCCGTATAAATAATTGATGAGGTACATGACAAAAAAACGAATAATAATCGAAAATGAAAAACAATAAACCGGATTGTAATACATAAGTAGAATAAGCAGAACTACTAATTCAATAGAATAAGCAAGCATTTGAATAATAGCTATATCTTTTTGTTTATCCTTTAAAATAAGCACCTGTTGAGTATAAGAGCCAATACCTATGAGGAATAATATTAGAAACGAGAAAGCAATTAGAATGATATTACTAATATAATTTATTTTAAAAATAATAATAGAAAAACACAATATTATGATACAAATAAATAAATATAAGAGCTGATGTCTGGTCAACAACTTCAATAATTTTGAACTTACTTCGTGTTTTTGAACAACGGAAAAAAACATCCCGGGGTCGAAAATAGCAAGTGCCATTCTAAAGATCATTTGAAAAACAGCAAATGATCCTAAAGCAGTGTTATCCAGATATCTTCCTAATAAAATTAATATTACTACTTGTAAAATAGTAATGTATATAGTTGCAAAAAATTGCCATTTAAAAGTATTATTGATAAGATTAAAATACCGATTCATTTGATCTGGAATACAAAAATTTTACATTATAATATTATTTCTGGTTACGATCTATAAAATAAACTGTAAAATTCGAAATAACTATCAAAAGTATTCTATTTTTGAAGAAATATTAATTATTTGTTTTAATGATTAATCAGCATACTGAGGTTTTTTTAAATCAAGATTGGTTTAATTTGGTTTCAAAACCAAATTCATCTCTTTTCATTGAATTAAGTTATAAGGGAAGTAAACTCATAGCTGGATTTGAACTAAAGCAATTTGGCTTTTTAAGTTATTTAAAATGTCCCAAGTTCACGCCTTATAATATTTCCATAAATCATATCGATGATAATTCAAATGAATATTCTGTTTATGCGAAAGAAGTCCATTTAATAAATGAATTGAAGCAACAATTAAAAAAATATAACCGATTCCAAATCAAATGTTTACCAACACTAAATACCGTTAGCCCCTTTCTAGATAAACATACAAAAGCTTATTATTACACTACCTGCTTTATTAATCAATCCATTCCAATTGAACAATGTTGGAACAATATGGAATCTGCTACAAGAAACCATATACTTTATGGTGAAAAAAATTTAGCTATTGAGCTTAATGGAACCCTAGAAGAAGTAAAATCTTTCATAACCGTAAATTCCTATTATCATAGAGAAGGTTTAAGTTATGCATTATTAGAACTTGTATTTAATGTTTTAAAACCTAAAGGGTTAATAAAACTATTTATTGCTAAAAAAGAAAATGAACTCGTTTCTATTGCCTTCTTTATTAAGAGTGGGGATGTTTGGTATTATTGGTTGAATATCAATAATCAAGATATTAAATCAAGGGGTTCAAATGCTGTATTAATTTGGGAGGGCATTAAATTAGCCAAACTCCAAAACTGCCATTTTAATTTTGATGGATCTATTGTACCACATTTAGAGCAAGTATTTAAATCTTTTGGAAGTAAGAATTTAGCTTATTGCAATATTATTAGTAACCAACATTTGTTTTTTAAACTCATTTCAAAATATTAATTTGAAACGTTTAATCATCAATGAACATTCCATTCAACTTGCTGAAGATCTAGCTAAGTCATGGTTAATTCATGCATTTAATAAATGTCATGAAACTGGATTTTCGCACAGCAGATGGATGTTCTTACCAAGTATAATAGCGTGGAATAAGCCCTATCCGGAAACAAGTGGATACATCATTGAAAATTTTCTAGATTTCAATTTCAAAAATGAACACCTAGATGGCACCATTGGTATTAAAACTGGAAATGCTTTACTTAACAATCAATCTCATGAAGGCTACTACTACTCAGGTGTGAATCGAATAAAACCTAGCGTATTTAATACCGCTCAAATACTTTTTGGTCTATTGCAATGTTACCATAAAACGAAGGAAGAAAAATTCTTGACTGGCTATAATCTAGCTAGAAATTGGCTTTTTAAAATGATGGATAACAATGGCATATGGCAACATGGCCTTTATGTTGATTCCTTCCTCCCAAGCTATTATACAAGAGCACTGTGGCCTATGTTATTAATCCCTTCAAACGATAATGATGCCATAAAATTAGAAAAATCATTAGATCATTTTTGGAAAAACAAAACTTCAAATTATAGTTTTGTCCATTCTGGCTTCCAACCGAATGATAACTTTTATCTAACTCATACCATTGCATATACAATTGAAGGTTTTATGGAATGTGCCCTGCTCATGAAACGCCAAGATATTCTAGAGTACTGTTTGCAATCCCTTGAAGTCTTAGCTCAAATCATTGAACATGAAAATGGCCTGGCTGGGAAATATAATGCTGAATGGCAATCATCTCATTCCTTTAAATGTGTAACAGGTCAGGCACAATTCTGTAGCCTTTATGCTAAAGCATTTCAAATTAATCAAAATGTTGTCTTTAAAAAAACAGCGCTATTCCTTTTTGAAGAATTAATGTCCTGGCAAATCAAATCAAAAAATATTGAATTAAATGGTGCATTTCCTGCTTCACTGCCAATTTATGGAAGCTATTTTCCATTCAGATATGTCAACTGGACTAATAAATTTTTTCTTGATGCTTGCTATCAAATAAAAAAAATAATTGAATAGACTACATTTTACCTTAATGATTTCAATCATCTATCTAATGATAACCATTTTCCCTAAATTATTTTTAAAGAATTTATCGGTATCCGTATCATACTTACTGACTTCTTCTCCTGATTTGTTCTTAAATACCATTCGATATAAATAGACCCCGTTCGCAAGTTTTGCACCAAATTCATCTGTTCCATCATATTCAAATTCGGTCATGTGTGTTCCAATCTTTAATGGACCGATTTCATCTTGAGTTAATTCACGGACCACTCTTCCGGACACAGATAATATTTGGATCTTATAATAATCTGGTACATTTCTACCTGTTAGCGTATAAACAAATTTTGTTTTGGTCGTAAATGGATTCGGATAATTGAATACATTTGACGCACCACTTTTAGAAATGACCTGGAAAGAAATATTATAGTCATCATCACTGATTGAATTATTTGTGGCATCTTTAGCTCTAACAATCAATCTGTAAGTTCCATCCAAAGTAAAATCATTACTAATAATTACTTTAGCTTCATTTTTGGTTCCATTTACATTCGCAGGAATAAAGCTCACATTTGATGCACCTAAATACACCGGGTGAACGGATCTATCCGGATATTCAAATTTAATCGTAAACAATCCAGTATCAACTAAAGGCTGACCAATATTTTCATCTCGCAATGCTATTTCAATATTGGATTCAGGTGAAATAATTTCTCCATCTGTTATTTGTACTCCATTAAATACGACGGTTAATTTTGGTCTTCTAATATCTTTCCGTACATAGTAATCGATAACACCAATATTATTAAAAGAATATAATTCTGCTTGATCTTGATCTGGATTTAATTCCACAAATAATTTATAAGATCCAACTTGGCGGGTAGTACTGATATCAAAAGGTATTTTAATAGATGCCAAGGCTTTAACGGGAATAAAACGTCTATATGTATTTACCGTTGCGTTTTTTGAATCTACTACACTAAATTTTACTAACAAACTATCCATGTCGTATTCGCTAACATTCTGCGCGAGAATCTCAACTCTCAATATATTTCCTTGATTCAAAGTATCTTTACTTTTAGTAAACCATTGAGCCGGATTCAATGCTACATCCGGAAGTCCCTTATAATGTACCCGCCAAAAATCATTACTTGGAGATGTTCTGCTGATTTCATCCTCCGTCTTCCACTCTAATTTCAACTGGGGATATAATTTAGCATCAACACCTCTCAGATCTTTTTCTAAATCAACAAAAGGTCCGAATAACTTGGTTTCTATCCCTTTAGAGTCTATTCCATAAATATTGATTTCTTGCTTGTCTTCATTTCCATTAAACCCTTTATAATTCCATAGAAATTTGTCATAAGAAATTGCAGGGCCAATAATTCTAGATTGAACGTAACCAGCCGTTTGACTGATATTAAAATGATGCCCTATTTCATTTTCAGTAAATTTATTTCCCAAACTTTCTTTGACTTCATATTGTGAATTGCCCTTTTTAAATACCATCAAATAAGGAATAGATCCAAATGTTTTTAAAGATTCAATTTCTTTAGCACCAAAACCTTTTAATACAGTATATAAATTATTTGGACCATCACTTTCCCAAAGTTCAGGATAAAAAGAATAATCCAATTGAACCAAAGTACTAATTGTCACAACTGAATTCGTTGGAACGACGTTTGTCAAAAAATTTATTAATTGTTGTCTTTGGTCTTTGGTCTCGGTTCTAAATAAAAAATATTTTTGGCCCACAAATGTTCCATTTCCGGAACTGTTAAAATCGCTACCCGTTTGATTAATCCACAAATGTCCGTCCAGAGCATCAAAAACAGAAACAAGTATTCCAGATACATCTGGAATACGATTCCAGTAATCATAATCTACTTCAACTTGCGAATTGATAAAAATTTTAGGTCTTATAAATGTTGGTAATTCAATATAACCATTAAATACTCGAAAATCTATAACCTCATCATTATATTTAAACTTTCGCTCTGGTTCACTCAAATTCATTTTAGTAAAATCATTCTGCGTGTGTTGAAAAAAATGAGATTGATTCCAACCTGTTGAAGAAGAAGGAATATATATGAACGAACTGTTTTTCCATGCAATAATTCCTGAACCACTACTATCAGGTCTTATTCTCCAATAATAAACGGTATTAGGTAATAATGACTGGTCAATATTCCAACTAATAACTCCTCCCACCTGATTAACTGATTTAGTTCTTTTTAATGAACTATTAAAATATGCTGTTGTGTCGATTTCAAAATAATAATTTGAAGATTTTGCAAAGGTGTTACCGTTACTTGCAATCAATTGTATTTTATCCTTGGTGATAATGGCAAATTCCGTCGGATATACGGGAATGGCATCATTTCCAATTACATAGTATTTAAAGCCCTTTTCTCCATTTGCAAAAACTAATTCATTATTTTTCTCTGCTTGAGGGCTTGGCAATTCATCAATTTTATCATCTGAATCTACGGTAACAAATAAGGTATTAAATCCAACTGAACTTTGACCAAATAACGGAATAGTAAATGTATAATTTGATCTAAGTGTTGGTGTCAATATCGAACCATTAAAAACGGTAGTTAATTTACCATCAGGTCCTTGATTTCTAACTAGAATCCGCACACTATCTTTATAGCTCACTCCTAAATTTAGGACATCTACACTAAATTTAAATTCTTTCTGCGATGAAAATAATGGATTAGGACTTGCTTTTGCGGTCAATGGATCTGCTACAATATCTTGCCCAGGATTATTATTTAATCTTATTGAAGGATCTCCATCAAAACTAGTTGATAATGATTGATGTAAAATGGCTTCATTGGTTAAATTGGCCAAATTTTTATTGGCATCTGATATTAAATTTCTGTTTGATTCTCTAACTGCTTCTCCTACACTTAATCCATAATATTTACCCCCTAATTGTCTATATAGTTCTCCTCCAAATGTTGATAGTATGGTTGGAAGTCCCGCTGTAGAATTAGACAAATAAATAATAGAACCTCTATCAGGAGTAAGATTATGAACTTCGCTGATACTCCTTATTGAATTATACATTTGTCCGGCATAACATCCCATGGCAACAAACATATGATATCTACCTTTATTGTTGTAGGAATATATACTTTCTAGATTGAAGTCTAGTTTGAAAGCAACTGAATGGCCCATAAAAGTAATAATCGAAACTCCATTATTTATTAAATTAATGAGTTGTTCTGATTTAGATTCTTCTACAGCACCTGATGTTTGTTTGTAAAAAGTTTCTACTTTGGATCCATACAAATTATTCTCTATAACATCCTCCATATTAAACAACTGAGAATTGATAATAGAATATAATGCTGGATCTCCTCCAGCCAAATGGAGTACTCGCTTCATCCATTCTTTATTCTCAATAGTATGTTCTTTAGTTGCCAAATAAGCTTCATGTTCCTTAACCTTATTGACATAATCAAGAATTTCCTGACCATTAATTACAGGTAATCTGCCGATAGCGTAAAATGGAATTCTCAAAGAATCAGAAATGAGCATGGCATCGGATGCAGGTGCACCATAGGTAGGAACAAAATTTAATTCTGATAAATTACTATTTTGTCTGTAAACTGGATATTCTAATCCCTTACCAATTATAAAGGCATATTTTACATTGGGCCATATTGTTCTTGTGTATTGGAAAAAATTCCTTAAAGAAATAGCATGTCCCTGTATACCAAATCCAAATGCATTATAAATATTTTCGACTTCAATAATTTTAACTTTGTGGTTTCCTCCTGCTGAACTAGATCTATAGCTCGCATAATCTTGCACTTGATTATTTCCTAAGGTTCCATTCAATAATTGACTCGATGTTAAGATAATAAAATCAATGGTTCCATCACTGACATAATTTTCAATGAAGGACTTTTTGATATTATTTACTGACTTGACTTCACTAGGATTTAATAAGATTAGTGTTCGATCTGATGTTGATTCCGGAATTGAGATTCGATAAATGCCGTTATTTTCTCTAGAACTTTTAATAAACAATTTATTGGTTAAATCATAGATTAAAAGTTCAGGTCCTCCATCAAAATTTTCTATTTCAAGATATTTACGAATGATGGATGACGGAATTTTAATCTGGGCATATTTACTTTGATTGAATTTAAATTCAGACGGATAACTATATTTAATTACAGAGACACTCAATTTATCTTCTATATTTCCTTCAGCCTTTATTTTTAAATTCATTTGAGAACTTAAGTCTGCTGCTGCAATTGTCAACGCATTTCTTCTTACTTTATATCCACTAAAAGGATCTGTTTTCAGCAAATTATTATTCAAATAAAATGCAGCCTTATGTGCTGAGGCATCTTCTCCATAACCTGTAATGGCAACATTAATATTGGCATCAATATCATTTTTATAAACATTTTCAAGCATTAAATCCCAGGCTCTTTCAACAAAATAATCCGTTCCATAACCTTGCCCCTCATCAAAATCTGGTAATTTCTGACTGTGCCCATAACCAAAAGAACGTTTAATTGTAACTTCTTTGAATGAAGTTGTTATTTCTCGAATAAAATAATTGTCCTTTGGAATTGGATTTGTAAGATCATTTTGTATTTCTTGATATCTAAATGTACTTGGTGTAGCATTCCAAGTTATAAAATAGGCTGAAGTATCTGAATAAATACTGTAATCCTCATTAAACACAAAACTTGCTTTCTTAAATAATGGGGCGTCCAGTTCTCCTCTGTTTCTCACTGCAAAAAATTCTATGAAATCATCTTTCCCCATCAAGCCATTGGTTGAAGTTCTAATTTCAACCTCCTGGCCTAGGTGATACAGGCGTATTTTGTCTAAAGTTATATTTTGAATGGGTAAATCGGCTTTTCTTAAATCATCTAAAGTGATTTTATAGATCCCGTCTGTACCAATGTTAAATTTATAATATTCTTGCGTTGGAACTAACCATTCATTACCATAAATGAACTTTCCTTCAAAATTCATTTGAGCATGGACCGTAAAATACAATAAACAAAGGCTAAGGGTTATAATCCGAGTCATAAATTAATCGTTTTACCTGAAATAATACACATAATCAGCTGCAAACATATAAAGATATTTCGTAATATTTAATATTTAGGGTATATTTTTATTTCTTTGTACTATGATTTTAACTATAATCACTTGGATTGCGTTTCTAACTTTTGCTATCCAATTGGGCTTTTGGATCTTTATTTTCTCAAAAATAGGCTTTTTATCACCAATTCAGCCAATTTTAACACATTTTAAAGGGGTTTCCGTTATTATTTGTGTAAAAAATGAAGCAGAGAATATTTCAAGACTAATTCAATTGATCTTGGACCAAAACTATCCAGAATTTGAGCTTATCATTATTGATGATCATTCTCAAGATCAAACCTGGGAGATCATATCAAATTATGCCAATAAAGATCCAAAGATTAGGGTTTTTAAAAATCCTAAAGCAGGTAAAAAACCAGGAATTATTTATGGAGTAGGCCAGGCTATGCATTCTTGGTTATTATTTACGGATGGAGATTGTACACCATCCAGCAAATTATGGATTCAAAGTATGATTGAGCATACATCCGAATCAAAAATAATTATATTAGGGTACGCCCCATATTTTAAAGCAAATGGTTGGCTCAATAAATTGATTCGTTTTGAAGGTGTTTTCAATACCATTCAATCCTTTTCTGGTGTATTAATTGGAATCCCTTACATGGGTGTCGGCAGAAACTTAATGTATCATAAGTCCATTTCAGACCCGTTGAAAATGCGGCTTGAATTGGCATTTGGAGATGATGATCTATTGGTCAACCGGCAAGCAACTTCTGAAAATACTACTATTGCTACTCATGTGAATAGCTTTGTTTATACCCATGCAAAGAAAACCTGGTCTTCGTATTTTAATCAAAAAAGGCGACATTTCTCGAGTTCTCTTTATTATAACTTAAGATCAAAAATACTTATCAGTAGCTTTTTTATGAGTCTGTTTGTCTTTTATTTCACCTTGACAATTTTATTTCTAAATGGATATTATGGGCTCACTTTTTCATTATATTTCATTAAAATTATTATATCCTGGACACTCTATTCTAAATGCTGTAATAAATGGAACGAAAAAGATTTAATCCCTTTATATACGATCTTAGAATTGCAATATGTATTGTTTTTATTAGTTCAAATTCCTTTTTTATTTATTCCTAAAAAAACGTGGTAATATGGAATCTATTGTCAAATATTTCAATGGTCTGAGTGACCATCAGATACAACAACTATCCCAATTAAAATCTTTATATGAAGAATGGAATGAAAAAATAAATGTTATTTCGAGAAAGGATATGGATGATTTCTATCTTCATCATGTCCTGCATTCCTTAACCTTAACTTCATTTATTAAATTCGCTTCTGGTACCACGATATTAGATTTAGGTTGTGGTGGTGGATTTCCGAGTATTCCTTTAGCCATATTTTACCCGGATGTACATTTTACATTAATCGATGGAACTGGAAAAAAAATAAAAGTAGTTCAAGCCGTTAGTGATACATTAGAGTTAAAAAATATTACAGCCATTCACACCAGGGCTGAGAGCCATAAGGGGCAATACCATTTTGTTATAAGTCGTGCCGTTGCTACACTTCATGAATTATTAAATTGGTCTTTTGATAAATGGAAAAAAGAACAAATTAATGCACTACCAAATGGACTTATAGCATATAAAGGTGGCGATATCAATCTTGAAATCAAAGACATTAAAAAAGGAAATTATATTGAAAAATGGGACATATTCGACAAATTCCCGGAGCCTTATTTTACAGAAAAGTATTTGATTTATGTACAAAAAAAGTGATATTCTATTTACATTATCCTAAACAATTTGTTGATTTTATTCTGATAAAGACAAATTACAAAGACTTACTCAACAAGTACAAAACCCGCCCATTGATAAGGATCCAGACCAAGATCACGTAATTCTTTCTGTGCAGCATGGAATGCATCCGGAATGTTCAACTTTTCTTCTAACCATTTTTTATAAAACGTGGTCATCAATATGGAAGTTTGTTTATCTGGAACTTGCCATAAAGACATGATAAGATATTTCGCGCCAGCTATTTTAAAAGCACGTTGTAATCCATAAACGCCCTCATTCCCTTCTATATCTCCGAGTCCAGTTTCACATGCTGATAATACAACTAGTTCTGTATTGGATAAATTCATTTGAGATATTTCGTAAGCGGTTAATATTCCATCTTCCTTACCTTCGAGTGTTTGATTTCCCTGCCATGCCGCATTACCTCCGGCCATGATGAGTCCTGAACGAAGCATTGGATGTTCTGATGTTTTAAACACAGATTCGGTTGTTTCAAATTCAACTTTTAGCTTTGATGATGCCGCTTTCGCAGTTCCCTCACTTGCCGTCCCGCCAGAATAGGCGGGATCATTTGTCATTCTGCCTTTGGCAGAAATCGTTCGGTCAGCATCAGGAAAAAAGTATCCATGGGTTGCTATGTGCAAAATTCTTGGTGAACCAATTAATGTCCTTCCGATTTCTTTAAATGACTCTTCTGTGCCTTCATATCCTTTATTAATTTCAACTTTTATCCCTGATGAAGTTAAAATTTTCTCTAGGGAATTTACTTCCCTTTCTGTTCCTAATAGATAATTCCAGGTCCCAGATCTATTTACTGAGACAATTTGACTATCAGCATTATCACTTCGATCGTTGGATGCCATGAGTATACCATGATTTAATTGAGTACTATCATAATCAAAACGAAGCCCTCCAAACAAAACGGCTTCATTGTTTTTTATATCTACCGAATTCGATATCACTAATTGACGAGTACTGTTTAATCCAATCAAAGTATATTTATCTGAAAGGATAATTTCTTGATTAATGGGAATTGCATCTAAATTAATTCTATGAATTAAGCCACTTGGAGAATAATAAATTTTATTTATTCCCAATAATTCAATTTCCATTGGCTTCCATAATAATTCATACAATGACTTATTTAGTTTCTTATCCTCCATTATGCCTCGGTCTATAGTGTTATATAATCCATTTACATAATCAGATTTTTTAGTTGAATGAGCTTGCAATAAATTGTTTAATTCCCTTTCTTCAAAAAGCAAAATAAATTTAGGTTTTAAATCTCCTTTCCTTAAAATCATTGCTGCATATATGATGCTATCTATCAATTCTGGTGAGTATAATTGATAATGAACAAATTCAACTGCAGCTTCTCCGGTTTTTAATTGATTGCAAATCTGATTCCATTTCACTTGATTTATTGCTAAAGAATATAGTTTATTATTTGTAATGAGTAACTTTTCAATTGAATTTGCTTTTTCTTCCAAATCTGATACATTCCTTTGAGAAGCTATTGGTTTACTGTATTCTATAGAAAGTAATCGATGTGCAGCTTTTAATTGGTTAAAATAATCTTCTGAAATAGAATCAGAATTTGCATAATTTTTTAATTGGGATCTAGAATTTAATAAAAAGCCTTTAAAAAATAATATATCATTATAGCATTCTTCAATCAACTCGTTTTTGTGTGGAATAAAAGAAAAACTATAATTCAACCTTTTAGAAAAATCCACAATAAAAGATCTTAACTCCTTTTCTGAGAGATGGGTACTTGCTGTTTGAAGTGAACTTATATCATTGTGTAAGACTTGAATTAAATATTGTGATGCTGTATTAAAATCTTGTTTTTCCCAATATAGAAAAAATAGTGCATTTAAACTATTGGTATAAAATTCATTTTTCAGTCCAAGACTTAATTCAAGAATATTTTTAGTCTCAAGTAAATACTTTTCAGCTTCTGCAAAATGATGCTTTATTGTTTCAATATAACCCAAATAGGACAAGACACTGGCATAATCTTGATGACCTTTTCCAACAATTTTTTCATATTTATTTAAAGCTATCTTAAATAAAGAATCAGCTACTGGGTAATTTTTTTTAGTCATGTGATATACTCCTAAGTTTTTTACCACGGTGGCATAATAGGAGGTTTCCATTGCTGATAATTCTTCCCATATCGATTTTGCTTCCAGAAAATATGTTTCCAAGTTCTCATCCTTACCCATATTCTTATACAAAAGGGCCAAATTGTTTAATTCAATTGCAACCGGCTCGCTCCTTCTTCCATATACCTGTTCTCTAATATGTAATGACTGAAGCATCAAATTTTCAGCTTTATCATAATTACGCATGAAGGCATAAAGTGTGCCTAGATTAGATAAACTAGCCGCATAATCCTGATGGTTTGTGCCAAGCGTTTTTTTTCTAACATCAATGGCTTGTAAATATAATAATTCTGCTTTTTTATATTCACCCATTGTCGTGTACAAAACTGCGAGCGAATTAATACTTACTGCGAAATTGGGATGCTCTGGAGATTTGGCTTCCCAAATCGATTTACTCTTTTTGAAATATGATTCTGCTTTCTCATAATACCCGAATTCCGTATAAATTCCAGCCAGATTATTCATGCATTTAGCATAATCGAGATGTTCAGTTCCTATGGTTTTTTCATAATTCAATTTAGCTTCAAGAAAATAGGGCTCAGCTTGAATAAAATTTTTTTGTACATAAAAAAGTACCCCCAGAGCCATAATACATTTTGTATAAACAGGATGAATTTTACTATTCAACTGTTTATAAATTGCTATTGATTCATTATAATAAATTTCTGCCTGATGATAATCTTTTTTGAAATACGAAACCCTTCCTTGCAAAAAACGTAATTCCCCAAATTGAAATGAACTTGATTCTCCTACTTCTTGAATTACCTTTTCAGCTTCAGTTAATTTAATTAATGCATTAGGAAAATCCTTTTTGTCTATATAAACTTGCGCCTTTAACACCATACTGTCAAAGTTTATAATCCATACTGAGTCTACAACTTGAGTAGAGGCACTTATTGGGAAAAAAATAATAAATAAGAATAATATTCGATTCATAGCCACAAAAATAATGGTTAATTATTTAATATGGGTTTAAATTATCAACTAGACTTATAAATGTACTCAACGTTGTAAATACCAACTTACATCTTAAAGGGTCCGTTGTGAATAACTTTTATAAAACAAAGATCCATTTATGACCCTAAACACTAAATTGAGTTCAATGGGTTATGAAAGATTCGTTGTGAATTTGATTCAATCAATTTTTTCCAAACATTGAATGAAATATTGAACATTAAAAATGAATATAGTTAACCATTTAAATAGAAATATGCGACGGAATTCTATTCATACCATCAGAACAAATTCTGGCAAAACCTAAAAGTTTATCAGCATGCCGACCGTAAGCGTCAGCACTAATCAGCATGCCGACCGTAAGCGTCCTCACCCGATCTAAATGTATATTTATTCTACCAAAACAAACCCTGCCCAATAATAAGGTTCCAACCCTCCATCCCGTAATTGTTTTTGTGCTGCATGAAATGCATTCGGAATACTCAGCTTTTCCTCAAGCCATTTTTTATAAAATGTCGTCATCAATAGCGAAGTTTGTTTGTCAGGAACTTGCCACAAACTCATGATAAGATATTTTGCTCCAGCTATTCTAAAGGCGCGCTGTAAGCCATAAACTCCTTCGTTGCCTTGAATATCACCAAGGCCAGTTTCGCAGGCTGAAAGCACCACCAGTTCAGTATTAGTCAAATTCATTTGACTAATTTCATACGCAGTTAGAATTCCGTCTTCTCTACCTTCCATAGTTTGCTTGCCTTGCCAAGCTGCATTTCCTCCGGCCATGATTAAACCGGAGCGGAGCATTGGATGATCACTCATTTTAAACACACTTTCAGTATGACTGCTGCTTACTGTCTGCTTAGTATTAGATTTGGGATCTTCAAAAAAATAACCATGTGTGGCGATGTGTAAAATTCTAGGAGAAGGTGTATTGTTGACACCAATGTTTTTAAAGGATGCTTCTGTTGCAAAATAACCTTTTTTCAAATTAGTTTTTACCCCAACTGACTGCATGGTTTTTTCAATGGAATTTACTTCACGTTCGCTGCCAGCGAGAAAATTCCATATACCGCCTCTTAGTGTTGAGTCAATGGAAGAAAATGTCACATTGCTCCTGGTACGATTAACGAATAAAGGTTCTTTAGCCTCCAAAATACTGTCTTGTTCATACAGAATTCCACCATATAATACAGCGTTGTTGTTAACAATTTTAACTTGATCAGGAATGACCAGTTGACGGGTACTATTGACTGCAATCAACTGATACTTGTCCGCAAGGGTTTCCGTTTCAGAAATTGGAACTGCATCTAAATTAATTCTGTGCAGCAATCCACTCGGAGAATAATAAACAGTTTTGATTCCAATTAATTCCTTTTCAATTGGTTTCCAAATCAGATCAAACAAGGACTTTTTGGGTGCTTCGATTGCAATTGCTCCACGATCAGCTAAGGAGTATAATGAATTGACGTAATCTGATTTGCGGTCGGACTTGGTATAGAGAAGTGAATCCAAGGATTTTTCTTCGAAAAGTGGGATAAAGTGTGGTTGATTGTCCCCTTTTTTAAGTATTATTGCCACATAAATTGTACTATCAATTCTGTTTAGAAAGCTCCATTGAAAATGAGTAAATTCAATTACCGCATCAGTTGGAGATAAATTTTTCTTTACTTCTTCAAATTTTGTAAGTTTTAGATAATCCTGCTCATGAGAAATCAAGTTCAATAAACTCCTTTCAATATTTTGCGATTCAGATTCTAATGATTTGGTATTTCTTCTTTCAGACAGGGGCTTTGAGTATTCAATTATTAATTGTCTATGAACATCACAATAGTCGCTATATATTGTGTGATATGAACTATCCTGTGAAATAATACTTTTAAATCTTGCGATTGTGTTGAGGAGAAAGCCTTTGTAATAAAGTTCATTATTAAAACTAACTGACCCTAGTTGATCAAAACTATCTTTATTACTACATATGAATGTGTTCAAGATGTCATTTTTCAATTTAAAAGTTGTTAAAAATTCAAAAAGTTCCTTTTCTGTCAAATGTAATTTTGCTCGATCGATTTGATTAAATTGAAGTGTGTTCATTTCTAAAAAAAATTCCTGTGCAAGCTTAGTATTCTCAATTGACCAATGATGCAATGTGAGATTTTGTTTAGAATCCAAATAAATGGGACTTGATTTTCCGAAACATTTTTGATTAATTTCTACAGCCTCTGACAATTCTTTTTCGGCTAAATCAAATTGCAATAATCTATCGTAAGTTATTCCTAGATTTGTTAAAGTTGTGCTGTAAAACGCATTATCGGTTCCGAATAACTTAAAAAATTTCTCTTTCAAATACAAATAATTTCGTGATGCTTTTTCATATTCTTTTTCTTCCAAGTAAATATCTGTTAGCGTATGAAATGGAATAAGATATTCAAGATGCTCTTCACCCAAATTAGCCTTTAAGCTATAAGTAACATTTTCAAGCAAGTTTTTGGCTTCTGTGATTCTATTATCATGAATATAAACAATGGCAAGGTTGCTAAGATTTTTTAAATAATTCAGGCTTTTATCTCCTTCACTAGCTAATAATATTGACTTAGCTTCTAAATGTAATTGTTCTGCTTTTTTATATGAGCCAATATTTTTACATAAAATAGCATAATTCATTAAACCTGTAGCATAATCAGGATGGTTCTTACCTAGTTTACTTTCCCGAATTTTGATTGATTCATGATAATAAGGTGAAGCTTTTTCAAATTCTCCTAGTGCAACATAAATTAATCCTAAATTATTTAAACTCGACGCATAATCAGGGTGATTGATACCTAGTTTGTTTAGTCTAATTGACAATGCAGTCAAATGTATTTGTTCTGCTTTTGAAAATCTTCCCATTCTCCAGTAAAAATTACCCAGATTATTCAAGGCAGAAGCATAATCTATACTTTGATTTCCAGACTGTTTTTCTCTGCCCTTAACCACTATCAAATATAAAGGTTCGGCCTCATCATATCTTCCCATATCGCGATAAAGTATAGCTAGCTTAGATATCCCATTTAGATATAAATCACTATCTTTTCCAAATACTTCCTTCCTAATTCCAATAGCCTCAAGTAGCTTTTCTTCTGCTTTTTGGAACTCAAGTATAGCAATGTATAATTCTGCTTGGTTCATTAGAGCCTTTGAATAGTTAGGATGTTGAATACCTTCCTGTTCTTTTAAGATGAGGATTGATTTTTTATAAATATCATCAGCTACTTTAAAGTTTTTTAAACCTTTTTCAGCACCGGCCAAATTAATTGAACAAGTCGCATATATAATACTATTCTCTCCAAACTGTTTTTTGGATACTGAGCAAGCCTGGTTAAATTGAGAACGTGCTAGGTCAAAATTTTTCTGAGCTGAACTGGCTTGCCCAAGCTTAACTAAACTATCGATTTCTAACTTAATAGTTATTGAATCAATCGTTTGTGATGAAATGTTATTCATGACAAAAAAAACGAAAAAAAGTATAAAGTACTTCATTGACATTTAATTTGAAAAGTAATAAATTAATAATTAAAGATAAAGCTATTCCACCAACACAAACCCCGCCCAATTGTAAGGATCCAATCCATTGTCACGCAACTGCTTCTGGGCAGCATGAAATGCATCCGGTATCGTCATTTTATCTTCCAGCCACTTCTTATAAAAAGTTGTCATCAGCAGGGAAGTCTGTTTATCCGGTACCTGCCACAAACTCATGATAAGATATTTTACTCCAGCGATCTTAAAAGCACGTTGCAATCCATAAACTCCTTCATTACCTTGGATATCACCAAGTCCAGTTTCACATGCTGAAAGCACAATTAATTCTGTATTGAATAAATTCATTTGTGAAATTTCATATGCCGTAAGAATTCCATCTTCTCGTCCTTCCAGAGTTTGTTTACCCTGCCATGCCGCATTTCCTCCAGCCATAATAAGACCAGAGCGAAGCATTGGATGTTCTGACATTTTGAATACCGATTCCTCCTGACGACTGATGACTGATGACTGATGACCCTCCTTTGGATCAACAAAGAAATATCCATGCGTTGCTATATGTAATATTCTAGGGGATGGATTATTATTTGCACCTATATTTTTAAATGAATCTTCTGAGGCATCATATCCTTTCTTTAATTTGGTTTGTATTCCGCTTGTCAGCATCATTTTTTCAATGGTATTCACTTCACGTTCTGTGCCTGCCAAATAATTCCAAGTGCCACCTCTTAAAGTAGAATCAACATAATTAAATGACAATAATCCTCTCGATCGCGAAGCGACTAAGGGTTCATTGTTAGGAATAATACTGTCTTGTTCAAATTGAATGCCACCATATAAAATGGCATCGTTATTTCCATTTTTTATTTGTGTTGGAACGACTAATTGACGAGTACTGTTTAATTCGATCAATTGATATTTATCGGCTAGCGTTTCGGTCTCAGAAATGGGAATCGCATCTAAATTAATTCTATGCAATAACCCGCTTGGAGAAAAATAAATGGTTTTGACTCCGGCCAGTTCTTTTTCAAAGGGTTTCCAAAGAATCGCGTACAAAGATTTTTTGGGATTTTCTAAAGCGACTGCACCGCGATCAGCAAGTGTATATAAACTATTTACATAATCAGCTTTGCGTTCTGATTTGGAATGCAATAATGAGTCTAATGATTTTTCTTCGAAAATGGGTATAAATTTTGGTTGTTTTAGCCCTGACCTTAATAACATGGCAGCATAATTTGTTGTCTCAACTGTATCATTCCTGTAATATTGAAAAAATTCAATGGCAACTTCATTGTCTTTCAATTTTTCCTGAATTTCCTGCCACTTCAATTGTTTCTTTAATTCTCTATATTTTCTTGCTGACTTGGCCATTAGTTTTTCCAAACTATTGCATCTTTCTTCTAATTCGTCAACATCCTTTTGTTCTTTAATCGGTTTTGAATATTCTATTCCTAATCTTCTTTGAAAAGATTTATACTGTAAAAAACTTTCCTTAAGATTACTATCCACTTTTGTTAATCGTTTAATTTCATTAATCGATTGCAACATATATCCTTTATAGAAAAGTATATTGTCATAACAAAATCCACCAAAATCAGGATCATTTTCTGCGATCAAATAGTTCAAGTTAAGTTTCTGGTTAAATTCATTTATATATAGGTTTAACTCTTGTTCAGAAAGGTAATTAGATGTCTTAATAAACATTTCCCTTTGTAATAAACCAAATTCCTGTGCATATTTTTTAGCTTCATTAAACTTTCCTGTTTTGAGAAATAAATCCGTCAGCCCAAATGTGGCATTCAGATAATCCATATGATTTTTTCCAAATGATTTTAGAAATATTTCTTTAGCTTGTAAATAATACAATTCAGCCTTAACATAGTCTCCCATTTCGACATACAAATTTGCTAGATAAGCCAAAGCTTCTCCGTTGGAAGGATGTTCCTTTTCTAAAATCTTTTCAAGAATTATTTTAGATTCTAAATAAATTGTTTCTGCTTTTCTAAAGTTTCCCACTTGCTGATACAATAATCCAAGATTATTATTATACACCGTAAAATCCAAGTTTTCCTTTCCATATACCTTTACTCTTATCTCAATTGCTTTTAAAAACAAAACTTCAGCAGTGTCAAAGATTCCCTGATCCAAATAAATGGTTCCTAAACTTTCAAGGCCTGAAATGTAATCGGGGTGATTTTCTCCTAGCGTTTTTTCTCTAATCTGGTTAGCTTCACGAATCAGGATTTCTGCTCTTTTAAAGTTTCCCATTTGCTGATAAAGATTAGACAAATTACTTATACACCAGGCATAATCAGGATGATTCATCCCTTTCGAACCTGCGAATATCTCTTTGGCTTGAAGATACATCATTTCTGCTTTTTCTAAATCCCCAATTCGTTTATATAAATTCGCTAAGTGATTCAAACTATAACCATAATCTGGATGACTTTTTCCCAATACCTTTTCTCTTATTTCTTTGGCTTTTAAATATAGTGGTTCTGCTTTCTCATAATAACCCATATCAACATAAAGTATGGCTAAATTATGGAGCGTCCAAGCATAGTCAGGATGTTCACTTCCAAGTACCTTTTCCCTAATAGAACAGGCTTCTAAATAGTAATTTTCAGAGCGTTTATACCTTCCAGTTTGCCAATAAAGACCTGCAAGATTATTAACGGTCCAGGCATACTCTGGGTTGTTTTTACCTAAGATCAATTCTCTTATTGACTTAGCCTCCAGATATAGCTGTTCAGCCTCGTTTAAATGACCGTTAAAATACATTGTTCTTCCATGAAAAAACAAACAAGTAGCATACCAAGTATTTTTTTTACCATGTGTACTCAGTACTAATTTTTGTGCTTTCTCAATTACAATAATCGCATCATCAAATTTAGCTTTTGAAACAAGTAATCTATTCAACTTAATAAGACTATCCACTTGTTCAATTATTAATGAATCAACTTTCTGAGCATTCAAGGAAAATGAAATAAATATTAAAAAAATGAATAAACGAATTTTCATAAATTATGGTCTAATCAATGTAAAAAAACACAATTTAATAGCAAATTTGAGGTCTTCCCACCAGTGTGGTAACTTTGCTATATGAAGAACACCTCTTATAGTCAATTAAGTAAATATGAAACAGTAAATATACTATTTTGAACATTTATGACAAAATAAAATTGGTCAAGCACTTGGATTAATAGCATTATTTCATGATTATCTAATTAATATTGTAAAAATTTTAAGATAACCTGACCTGAAATAACTAGACACAAATAAATGTTTATAGTATGAGAGGATTTGTAATTTATTCTCCAAATCATTCAAACGCAAGAGTGAAATAACTAAAGTTTAATCCTAAAAATCTATTGTGATTTCGTATCCGGACACGAACGGGTGGTATTATTTGAGTTACTTAAAATTTGGATTGAGTTCATTTTTATCACCAATGCTTAATATTATTATGGATTGTATTGGCGATGAATAAGCCAAACCGAATCTTTTGTTTTTATGAGTCTTGCTTAGATTACTATACCAAAACAAATATTGAAAAAACCTAGCTGTTTATCAACTTGCCGGATGTAAGCTTCGGCAGCTAATCTACATGTTTATTGATTCCAATAAAACAAATGTTGACGAAGCTCTGCTTGTCAGCATGCAGACCGAAAGCGTCTGCTACCCGCCAAAGAAGAAGAAGAGCGAAAATAAATTCGAGAGCGCAATATTATAACTATTCCACCAATACAAACCCAGCCCAATTGTAAGGATCCAATCCATTTTCTCTCATTTGCTTCTGTGCAGCATGAAATGCATCTGGAATGTTCATCTTCTCCTCCAACCATTTTTTATAAAAGGTCGTCATCAACAAAGAAGTTTGTTTATCAGGAACCTGCCATAAACTCATGATTAAATATTTCGCCCCTGCAATTTTGAACGCACGTTGCAATCCATACACTCCCTCATTACCTTGAATATCTCCTAATCCTGTTTCACATGCAGATAGAACTACTAATTCTGTATTAGATAAATTCATTTGACTGATTTCATAAGCTGTCAATATTCCATCTTCTCTTCCTTCCAATGTTTGTTTACCTTGCCAGGCTGCATTACCTCCAGCCATAATTAATCCGGATCTGAGCATTGGATGGTCTGACGTTTTGAACACGATTTCCTCCTGAGGACTAACGACTGACGACTGACGACTTTCCTTGATATCAGGGAAAAAATATCCGTGTGTTGCTATGTGCAATATTCTGGGTGATGATTTATTATTAGTTCCAATATTCTTAAATGATTCTTCTGTTGCCTCATATCCTTTTTTAAGGATGACACTAATTCCTGCGGATTGCATTATCTTTTGGAGAGAATTGACTTCTCGTTCCGTTCCGGGTAAAAAAGCCCAAGTTGTTGATTTCATATCATTATTACTAATCAACAAATGCTCTTTTTTATCTGAATTTATTTCAGTCAGCATCATATTTTTATTGATGCCAATAGTATCTTCCTCAAAATTAATTCCTCCAAATAATACAACATCATTGTTTTTAATTTCAAATGGTATTTGTTGTACCAATTGCCTTGTGCTTCCGAATCCAATAAGGTGATAAGAATCGGCTATTGTTTCCTGATCATTAATGGCTATAGCATCAAAATTAATCCGATGGAGCAGACCCGTTGAAGCATAATATACTGTATTAATACCTACCAAATAGGGTTCTAATGGCTTCCATAGAATATCAGCCAAATTCCTCTTTGAATTAGTCTGAGCCTTAATACCCCGATCAGTTAATGTATATAAAGTATTTACATATTCAGATCGTCTGGAATTCTCAAATTTCAAAAGGCTATCTAGTGATTTTTGTTCAAATAGCTTTATGTAAACAGGTTCTAATAAATCCTTTCTTAACAGCAAAGCAGCATAAATTATACTATCTGTAAATTCTGCTTTTATAAAATTAAAATGTACAAATTCTATTACCGCCTCATTTGGTTTTAAAGAATGAATTAAGTCTTGAAATCCAATTTCCTTCTGTGTTTCTTCCAGACTCCTTCCTTTTCTAGCCAAACCCTTTTCAATAATATTAATATTTTCTTCAAGTGATTTTATTTTGTCTTTTGATCTATTTTCCAAAGGTAAAGTTAGTTCCCTACTCAAATTTTGATTGCAAAGCTTTAATTCATTAAATGTCTCGATTAAATTGCTATCAAGATGCGCTATCCTACTTAATTGTGCAGCTGCATTTAACAAATATCCCTTATAAAAAAGTACATTATTATAACATTCTCCTTGTAAAGAATGGCCTACATCACAGTAAGAAAATACTCTATCAAGACTCGAAGAAAATGCTTTAATATAACTAGACAATTCAAATTCTGAAAGGTGTTTTGAAGCTCTAGAAACCAGTTTTTTTTCAATTCGATTTGATTCAATTAAACTTTCCTTAAGTTCCTTATTTTGATTCGTTAACCAATAATGACAAATTAAATTATTTAATGCCAAAGCATAATCTGGATGATCCTTTCCAAAAATTTTCTCCCATACTTCTTTAGCTTGGGTCAAATAGGGTCTTGCTTGCAAAGGCATATTGCGATTGGTATAAAAACTTCCAAGATTACTTAAGCTATTGGCAACTTCAGGGTGAACTAAACCAAAAATATTTTTTCTAATTTCAAATGCTTCCAAATATAATTTTTCTGCTTGTTTAAAATCTTGTTTATTAAAATACATATTAGCCATGTTGTCAATCGTCATAGCATAATCAGGGCTTTCTTTACCAAGTGTTTTTTCAAATATTACTTTAGCTTTTATATAATAATCTTCAGCTTGATCAAATTGCATTCTTTGACTAAATATTTCTGCTATGTTATTTAAACATCCAGCCAAATAAAAATTGTTTTCTCCAACAGTCGACCTATATATGGCTAAAGCTTCTTGAAATAGAATTAAGGCTTTATCTGATAATCCCATGGCAGAATATAAATTACCAAGACAGTTTATACTCGCAGCACATTGTGGGTCGTTCCTTCCATTGAGCTTTTCACGAATGGATAACGCATTGGTATAATATAATTCTGCCTGATTATAATTACCTATTTCAAAATACACATTTGCTAAATTATGCAAACAAAATGCATATTCTATACTGTCTATTCCATTTATTGAACCAAATATTTTTTTTACCTCATTAAATAATGAAATAGCTTTATCATATTCTCCTGTAAATTGATAAACGCCTGCGAGATTGTTTAAAATTCTAGCATAATCTGGATGACTTTTACCTAATTTTTGTTCTCTAATATCTAATGCAATTTTATAATAATTTTCTGCTGGTCCGATCTGACCTTGATCAGCATATATATTCGCGAGTGCATTTAAGGTCTTTGCATACTCAAGACTTTGATTCGCCTTGCCTTGTATTTCAATCGCATTTTTAAACCACTTTTCTGCATTTACAAAATCTCCTATGGTTTCATAATGATCACCATATTCATAGCATATAGATGCATAAGTTTGTGAACTAATACCAAAGGTCTTTTTACAAAGTTTATCCGCTGATTTAAGTATAACTAATGATTTTTCTCCATTGTTTTCTTCAAGCCATTTGTGTGATACCCGAATTAAACTATCTATTGTTTGTGTTATTGTTAAGGTATCAAATGTTTGTGCAAAACAAAATTTTGGAACATAAAATAAAATTATAAAGTAAATCACCTTCTTCATACCATAAATATTAAATACAACGCAGAAATTATAATATTGCTCACACTTTAAAAATTTACTTTATTTAATCTCAAATCTTGTATTAAAATAAAATAATTAATCTCTCAATTTATTTGATAAATTGTAACTTAATAATAACATAAAACTTTTTCTAAAAGAGAATTTCCATTTATAAAATAAACTTTTAAGAAATAAATTCCTTGGGATAGGTGAAGATCTAGGTTGATTTTATTCTCCTTTTGAAATAAACTTTTATGTGGCCTTCCATCCACACTTAATATTTCAATGTGCTCTATCATTTGGTCAGATTCCACGGTTAAATGATCACTAAATGGATTTGGAAAAATAGATAAATTTATCTTAGAATTGATTTCAGTACCGGATGAAGTACAAATCTCTTTATTGAGTAATTTCACTTCATTACTATTACAATCAAGTTTAGTCATGGTCAATTCTAATGGGGTGGCAACCATATCTATATCTGTAATATCAATAGGATCTTTAGCAACAGAGGATGATAAGTCTTCACTACATTCATGATCTATAACCGATTGATTTTCTAATAAAATCAGATCATTTTCATTTCCGCCATTTGGCTTTATCATGGTCCATATTTTGTCTGAACTTCTATCGTATAGTGATGCAGAACTTGTCGCAATGCTTGAATTTTTTAATCCCTTTTTAAAGTTTTTAAATTGTTCTACGATAGCATTTGATGAATTTACTTTCATAATTGCAAATCCTTCACCACCCGATTCAACAGGTACCTGCCCTCCAAACAAAAAGAAGTTTCCATCAATATTGGCTGACTCCACACGAATGGGAGCTGTATAATTCCTCCAGGTTCGAAGTGCTAATGAAGTATCGAACATCGTTACCAAAACAGGCCCTTCGCCATCTCTTCCCACTACCGATTGAGAGAATAAATGGATGTTTGGGGATTTTGATTTTACATAAATCCATCCATATCGATGACTATAACTTTTGTCTGCACTTTTTAATTCAATACTTTTCAAATTCAAGGCTTGACCCTCTAGATCTATTTGTGCAAGCATCATTCTGTAAAAAACATCCGTTTGTGATTTAAATGAACCTCCAACAATTAAATTTCCATTTGGTGATAAAGTTATTGAACTTGGAGATTCAGAATGAAT
>Ga0138256_10000850_pt1 | contig 33013 bp, 26 predicted proteins | sample KNB2016incub_MG_FD_105486 | JGI IMG/M metagenome (GOLD analysis project Ga0138256, IMG submission 105486) | Active sludge microbial communities from wastewater in Klosterneuburg, Austria - KNB2014incub_MG | ecosystem: Engineered > WWTP > Activated sludge > Unclassified | place: Austria... | reverse complement strand
TTCCATCAGGATTGCTGGGTGCTGTTTCGACATATCGCACGATTCGAGCAGGGTTACCCTTAACGATCGCACCAGGCGGCACCGACGTCGTGACGACGGCACCCGCGGCAACCATTGCCTTTTGCCCGATCGTGATTCCAGAAAGAATCGTCGCTCCGGCACCAATGGAACAGCCAGACTTCAAGACGGTCTGTTCAAACTGTTGGGGCGGATGCTTACTTCTGGGAAACCGGTCGTTTGTGAATGATGCGTTGGGCCCTATAAAGACGTCGTCTTCGACTCGAAGCCCGTTCCACAACTGAACACCGCTCTTGATCGTGACTCGATCACCAACCACCACATCGCCTTCAATGAAGCAATGTGAGCAAATGTTGCAGTCATCCCCAATGACAGCCCCCTCGCACAGAACGCTGTACTGCCAGATTCGTGTGGCAATCCCAACATTGGCGGTCTTTACATCTGCAGTCGGGTGAAGGAAATATTGATCTTCCATTTTTGGATTAGCCTTCTGGAAGCACGGATGGCCGAAAACGTTTTTTAAGCTTCAGGAATGGCTTCTCGAAGAACTGGTACGACAGGCTTGCCATGCCAATGCTCACAATTAAAGACAGCAGAATCGTGGGCACCCTCTCCACAGCTGGCATTGGCTTTGTTCCGTCAATATCGAAAGCACCAATCACCAGCATATGAAATACATAGATCCCATATGAAATTCGCCCAAGATAAGGAAGTGGTCTATAGCTCAAGGCCGTGGTTAGCCACGTTTTTCTGACCAGAGACGCAAGCAAAAACAGGAAGCCAAAATCCACGATCGTATATGCGTAAACCTGCTCCCATCCGCCGTCTGAGATACTCGGAAAAAACAACGCCAGTAACAATAGAACGAGAGCGGAGACTTGCATCGTGACGGAAGACATACGTGAGACCACGGAGTCGAACACGCCTACACCAAGTGCCGTCCCAAGAATAATTGAGTCAAACCGAAACCAAAGTGCCCAAATGAAGGGATGTTCCATACCAACGCTGACGCAGGCGAAGCGAATCGAAATCAGCATGATTATACCTGCCAGGACAAAACCGATTGCTGCTTTTTTCTTGTCGTCGAGGAGTGCGATCAATGCCGGAACCACAAAAGGCACGATCAAATAAAACTGCTCCTCAAGAGAAATGGTCCAGAGATGTGCGCAGTAAGGCAGGACACCGCCATATCCATTTACGGCAACAATAAGGTTGTTGATGAAGAGAAAGTGCGTCAGCACTTGTCCGAGTAACTGGAGACTGAAGCCCGTCTGCCATACGGCACGAACTGCCATTGCCAGGACAAATGCAATAAACAAGGGCCAGATTCGAAGGGCTCTGCGGACAAAGAAATTTCCAACACTCATCTTGCCTGTGCTAAGAATTTCTAAGCGAACAATTGATGCCAGAAGGTATGAGCTCAGCAAAAGAAAAAGATCGACACCTACCCAGCCGAATTCTTTCAACCAGGACAAGGTTGGCAGCGGGGCACAGTGGTGCAGGAAAACCAGAGACGCCGCGACAAAGCGTAAACCGTCCAGTTGCGGCAGATATGCGTTGCCTGGAAGCACGGTCTGATCTTGAGACTGACTCACGGCCTAAGTCAAACTCAGTTCATTTGTGTGGCACTTCCACCTTAACTTTGGAGCAACTACCCCGGGCAACTGTGCATGATTCACTCCAAGAGACTCATGTCCTACCTGAAATGTTACAACATTGGGTACATGCACAAGTGCAATGCACTGGGATTCATCAATGGTAACAGATAGCTGGTATTTCCCACTATTCAGCAGGAAGCCCGGTACAGTCACATCTACAGTGTATTTCCCCCGCACCGAATCTCCGTTCGGGGTCAGCGATCCACCGGTATGGAAAACCACAATCTGTTCCTCGGTGCACACTTCCAAGGTGAATCCAAGTCGCAGGCCGGGCTCGTGACAGTCAAACGCCAGTTGAATCTTCGCTCCAGTGGAAATTGAAATTGGCTTTTTGATGTCCACCGGCACTACTGCAACGCGCCGCAGCGAGACCGAGTCACCGCCAGGTGCGACCGATGGATCTTTCCACTCAATTTCTGCCGTGTCAGAACACGAAGTGCCCAAGTACTCCGATACTACTTTATAGGGCTCTCCTATCACCTGACATTGCCCGTCTTGCATCCACAAGGCGGTGCTGGCCATATTTCGAATGTCGGTCATGTTGTGACTGACAAGCAGTACAGCGCATCCGTTTTTCAGCACATTACGCATGCGTTTCAGGCACTTCAGTCGAAAATCTGCATCGCCAACTGCCAGTACTTCGTCCACAATCAGCACATCCGGACGGATGCATGTTGCGATCGCGAATCCAAGGCGAACGCTCATTCCAGAACTGTAATTTCGAACGGGCGAATCAATCGCATGGGGAATTTCAGCGAAGTCAATGATCTCTTCGACAGCCTCAGAAATCTGCTGCTTTGACAGACCAAGTATGGAGCCATTAACCGCAATGTTTTCTCGGCCCGTGAGAACGGGGTTGAATCCGGCTCCCAAAGCGATCAGTGCTCCGACCTGTCCACGGACCTTTATGGCACCGTGGTCCGGCTTGATCAAACCATTGAGCATCTTTAATAGTGTCGTTTTTCCAGCACCATTTCTGCCAATCAGGCCAAGACACTCACCACGCTTAATCTCAAACGAGATCTCTCGATTGGCCCAAAACTCTCCTTTTCGTAAAGATTCAGTCTCTTGGCCGTGAAGTGTCTGTCCACGTCCGAACAAAGCTGTTGCTGAATCCCTGACGCCGTACCAAAGGCTTTTTTTAAGATCTCTGCAGAATTTTTTGCCGACAGCATCACATCGAACCATAACGTCGCTGTTCATTTCACATCCCCATCCGTTCGACGAGAAGTGGAAGCACAACGCGAAACACCAATATGCCAGCAAAGAGAGCCACCGCTGCAATCATTGTCGTAAGCAGAAACGGCATCAAGAATGTGGAATGGCCCAATGTCAACCAATCGCGAGTTACCATCACCACTGCCGTCATTGGATTCCACTGAACAATGACTGATGACCATCCGGAAGCGGGAGGCGGATAGACGATCGGCGTAAGGTACATTCCAAATCCAAGGGCCGTGGATACAAGACGGCTGACGTCTGAGTACAGTGAACCCAATGGAATGATCATGAAACCGATCGCAGCACCAATCAACACGGCGGCCGCCAAGCCAACAGGAAACAGCCAGAACGTAGTTGCGGGGACGATCTTCAAAACGATAAATACGGGCACAAGGACGATGATTCGGATCAGCAGTTCGAAAATAATTTTGCTCATCCCCGCCAAAATGAAGGCCTCCGGTGGGACTTTCAGCTTCATGAAAATCGATTGCCCTGCCTGAAAAGATGCGAGCGGTTGACCGACCGCCGAGGTGAACACTCCCCAGATCATGGTTCCCAGCATGACATAGGCAGGATACGGAATTGGCGTTTCTGCAACCTGAATCACTTGTGTCGAGTTTAAAAACATCCAGACAATCGTCGTGGATATAACAGGCACAAACAGCCAGATGTATCCGAAGTAGCTTTGGCGGTACTGAGCTTTCAAATCTCTGGTAAACAAGATCCACGTGAGTTCGCGACAACGCCACAGATCGCTGAATATCTCGACGACGAGCTTGCCTGGATGTACAAGGGCAGATTCGGGCGAATAGGTGACAACCGGGAGGGCTGACGAGTCGTCAGTGGGCAGTGAGCAGTGGGCAGTGGGCATGGTGAGTGGAGCGATGGACATGAGCGAGTTGGCAGTCGTCAGTTGGCAGTTGGCAGTTGGCAGTTGGCAGTTGGCAGTTGGCAGGAATCACGGAGTGGACAGTTGCTGAAGACTGATTACTGACGACTGCCTACTGATTGCTAATTGCTTTCGAACAGCCGTTCGACTTGTTCCAGAATCTCGGGTTCTTCTTTGAGTTCCGCGAGCGGTTTGAGTTCTGCAAGAACCAATGATCGATCGAGCCGCGCACTTTGTCGGATGATGACTTTCTCGACATCAAGCCAGTCCTGCGGTCTGCTGGCGAATGCTTTCAGCACAATCAGATCTTCTGCACTGCAGGTCTTGATCGCGCCGTGCCGAGGAACCTGCCAACGGCTCGACCGTTGAACGACCCGCTCTTCAAATGGCAGACCGCCAAGTGACACGTCGATGTCGGTTCCAGATTTTGAACGAAGCAGCAGGATTCTATTCTGATGGGCGAATTCAAGAGGATCATCAATTCTGCTATCAAAGATTGACAGCATTTGTTCAATAGCGAAATCTTCCGCTCCAAAGCCGACAAAAAGAGTGGCATCAACATCAAGGGTTTGTCTTGGCTCGCCCCATCGCTGATAGGCAACACCACCGATAACACAATATGGAACACCCACTGATTCCAACTGCTGACAAAAATTCGCAGCCAGTTGCAGTACGTTGTTGAGACCAGTCGGATCGCTGGCTCCTTCTGGTTTCCCGGCGGCGTCTAGTCGCCTACGGCGTTTCGCCATTTTTTCATCCAGATCTGGAACTCTCTCAGGCCCGAGTCTGTTTTCGATTGGGTTGGCAGAGACACTCCGAGCCATGTCGCCTGAAGGGTTCCCGATTTATCATCAAGCGACCGCAAGGCTTCGTTGCGGATGCGCTCCAGTTCCGGGCCGGCGCGACGCCAGGCGGCGATCCATTGTTTTTCGATTTCGGTGGGCATGGGAGCGAAGTTTACAGTCTTCAGTCGTCAGTTGGCAGCCTAAAGTTGGCAGTAATCAGCAACTGCGACTTCTGACGACTGCCAAATGTTGACTGACAACTTCCGTCTATTTCCGTTCCTGTTCCTGTTCTCGCTCTGACTCGGCTTCGGCCAGCAAGTCAAGCATCGTCTGTTCGTAGAGTTCATGGACTGAATTTAGGTGACTTCGAATCTTCTCAACGGTATTTGGGTCCGCCAGCTTCAGAACTTCCACCACATGGGCTCGGTCCTTTTGTCGGCCTGAGCTGATTTTGAGTTCAACCCAGGTTTCAATCGATGCGTATCCAAGACCGCTGTCGATCCCCATCTGCTGAGGTCCAGGAATCCGTGTGGGCGATGAATCTCTGGCGCTGCCCCCTTCCGGCACGATGTTGATCTCGACATCTCCATGAGTCAACGTGTGCCAGCCAAGTTTGGATTCAAAGGCAATCACAAATCCGTAGCGCGAGGCGACGCTGAGCAGTGCCGACAATTGATCTTTGCTCACAGCAACATCGATATCCTGTGTGGCCGCCGGATATCCGTATCGAATTGCCCCGAGACCGCCGACAATTGCAATGGGAATTCCCTGCTCTTCAGCAAGTTGCTGAAGGGAACTGAGGGCAAGACTGAATCGATTTTCCGCCGCGTTCATACCTAAAACCGCATCGACACCCTCGGCACCTCGCGACAGAATCTTCAATGCTGTTTGAATTTCAGCGTCTAGGGGAGACATTTTTAGGTGCGTCATTTGTCTGGGAAATGCGGCATTTGAGGCGACTCAGTTGGGAGTCGATCGGTCACAACACTTGTATGACTCGATCCGCAGGCCTGCCATCATACGGGCTACTTGAACCGCATGGCTAGTGGCGCGTCATCAAGTTTTGCAATGAAGGAAAGGGTCGGGAGTCTTTTTCGGAGAGTTGCATGGTGAAAAATGCTAACGTTTCCGTCCGAAAAAGACTCTCGACCCTCTACTCACACCAATATGGGACAGTCGAACTACTCGCGGCCAGCATGAGGCTTTCCCATGTAGCCGAAGTCGTGAGACTTCGGACTATCTTGCCGCCAAATCTCCGAACTCTCACGAGTCCGGCTACATCTCAATTCCGCCCGCCTGCAGTATAACGTGGCAAAAGGGACTGGAAGGGACGCCCCGGTTTGCGATTTTCGGGGTTCGCGTTGCTCTAACCCCGGCCACCCAGCCAGTTGTCGTTATGACTGCGCGCACTTCGTGCTCGTGGGTGACATCAGCCGCTGTGTTGCGGCTGACCCTGGTTGTAGAAACGACAGATTAAATGGGAGTAATTGGGGGCACTGGGTAAAACAATACATATGAGATACTCCGCGACAACACCTGAGTCAATGACCATTTATCCCAGTGTGAGGCTGGGAATTCACACTGAGCAAGCTGAGACAGTTGTTGGGACAGTTCCGGGTGAGTGCCTGAAAACCATCACCGGGGAGTGGTCAGTTTCAGGAATTCCCTTGCGTGCTGAGAATGGGGCCGGAGTCGGACTGGGCATATTGAGCGAATCCGAAGTGCATGCCCCATCAACCGGCCTGCGGCCACCTTCTCCCCCGATCTTGGGGGCAATAGCGTGGACTTAAGTAAAAATGCAGCACTCCACGGCTCTACCGACCCCGTGTCGGTGGACCGCAGACTTGCAAGCTACACCGCTCCGCGAGATTATCATTCCCTCACTCCTCCCCGGTTTTTGCTCGCCTTCGGCGAGCAAAAACCGGGGAGGTGTGGCGAGTTTCGTGGGTTGCCGTTGTAGCCGACCAGTCTTGCTCCCACCGACACGGGGTCGGATGGAGAGCTTAAGTCCACGCCATTGGATCTCGGGGGAGAAGGGACTTTCAAGAAACTCCAGTGCTCTCGTTTTGAACTCGGTTTAGATCAAGCGTCTGGTGCTGTCGCCGAAACGCTCTACGTCTACGCCCATTCGATCCAGCATCGAGAGGTAGAGATTGCAGAGAGGAACAGATCCGTCTGTCGCGGCAATGTGCTGGCCGGATTCCAGCGTCCCGCCAGCCCGACCGCCGAGCAGGATGGGCAGATTGTCCGGATCATGACGATTACCATCTGACATCCCGGAACCAAACAAGATCATGCAGTTGTCCAGCAGTGTCCCCTGCCCTTCCGGCACCGTTTTGAGTTTTCGCAATAACCCTGCAAACTGCTCCACGTACCATTGATTAATCTTTTGGTATTGCGCAATCTTTTCCGGGTTGTTTTCGTGATGCGATAACTGATGGTGCTCGCCCTTCACTCCGTCCAGAAAGGAGAAACTCTGGTTCGATAAACCGGTGGCCAGCATCAATGAACAGACTCGCGTGGAATCCGTTCGGAACGCAAGGACCAGCAGGTCCATCATCATGCCCATATGCTCACGAAAATCGGCTGGAGTCCCTGGTCGCGCTGATTCAATCTCGGCCTGAGTCACAAGCGAACGTTCTTGTTTCAATTGTCGATGGGTTGTAAATTCGATCCGATTTTCAATAGCGCGGACAGAATCGAGGTATTCATCCATCTTATGCTGGTCGTCGCGCCCCAGTTTGCGTCGCAGAGTTCGAGCGTCCTGCAGGACAAAATCCAGCAGGTTTCGATAAGACTCTGCTGCCTGACCACTGACTGATACGGATTGGCCAAAAAGTGATTCATAGACGATTTGCGGATTGATTTCCGGAGTGACCGGACGCGTTTCCGATTCCCATGAGATATAGGAACCATACGCGTGCGTATAACCGACGCTGCGATCCACCCCCGTCGTCACCGGGAAGACGCCCAGCACCATTGAAGGGACCGGTGTCAAACCCGTGACCGACTGTGCGATCAACTGATCAACCGAGATTCCGCCGGCGCTGATGTCTTTTCCTGCAGTTTTTCGGACTGGCATTCCTGTCAGAAAATTGGCGGTCTTTGAGTAGTGCCCGTCCCCAATCCGACTGTGCTGCTTGTCCAGCCCCGTCAGCACGAGGACATCGTTCCGAACGTCGGCCAGTGGTTCGAGTGTGGGACTGAGCCGATAACTTCGGCCCGTCTGTTCCGGCACCCAAGCCTGTTCCCACATTCCATTCGGGAAGTGAATGAATGCTGCTCGCAGTGGCGGTTTGATCATGTCCGTCGATTGGGCTTTGATGCGTGGCAGCAGAGAATCCAGCCACGGCAACCCCAGTGCGACTCCTGCGCCCCGCAGGAATCGACGTCGCGAGGGCTGTTGTCGAATGAAGTGTTTTTCGTGCATGTTCTCGCTCTCCAGATTGGAATTCAGAAATTGTTACCTGGGCCGAGTTGAGCCATCTTCGATCGCGTGATCTCAGCGATCAGCAAGGGCAAAATCTTTGATGTGGAAGAGAGGTCTAATTGGACTGTCCCAAGTTTGTGTCAAAGATCCCATCCGGCTCGTCCGGATCGGTGAATGTGATGGCGAGTTAGCAATTTACACCGGTTACCCTCCCCCATTCTTTCTGTCCTGCCGCCTTCGGCGGCAGGACAGAAAGAATGGGGTTTTAGTGGGTTCGTTTTCTAGCTCACCATCATCTTCACCAATGGCACGAGGCCATTGGGGTCGAACTTGCGACAGTTCAGATTACTGTGTCGGTTTGTAGTAACGGTACTGAAATGCATAACTTCGAGCGATTTCTTCAACCAGTGTCCCGGCACCAGACCCGCTGTCCTTCAGGTGTTTCAAACATTTGTCAACAAGGCAGTCGTCAAAGCGATCCAATCCGCGTCCCACCGCAAAGCCGATTAGTTTTCGCACGAAATGACGCTGAAACTCATCGGACCGTGCTAACAGTGCCTTCTTCAGTCCGTCTGGCCCACTCACCAAATCTCCTGATGGCAAAGTCCCTATGGCATCGACCGGTAGTCCTTCGTCTGTTTCGCGCCAGCGACCAATTGCATCGTAGTTTTCAAGACTGAAGCCCAGCGGATCCATGGTCTGATGGCACGCCGCGCATTCTGCCTGTGCCCTGTGTTTTTCCAGACGATGTCGCATTGTCATTGGCTGATCTGCTGTACTCGAATCATCCAGTGCAGGAACATTGGGCGGCGGTGGCGCCACATAGGAACCGAGAACCTGGTCCATGATCCATTTTCCGCGAAGTACTGGACTTGTCCGACGGGCAAACGATGACACCGTCAGAACACCGCCCATTGTCAAAACACCGCCACGTCTGCGATCATTAACAGGTGTCATCTGCCAGGGAGCATTCGGCGGAAGTTGAAGTCCATAGTGTTGCCCCAGGCGACCGTTGACAAGTACGTAGTTCGCATCGATCAATTCTGTAAGCGGGCGGTTCTCCTGAAAGATCCATGACACAAAGCGAATGACTTCTTCACGCTCATCGCTGGCAAGGTCCGGGGTAAACTCGGGGAACACATCCGGATCCGGAGCACGTTCACCGTCTTCCTGGATCCCCAGCCATTGCAGCCCGAAGGATTCGCCCAGTGCGCGAGACTTTGGATCGCGGAGCATTCGTCGGACCTGTCGCCGCAGGAATTGGTCATCGTAGATTTTGCCCGAGTCAGCAGCGTCGAGCAGCTCGTCATCAGGAATGGAAGACCACAAAAACAGCGAAAGCCGAGTCGCCAGCTGGTGCGGTGTAAGACGCTGGACTCCCGCACCATCGGGCTCAGTTTCAACCACAAACAGAAAGTGTGGTGACAGAGTCACGGCCATCAGCGGTGCTGCGATTGCCGTCCGAAAGTCCTGCCCCGCCGTCCGTTCCTTTTGAAACAGTTCCAGTAGCTCCGTGATCTCTTTCGGCTCAACCGAACGTCGCCATGCACGCCGCGAAAATGCTGTCAGGATTCGTGCAGCAGCGTCCGCTTCTGTAAGACCTGATAAGGGATCCAACGAAGCAGGCAGAGCGATCAGCAATCGCCCCGGAGTGCCGACTGGATCTTTCAGATCATGTCCAAGCGAACGTTCAACCGCCACCTTCGCACTGCGGAGATACGCCTCCAGGTGAGCTGTGGAAGTAAATAACACGTCGCCAACAGTATCAAACCCTTCTCCGCCGGACCCATCCTGGGGCGGCAATTCTTCAGCCTGCAAAGTCACTCCAAAAAGGTCATGAATGGAGTTCCCGTACTCCAATCGAGTTAGCCGACGACTGAAAACGTGTCCGGCGAAATAGCGCTGGTTTTCTTCTGTGGCGAGTTCCTCACAGAATGCGTATCGTGGTCGCGATTCCGCCCAGTGCTGCACTGACTCTTTCTCATCAATCGGGACCTGTGCATGACCAGACGGTGGCATTCTTCCACTTTGAATTGCTGCTGCAACTTTCATCCAGACTTCGCCGACTTCGCTCGCCGCATCACCACTGGAATAATGTGTCAGATCAAGACCACCCTCCATCCGAACGGCATCATGACATGCGATGCAGTGGCGTTGCAGGACTGGCTGAACATCCTGCTCATAACGCCGCTTCCATCGCTCCCCGTCATCGACGGATCGCAGATGGTGATAGGCATCCATGGCCCGCTCGTATTCGGATGTCAGCTGACAAAAATGATAGGGATCAATTTGCCCGACAGCGGCGGCAGGAGCCAAGTCCTTCGACAACTTCAGTCCTTCCGTCAGGGCCAGAGACTCCAGCAGTGCTGCTCTGCGGCACGAGTCGCTCGCGCCTTCATCGGAGGCCACTTGAGAAAACTGCAGCATGGCCAGATCATATTCCTGCTGTTCACGCTGACATTCACCGATCCGCATCCGAGCCAGTGCTTTCAGTTCCTGAGACAGCGACCGATCCTCTGCGAGTTTGCTGTACGTCTGAATTGCTTCACTCAGTTTTCGCGAAATGAGCGACGCGCCTGCGGATTGGAATTTTGTCGCGATCTCGTCACTGACTGGATGCTGAAACCAGGCATTTCGAAGCACTTCTGAGGGCGACAGACAGCGTTCCCAGGTGGCAAATTCGTCGATATCAAATCGAACTGACCCAAGACCGTTACCCACGTATCCGATGCGCAGCTTGCTGTGCGATTTTGCCGGATAGAATTCGCCGGAATACGGAACGCTTGCTGACAGCACTCCGTTGACATACATAGAAATCTGCTGGCCATCCCATGAACACGCCACATGAGTCCAGACTTCGGGTGGAACTCGACTGAGAGCAGTCACGCCGACAGACTGTTGTGGCTTGGGTCGACCGATTTCAAACGCCATGACATTGCAGGGATAGTACATTGTCAACCGCCAGCCGGACCACACGCCATCACCCACAGCGAGCAATGTTCCAGCCGTCTCATAATTTCCGCCAGGCACCATCCCCTGACCGTGATGCCTGATCCATGCCGCCACAGTAAAGGCTTTGGCTGATGCGTTAAAGGGAGTGGATTCGAGAGGTAGCTGATCGACCTGCACGGCCCGTTTCCACGGCCAGCGGCCTTCGACGGATTTGATTGCCGCAACGACGACATTTGAGGGATCACGCGTGACAGCGAGATTCCTGCCCCAGCCAGCGAGATTTGAATATCCGTCCTGATCAGACCGAATATCCTGAAAGCTGAAGTATCGTTCCAGAGTCGGATCATTGAGAACCTCCCGCCGATGCTGCTGCCACAGATCGGCGAACGGACCGTGCATCGGACGTTCTCTGGGTGCCACCCATGCAGAAAACGAAAAGTATCCTGCAACAAGCACGGCCAACATCAGTGCGACTGCTGTCACTCGATTTTTATAAGATTTCAGCAATGTCTAGGAATCCTGCCGGAGTATGGAGGGATAAGAATTGCAAGTTCTCAATCCGAAGCACCAATGTCAGGCCCATTTGGATGCAGCAGGCGGGAGCCTGCGGGGCAGTGCATTCCAAGGCTGGAGCCCTGGAACGAGTGCTCAATGCCGACTATTGACTGCTTTCAAATTTCATTGCCCTGAACGGATCCGCCTACGCAGGGAATGGCCTTTCGTTGAGGGCGCAGTCGATGAATTCCAAAATCTCTTCGCTCCCCCCTTTCCAGACTTCGCCGGCTAACGCAGTGATCTGATCAAGCCGAATGTCGGCGTGATTGGATGTGATCAGCCTCCGCAAGTCGCCAGCGTCATAGTCCCTCTTTTCCAGCCTCCGGTTTGGCGACACCAATGCGGCATATTTGCAGACAATGGCAGCTTCAAGCGTGGGTAGTCGGCTACCAGTGGTTTCTTCCAACAGGACATGATTGTTCAGAATGGTTTCTTGAAATGGACTCCACGGCAGCATGAGGTCGATGACGGCGACCGGCTTGCCATGAATATCGATTTCTGCAGGGTCAATGAACCGAACCACCACATCGTATTCCATTTTCTGCAGTTCTGGCCAGCGTGTACTAATGGCTTTGACGGCTTTCGTTTTCTGGTTTTGAGGCACCATCACATCGACATCTTGTGTGGCTCGGGGTTGAGGCAAATAGCCGACGTAGCCGTGTAGTCCCATCAGGCACCAGTTTTTGATTCCTGCGTTGACCAGACAATCGATGACCTGTTGGGGCTGCACGTCCATTGAACCATTCCGGTGCGTCTGGCGATAGTTGCTGGTCAGCCGCGTGCTGATGCCCAAACCCCTGGCATGGCCGCAAGGCATCGTCGATTCGAAATCGTCAAGTCCCTTGAGATCATTTTGCCATGACAAGGCTGCATTCCGAGCGGATCGGCGTTCTTCAAGGGATGTTTTCGACGGAATTGTCATGAGTAATTTCGAGTGGCCGGTTCCTATACTTCACGCGGCCTGAATTGATGTCCTTGTTCCGAGGCTCCAGCCTCCCGAGATTCTCGCTGGAGGCAGGAGCCTCCAGTGCGCTGCGTTCCAGGGCTGGAGCCCTGGAACGAGGATTGACAGCCTCATTCCTGACCGCGTGAGTTACAGTTGGAATACCGTCGTTCCTAGTTCCTAGTTCCTAGTCATTAGTGCTTGGTTCGGGCTGTGTTAGGAGGAATGCTCGGTAATAGCTCAACAGCGTGGGCCGTCGGCTGCTGCAATAATATCCGATACCGCGACATTCAGTCCAGGCAGGCGGTGCGAAGTTGCGATCGAATCGATGCCATGCCTTGTCTCTCTGTACTGTCCATCGGTCAGTCGATTGACGAATACCGTCTCAACTTCCGCGTCGATGATCCAGTACTCGGCGATCCCTGCCTGTGCGTACTCTTGTAATTTGACATGTAAGTCACGACGGCGATTTTCATTGCCCTCGCTAACGACCTCCATCACAAGATCCGCGCCATCAGGATAGCCATCAGTTTCACTGCGTGTCGAATCGATAAATATCACATCGGGCTCACGGTATTTTCGTGCCCAAAGCCGCACTGGCAGCGGAGCAATGAAGGCTTCACCGCATTGATGCACGTTGACATAAGTTTGAAGTAGAACGAACAAAAATTGAGCGACGCGCTGGTGCTCTTTCGTTGGCATATCGAGAATTTCCACACACCCATCATCGTATTCAACCAGCGGGCCCCCCTGAAGTTCCAGATAATCCGCCTCGGTCCACCCGCCCTGTTCGGGGAAAAACAACGCGACTCGCCACGTCGGTCCCTCCGTTTGCGAGCTTTTCGACGGTGTTGATCTTGACATAGTTGAACTCAACTCCAAGGGTTAGACATAGCCGGTCGGCCATCGCATCCCATTTCTTCCGCAGCAAGGATTCTATGTTGGCGTCGTGCTGATCGCCTTCATCTTGTTCCACTTGATAGTCTGATTCTTAACCACCAATGACACGAATGAAAACAGGTTGAACAGGGAGTTTCGTATCGAAGTCATTCAAAAGGAATTGCGGCCGCGCGATCGTGGCTGGGCTGAGCGGCGGTGTCAACTGAGGCAGTGACACGCCCAAAAAAACAGACTCGCACATCGCCTGGTCCCGAAACCGCCTGAAACATTGGCGACCAGACCCTCGTGTCTGAATACGGACAATCACGCTGGCGGGCACTTCGTTCCTGTGGGTGACCGAGCAACATCGCGGCGATTTGACCTCGTGCCAGTATCCATCGTGCCGGTAAAGCAACGCCACCTTTTTTTGCAGGTTGCGAAAAATAGTAAAGATGGGGACGTATCAACGCACAGCACATGGAAGATTTGGGCAATCTGGAAGTGAAAGTTTGGCAAAAATGTTGACAGCGGCCTTCCCGGACCTGACTGGCAAGCGACTCGATTTTCGTCCGGTCGCAGTTCTTGACATGTCCCGCAGGACGTTATACCTCGCACGGACTAGATTGAGATGTTTAACCGCCACGCCACCGGCGTGCGCGCCCACGCCGATGGCGATGGGGTTAAACTGGCAAAACTCTCATTCATGCCCATGCGAGGTATATGACGAGCCATCCCGGCGCTGCGGGCCGCTAAGAATTCCGGACTTGTTGTGTCGGCAGGAAGTGGCATGTTTGAATTTGGCTGTTTTCGGCTGGGTATTTCGATAACAAGCTGCATCAGTTGCTCCTTTCGGTTATCCACCTCCCACGTTCTCTGACGCCCTGCATTTTATTCGATGGCATGAAAGCAGCGCAGTTTGTTTGTCCACGAAATACACGAAAATCGAGTACTGCAAAAACAATCGCACGCAATGCAGCAGAAACCCTCTCCCCCGAATCGTGGGAGAGGGGACAAAATTCGCAGTCAATCTTCAGCCACCAAGGAGCGGATGCATGCTGCAATGTCAGGCTCATTTGGATGCAGCAGGCGGGAGCCTGCGGGGCAGTGCGTTCCAGGGCTGGAGCCCTGGAACGAGTGCTCAATGCTGACTATTGACTGCTTTCAAATCCTCATCCACCATCAAACCGATCAGTTGCTCGAAGGTGACTGTGGGTTGCCAGCCAAGTTTTGCGATGGCTTTCGCGGGATTGCCAAGTAATTCGTGAGCATCGGCGGGGCGTTTGAAACGCTGGTCGATTTTGACGTAGTCCTGCCATTTCAAACCGACATGATCAAACGCGACCTGCAGGAGGTCGCGGATCGTTCGTGATTCGCCGGTCGCCAGAACATAGTCGTCCGGCTCTTCCTGCTGCAGCATCAGCCACATGGCGTAGACATAATCTTTCGCGTAACCCCAGTCACGAGCCGAATCGAGATCGCCGAGGCTCACGGATTTTTGCAGCCCCGCCATAATTCTGGCAGCCGCGAGCGTCACCTTTCGAGTGACGAAGTTTTCGCCTCGTCGAGGACTTTCGTGGTTGTAGCAGATGGCGTTACAGAAAAAGAGACCGTGGGCTTCGCGGTAGATCTTTGTCATTTGTGTGGCAAAGGCTTTGGCACAACCATACGGTGAGTTTGGATTAATCGGCGTGGTTTCGTCCTGCGGACTGACGGCTGGTGTTCCGAAAATTTCGCGACTGCTGGCGTGGAGAAAACGGGGTGGTTTCGGAAGGTCACGCAGGATTTCAAGAATCCTGAGAGTCCCCATCGCTGTCAGATCGCAGGTGCTCTCCGGAATATCAAAACTCAATCCAACATGCGATTGACCTGCCAGATGATAAAATTCCGTCGGCTGAACATTGTTGATGATCCGACGAATCGTTGTGGTATCGCTCAGATCCGAATAATGCAGAAAAAGCTGCTTCTCATAGATCTCGGGGTCGCCATAAAACTGATTCAGGCGTGAACGTTCCAGCGTACTGCTGCGGCGCACGAGACCATGAACCTGATCGCCTTTTTCAAGGAGCAACTCCGTCAGGTAGGAACCGTCCTGACCAGTAATGCCTGTTATCAATGCGACTGAATTCACGGGCAAACCATCATGTGTTAGAACCTGTCCAAATTCAACTTCGACTTTTTCGACGTATCAAACGCCGCAGCGAAACGATCCCGTCGGCGGAGCGACGGGTACACAGTAGACCCGTCGCTCCGCCGACGGTTTTTTGCAGCTTTCAGGCAAGTGTCATGCGTCGTCCAAATCGCGAATTTATTCGTGGACAGGTTCTTAGGAAGGGTGATCTGGATTCCAAATGTGGGACCGGCGAACTAACCTACGGTGTCGGCAAACCTGCGAATCAGCGCGGTCTCGCTGGACTCAAATCGTAGGGCAAGCAGATTCTCAGCCAGCGCGACGGGAAAGCCCGGAAGCACATCGCTCTCCTTGACTTCCTGGTATGAATTCCCGCTCAAGCGACCAATCCACAGCGATTCGCCATCGTATCGCCAGACTTCCGGAATCCCCATGGAAGCGAGCAGGCGGAGCTTGTTGATCGACGATTGCGTGATCTCGACCTCAATTACCAGATCAGGCGGAGGATCAATCGACAGATCGACTTCGCGTTTTCCGCGAATCTGTTCGGCGTGCTGAATGTAATAAGACTCGTCGGCTTCAAACCCGCGTTTCAAGTCCTGACGCCGAAAGGTTGTGGACGCCGAGGAACGGATGTCGATTCCGCGAACAAGCGTGAACATTTCGATCAGCCTGCCGATCAGACGTTTTCCGCTTTCATGCGGCATTAAAGGGGACATGATTTCAAGCACCCCCTGATCATACGTCATTCTTCCGCCAGCATGTTCGGACTCATCCACCAGCGCGATCCATGTCTCCCAACTGACTTCGCGGAGTACGACGCGCTGTTCGGCAATTGTTAAAGCTGTGCTCATCCGCAATCCTTCATCGTGGAGAACGATTGTCGCAATTGTCTACTTGTGGCTGGCCAGTAACGCTTCTTCGCGGGCGAGTTCCAGGTCGTGATCAACCATCAGTTTTGCCAATTGAGCCAGGCTGGTCGTGGCGGTCCAGCCAAGTTTTTCGCTGGCTTTGGAGCAGTCTCCGAGAAGCAGATCCACTTCCGCCGGTCGGAAATATCGAGGATCGATTTCAATAAACTTCGCTGGATCCAGTTCGAGCTGCTCAAAGACGATGTCGGCGAATTCCTGCACGGTTTGCGTTTTTCCGGTCGCCAGCACAAAGTCGTCAGGTTCCGAATGCTGCAACATTCGCCACATGCCTTCGACGTAGTCCTTCGCATATCCCCAGTCGCGTTTGGCTTCCAGGTTTCCGAGAAACAGTTTTTCCTGGAGGCCCAATTTGATGCGCGTCGCGGCGCGAGTGATCTTCCGGGTTACAAACGTCTCGCCGCGGCGAGGGCTTTCATGATTGAACAGGATTCCGTTCACGGCAAACATGTCGTATGACTTGCGGTAGTTCACCGTCTGATGAAAGGCGAACACTTTGGCACAACCGTACGGGCTCTGAGGCTGAAACGGCGTATTTTCCGTTTGCGGAGTCTCCAGCACTTCACCGTACATCTCACTGGAAGATGCCTGATATACCTTGACCGTCTTCTTCTTGTTCAGCTGGCGAGCGGCTTCCAGAACGTTGAGCGCGCCGCCACCCGTAGCCTGAAACGTGTAGACGGGCTGGTCGAATGACACGCGAACGTGGCTTTGAGCGCCCAGGTTGTAGATTTCATCCGGTTCAAGATCGAGGATCAGATTTGTCAGACTTTGGCCGTCCGTAAGGTCTCCATAATGCAGGAACAGACGAGCGCCACTCTGATGGGGATCTTTGTAGATGTGATTGATGCGACCCGTCGTAAACGTGCTCGCTCGACGAACAAGGCCGTGAACCGTGTAGCCCTTTTCGAGCAGCAATTCGGCAAGATACGAGCCATCCTGGCCAGTGATTCCGGTGATGAAAGCAGTTTTGGACATGAGAAATTCGGGTCTTGAAGAGTTTCGAGAAGGCAACGGGAAGTTATTAGGCGATCGGCAGAAAAAAACGACCACTGACTGAACCGGACGCTAGCGCGTTTCGGCTGATTTTTAGGGGAGCGGAAGAAACAGGATTACCAGAGATACGCATCGCCCAGGGAATCCGACCTGAGACAGGTCGGACTACGTAGGCAGATCTGTCCTCAGATCTGCGTCCTTTGGCGTGGATCAGTCGCACGGGTCCGCTCGGCCTTAAGACTCCCCGATGGTAAATCCTTTCCTGCCGCTCGCCTTATCAGCCGCTGGGCGCTAGCCCACGGTTTTCGGTGGTACGCATTCATCTGCCGCTCACCTTAACGGGCCGAGGCACGATATCCTGAAAGATGGTGAAAGGAATTGTTCATTCCGGGTTATCGAGAAGCTCCTGAAACCGAGAAGCCAACGCCGGGGGTACCTGAGAAACCCAGTCGGAATCAATCAATCCGACATCCAGCATATCGATGAGATGCATTTGATCCTTTCGACGAAAGACGTTCAGCTTCATCCGCACCAAAGCCTCCAGTGACAGCGTCCGATGCGATTCCACAACCACAGACTCATCCACATCCGGCGCTGGCATTAAGTCGGTTTCACGGACTTTTTCGCAGGCGATCAGAACATGCACAGCGTCACGAGCTTTGGAATCCTGTTGGTCAAGAAACATATCGATTCCAGCTGAATGGCGATAGACAAATCCCGCCTGCTGCATGACCTGAATCGCCATCGGCAAATCGCTGCGCCGCAGCAGAATATCCACATCACGCGTCGTACGCACGGCTGCTTCATCTTTCTGGGCGACCCAGGCCCGAACGGCATTGCCGCCGATGATCGCATACGGAATTCCGGCCGCTTCCAGAGTTCTTGCAGTCTTCTCAAGTCGTTCCTGAACTTTTTCCACCGCTCGGTTCATCCTTTCCCAAAGTGCAGCGCCTGTAAGGTGGAATTCAATCATGGTCATGCGTTGCCAAGAAAATCATGAAATTATGCACCTGTCAGCCGTCCGCAGCGGAAGGATAGATTGTTCGAGCGAATTCGAAAAGCCCGTTGACGAGTGCGGAGTTCAAACTTTCGGTTTGGCCCGGAAAGACTCTCCACCTTCCTGGAAAACGCCTGGCCTGTATTGCGCACGGCCACGTAGGCAATGCAGGCTAGAACGCACGCAGATTTTCCGACTTCAATTCGCGAAGAAAATCCTGATACGCAGATGCAAGGCCATCGCGAAGGGAAATACGCGGACTCCAGCCGCTCGACCGAATGAGACTGATATCGCAGAGCTTGCGAGGTGTACCGTCAGGCTTAGACGGATCGTTCAAAATCTGACCGCGAAATCCGACGATCTCGGCGATGAGTTCAGCCACGCCTCGGATCGTGATTTCTTCACCACTGCCGACATTGACCAGATCCGGCGGGTCCGGCAGTTGCAGCAAGTGCAGAATCCCCGCAGCCAGGTCGTCAACATGCAAGAACTCTCTCAATGGAGTCCCCGAACCCCAGATTGTCACAGAATCAGCATTGGATTCTTTGGCTTCGTGGAAGCGACGAATCAATGCCGGCAACACATGACTGTGATTCGGATGATAGTTGTCACCAGGTCCATACAGATTTGTTGGCATCGCCGAATGAAACATGACACCGTACTGACGTCGATAGAACTCGCAGAGTTTCAGGCCGGCAATCTTGGCGATCGCATAGGCCTCGTTTGTCGGTTCCAGCGGTGATGTCAGAAGGCTGCTTTCGGCAATGGGCTGCGGAGCGAGACGCGGATAGATACAGGTACTGCCGAGAAACAAAAACCGGCTTGTCCCATATTTCCAGGCGGCATGGACAGCATTCGATGCCATCGCCAGATTCTGATAAAGGAACTCAGCCGGGTAACTGCTGTTGGCCTGAATGCCACCCACTTTCGCAGCGGCGAACACCACAATTTCCGGACGATATTCGGCAAAGAATTCACCGACGCTGGCCTGGCAAGTCAGATCCAGATCCGTGCGACTTCTAAGCAACAGATTTTCGAATCCTTCCGCTCGCAGCCGTCGAACAACGGCTGCGCCCACCATACCGCGATGGCCAGCGACAAAAAAACGAGTGGCAGAAGAATGCACGGTTGAATTCAGCCTTGATTCGGGGAACTAAAGAGAAGGCGACTGCGAAAAATTGATTGTCAGGCGCTGCAAAACAATTACCCACCGGAATCGCTCTCAAAGAAGCCCGGCTTTTTCGAAAAGCCGGGCTTCTGATACGGTAATTTATTGTTTTGCAACGCCTTACGCGCGAACCATGAGCGGGAATGTTATCCAAGCACCCTTTGCAGGACGTCGCGAAATCGAGCAACTGAGTGGTCTTTGGTGTACTGACCGACCGCAAGTTGGCGGGCATTTTGCCCCATAACTTCCAGCTCTGCGGAATGATCCGCAGCCCACTGTATCCGATCGGCGATCGCCTGCACAGAGCCCGACTCAACAGTGAGCCCCACATGATGTGTCGTCGCGATCGAATGCAGCTCAGAATCGACTGGAGCGTTCGTCAGGAACGGACGACCCGCCGCCAGAATCCCGTACAGTTTACTTGGCATGAGGCATCGGCTAAGTGACGTTGTCAGCGGGACCAAATGCAGGCTTGCCGCAGACAGGCTGTGACAAAGCTCGGACTGCGGCTGATAATCGAAGAACAAAACGTTCTGAAGAGCTTTCGATTGGACAAGTTTCCGAAGAGCCGTCTCCTGAGAACCTCGTCCGACAAAGGCAAATACAATATCAGAGCGGTCCTTCAGCAGTTCTGCGGCCTGTATGAACTCTTCAAGACGCTGCGTCAACCCAAGATTGCCTGAATACATTGCAACAAATCGCTTACCCAGCCGATGCTGTTCGCGAAATTGGTTGGCTCCCTCCATCGGACTAATCCGCTCGGTATCCGCCCAATTCGCGACGATCGAGATGCGTTCCTTCGAAACACCTCCCTCAACAAGCAACTGCGCCATGTCCTGACTGAGTACGACCATCAGATCGCAGCGGCGATAGATATCGAAGAGTGATAACCTTAGCCTGCGGACAGCCCAATTGTTTCCGATTGTTCCCAATGCGACCGCGACATCCGGATAAATATCCTGCAGGTATCCAATCATTTTGCAGTTGGTTCGCTGCCGCAGACGGTTTGCCGCGAATGCGAGCAAAAACGGGTCCGTTTCGAAGACAACGACATCCGGAGCCTCAACGGTCTTCAATCTTGAACGAGCGGAACGCGCAAACGAGAGGAAGTTCAGTCCTTTGCCAATCAGCGACTTTTTAGGAAACGCGGTGTGCGAGACGCGATGAATTTGAACCCCGTTTCGTTCGGAAGCGGCAATCCAATCCTGTTCGTCGATCTGATCCACAACCGCATTTGGACTTCCCGCCAGGACGCTGACGTCGTAGTCCTGCGACAACCCCTCGCAAAGTGAGGTGAGCAACTGCCCGGTCGCTTCCACATCAGGCCAGTACGAGCGGTTTAGAAACAGCACACTTCCGCGAGGAGCAGCGCAGACTTCGTCCCCATGGGTGACACTTGATCGAACAGTACCACTACCAGATCCCGAACCGGGAGAATTCATACCTGCCCGCAAAACTGAGAGGCATTCAAAAAAACCTGGATGCACATCCAGAGAAATCCGCCAGCGACTCCGTCCACCATCGAATATTAAGCATCGAGCGGAAAATAAGTGTCGCCTTTCGCAGAGCGAAAGGCGACTCTAAAAAGCCTCGTGATGCTAACGCACACAAACCTCGCGTCTGGATCCGATCGCACGATCCTGCAACGGACTGATTATGCTGACTCATCTCCATGTGACCCGGACTCAGAAATTAGCAACTTCTCAGAGCCCGCTGAGACTTCATGCTCGTCTGAATAGTAGTCGTTATTTCCTTTGCCAACGTAGCCGTAGCTTCCGGAATTGTACTTGTAGTCCGCATAACGGTAGCTGCCGTAGCCGTAACCATCGGCCTCATCCACACCGTTAATCACAATCCCCGATACCATCGCCCCAACGTCCCGTAACTGCTCCAGCGTTCGGCGTCCCAGGTCTCGCGTGTGACGGCTGAGACGCATGGCCAGCAAAACTCCATCGACTCGAGGCGCGACACTCGTCGGGTCAGTCACCGCCAGAATTGGCGGTGTATCGATTATCACATAATCAAACTTCTCTCGAAGCACTTCAATCAAATGCTCGAATTCCGGTCGTGAAAGCAGTTCGGCCGGATTCTTTGGACGACTCCCGCACGGCAGTACAAAATATGATTCAACCGCAGTCGTTTGAATCGCATCGTCCAGCTCTGCATTGCCTCGCAGGACGTCCACAATGCCCGCCGCGTTATTGACGCCAGTCAATTTGTGGACTTTCGGCCGACGAAAGTCGCTTTCGACAAGAATCGTCCGCTTGCCTGACATCGCCAGCGCGATCGACAAATTCAGGGCCAACGTGGATTTACCATCGCCAGCTGCCGGACTTGTCACCTGAATCACGCGATGAGTACTCCCCAGAGCACTGAAGCAAACTGCCGTCCGCACGGATCGGTAAGCCTCCGCCACCCGAGATCGAGGCAAGTGGAAACACACGGCAGTCTTATCCATGCCATCGCTAACCTCAGATCCTTTGAGATGGACGGCTTTCATGAACGGAATATGTCCGACGATCGGGATGCCGAATTCCCGGATCACATCCTCGGATTTTCGGAAACTCTTGTCCGCAACTTCCACCACATATCCGAGTGCAAGCCCCGCAAGTGCCCCGAGAAATCCTCCCATTGTGAGCATGCGCGACAGGCTGGGATAGACCAACCCTCCGCGACCAGCAGGCGTGAGGATTTGCGCCTTCACACCTCCCATATCAGCACTCACCTTCGTTTCCGAAACGAGCGACGATGCGTCGTCAAAAAGCTTCGTCAGTCGATCCATTTCATTCTTTCTGGACCGATCTTCGTTCTCATCGTTGCCCAGCGTCCTCGCAAGTCGTTCTGCTTCAGCTGCCTGTTCCTCCAGGTCACGACGCGCATTGGAAATCGTCTGCAGCTGTTGACGCAATGACTGCAAATAGATTGAGACGATGTCTAGAGTCGAACGGTTATCTTCGGCTACTGGCGACGGACTGATCGTCATCGCCTGCGAGATAAGCTGTCGCGTGAATTCAATCCGACGCTTTATGGCGAACAGCTCGGGATGATCTTTACCATACTTCGCTTCCAGATCCGCCTGATCAAGAAGCAGCGGCATCATTCGCTCTTCAAGGCGCATCTGGCTGTCGGAACCAGTGCTCAATCCGATTGTTGCCCCACGTTCGTCGCTCAATTTTCCAATCGCCATCAGGATCGCCTCACGCGACCCACCAGTTTTTACAGCATCTTCCAGTGTGGCAAGCTCCGCCTTTAGTGACGTCTCCTGGACCGACAGGTTGGACAACTCCGTTAAAAACGTTTGCTGCCTTTCTCGATATGGATTTCGTCCATCACTCATTAACCCAGATCGCTCACGAAACTTTTCGTACTCCAGCTCCTTCTGCTTCAACTCGGCGTGCAGTCGTTCGGTTTGTCCCATCAACAGCTGATCCAGTTCTCCTCTTGCGTCCTTATAGTTTTCGATTTGCAAGTTGACGTATTCTGCAGCAATCGCGTTTGCAATTTTTGGAATATCTTCGGGCCTGGTTCCCGAGACCCCGATCTCCACAATGTTTGCATTGTTGAACCCCGTATTGACAGAAACCATTCCGGCGATTTGACCAACTGCAGATTCAGGAGTTAGCCCGCGCAGAATTGCAAGTTCACCCAGTTGATGTTTTTTGTATGCCTGCTGGATTAAAGCGGGGCTTCGGATTTCGTAGTTCGCGTCCATCAGTTCACGGTCTGATACCAGGATATTCATCCGCTGGTCCCCGAACCGGTGAATGATCTGAACCAGCGATGCTGATCGATAGACCGGAACTGCGCGATTGAACATCATGTAACCAATCCCGGTGCCAAGCATCGCCAGCACAATCACAAACGCTTTTCTGCGTCTCACAAAGCCCAATATGTCCAAACCTGCTTCCTGGTCATCAGCCACCGCGACCGGTGCAGTGGCGGAACCATAGCCATACATGTTTGGAGGTCCTGATGAAGCCATCTTCGTTATATCCCCGCAAATACTCCGTTTGGTCTCACGCCGTAGCGCCTCCAGACAGTTGGGCCTGCGGCACGTGAGACATCAGAAACACTGTCGAAGGACGTCAGTATTTCCAACTCTTCAAAATAACTTGATTATTACTGCCTGAACCAATCTCGAAAGACAATTCAGGCTATTTTTCGCAATATGCCATTGTGCCTGCGTCAGGACCCCTTTTGCCACAGGCCACTTCTGATTTAGTGGGCTCTTTGTGATGCTGGACGCGATCAATCTCGCCAAAGAGATTTGATCATGTCGTTGCAAATTTGCATCGTGCCCCGCAAGCCCCAAACGTCGGGAAATTGCCAGGGAAAAAACGGACATCAATAAATTGCGATTGCAATCCCCAAAGAAACGCTTCGAAAACTCCATACTCTCCGACGCCATGCGCCCCTGGCAAACTCATTTGAATCTGGCATCAGACAATCGTTTGATTGAAACTGCGGGAAGACTGCTTTCCGGATCGAAGTGTCCGTACCGCATCCACTCGCTCATAGCTTCAGTGAACTCCCCCTGCTTCTCCAGCGTTTCCGCGCGCATTTGACGCAGCGTCAGGTTTGATGGAAGCTCAGCCAGACATTCATCAATCCACACCAAAGCAAGTTCGTTTGATTCTCTTCGTGCCAGGTAAGTAGCCCGCTGAATTCTCTGATCCACCGCAGGGTGCGCAGCCACCGCTGCCCATTGCACGCCCGCTATCTGCCACAGCCCCTCCCGCAACTCGGGACTGGATGCTGAAGATGCGGCTCGCACCGTCGCGGCGAATTCCTCCGGAGCAAAAAGTGAAAGGGACTGTTCCAGCGTCCAGTGCCGTAACGCATCCGCCAGTATCTGTACCCGGAAACTTTCAGAAGCAGCAAGAGATTGTCTCCAGAATGCCAACGTCTGCTCAGGGCGGTTTGCGATCAGGCACACAAGACCGGACTGATACAACCGTCGAGCATCAGCGGGATTGGAAAACCTTACCGCATTGAGTTCATCCAGCTGTACTTCTTCCAGCGACTCCAAACTCATTGATCCGGCGGCCGCATCAACCGCAAGCCCCGGACTCAAAGGCATTCTTCGCGACGCTTCGCGGGCCAGGTCTTGCCACGGGAACTTATCCGAAACAACCTTTAACGTTTTCTGAATCATGCGAAACTGCTGTGAATCCGGGCGGTTCCTCAGCAACGCATATCGGTCTGCCAGCCCCAGCGGTGTCAGTGGTTGCCAAAAATTTTGCAGTTGCAAATCATCAACAGGAGTGTCGGATGCAGTCAAATCATCAATGACTTCCAGTCGATATCTGGCCTCCATTACGCGGACGAGCGAACCAAGGACAAGTGGATCATCGGGGTGATGTCTGAGACTTACGATTAACTCTTTTTGCAGTTCCGGAAGATGCCGCAGTGTCTCCCTTGTCACCGGATTTCCAAGGATACGAGTGGTTTGGACAATCGCTGAATATCCCTGATCCGCTTGCCAGAGTTCCGGAATTGAACCGCACGCAGCGGCCACCAGGGCAACTCGCAGGAGCCACGGCACTGCCATGCTGCCGAACATAACATTGCCCGCAGAGTGAATTCGTTTTGCCGACGGCTGGCTCCGATGAACGGCTGTCAGTACACCTCCGACAATGGCAATCGCCGCCATCGTCGATGGCAGTCCAATACCGAAATCAAAGAAGGCAACAACTGCCTGTGACGCAATCATTGCCATGACTGACAGCCCGATGGCAATTCGATGGGCAGGCAGGCCGGGTTCCTCTCGTTTGTTCGACTTTTTCAGGATGAGCTGCATTGCGAGAACCGTTAGCAAAATCCCAAAGCCCGCAAACAGGGCCAACCCCAGCAAACCGGACTCAATCAGGATTTCCATGTACTGGTTGTCCGCGTTCATAAACCATGTTGAACTCCCGCGCCGCTGATAGGGCAGTGTGGAGTAAGCATAAGCCCCCTGCCCTGATCCAATGAATGGAAAATCACGAACTGAAACCATGGTGTCGGTCCAGTGGAGCAGACGACTGGTCGATTCGGAAACTGGATCTTTCAATGTGGACAATTCGGCAACGACCAGACTATCAAGTTCAAATGCCGTCAAAATGCCGTTCGCAACCACCAATAGAATCGCGATCGGGGCCAGCAGCAACAAAGACTTCCGCCACTGCATACGGGACGCCGCACAGACCACCAAACAAAAAATTCCTGCGACAATGCCGGCGCGAGACAGCGTGGCGGCAACTCCCGTCAACAGCAGAACCACCATTCCCATCGACAGAATTTGAAACGTATCCAGCCTTGCCACTCGATGACGCAGAATCATGGCGGCGTCGAAGAATCGGTCACGCCAGGTCACCTGACCGAATGATGGCGACCAGCCACTCCCCGGATTCTTTCCCAAAATGATTAACAGCAGGCCGACAGCCATCCCCACATGCACGAGTAACCACCCGGACGCATTGTTTGGATTGACGAAGCTTCCAAACGGAATTGTGTTACTGATCATCCAGGGTTCACTCAACCAGCGGCTGCCGCCGGAGTCGAACAACTGCAGTAAGGAAAGAATCGTCAGTACGCAGGCGTTCAGGCATAACAATCCCAGCATGCAGACCAGCTGCCGGGGCTGACTCAAAGAGTCCGCGACAACACACAACAGAACCGCAACCGCGATCCACTGTGCCACTTGACGGCGCGTCAATGCCGGAACAACCGATCGGGAATCTACGGCGCTCTTATTCGAGACCCGAGGCGAGTTGCCACCAACGGCCAACTCGGGAATGTCGCTGCGGAACTCTGGATGAACAGCGTGATTCATCTGAGAAATCGCGGAAGGCATCCAGGGTTGAAGCTGCACAATGCCAATCGCAGCCAATCCCAGCAACAACCATGTCCCCAGCGGAGGCATGGCGAATGATCGCCGGACTGTCAGTCTCGCCAGGAGCGTGAGAATCGACGCCGCGACTGTCCCCACCTGGAGGACCAGGCGAGCCTTGGGGATAGCACCACCAAGCAGCCAGGGCAAGGCGCACACCGTTAGCGTGGCCGTGAGCAGCGACAACCACTCCAGAGTAAGTCTCGGGCTGCCAGAAGGCGTCACGCGATCCGCCCCTGCGGTCCCGACCGCCGAGATATGTGGCTGAAACTTTGGTTTCCCGCGAAAATGCATGTGGCAATCCAGTGAATTGACGCTCAGGCCGTCGCCTGCTGAGGCAACTGCAGCGTTCCAGACCCGGTCAAAGATGGCGTCTTCTGACGAGTACGGTTTTGATGCAATTCAATGATCAGCTCAATCAGCTGGACTTCAAATGGCCGCAGTCCGCCAATCAGGTCGCTCATCCATTCACAGATTGAGCCTTTTCCACAAACACCAACAACCTTGATGTGGCCAATTCTCTGATCGTCAACAATCAAAGGAATTTCGGACCGCCACGCCTCGTGCTGTTCCACTTTGGATATCGATCGCCACGTCGCATGATAAGCTTCCCCCACGCTTGGAATGTTTACCAGCAACTCCACCTGGTCCATTTCAAACCGATCGGCAAACTCGGTCAGCGTGTGCCACAGTTGATGCCATTCCTGCTTTCCGTGAAGCTGGACCTGTTCATCATGTAATACAGGCTTGAGGCCTTCCGCCTTGCGAAACAGTGAAGTGAAAAAACGTCGAACGCGATTGGAAAGCAGCGTAAGTTCAGCAGCCCCGAAGGTTCGAGTTGCAATCAAAATCGCCAGTGCCAGCGCGACGCCAATCACAGCAATCGCCTCATTGTGGAACGCGGCGGCCGCCACTGCCCCGAGTCCGGTGAGCCCACACAACGAGCCGACCACCAATAATAATTTCGACCCGGATTGACCCCGCCGGACCAGACAATGGTGCAGATGACCGTGATCTGTAGTATAGATACTGCGACCCGTCAGTCGACGCCGAACGATGGCCATGGCGACGTCAAAAATTGGGATCGCCCAGATCGCAGTCGGCATGACCAGTGCCACCGCAGTGAACTGCTTGACGGAACACTTCAACGCCACACAGCCGACGATCAGACCAATCAGCATACTACCCGAGTCACCAAGAAACATTCGAGCCGGCGGAAAGTTGAAGAGCAGAAATCCACTGAGCGCTCCGGCCAGTGACAGCGAAATAATCAAACCATCGTCTCGCCCACCGACGATCACCGTCACGCCGGCAACAGAGAGACTCAGCACAATTCCAATCGTACTTGCCAGACCGTCAACACCGTCAATGAGATTCAAAGCGTTTACGGCACCCAGAATCCAGAACACGGTCACAACCGCCGCAAAGTCGCCGAATTCAATGGGGAATCCGAAGACCTCAATCTTCCGAATCGCGATCCCCGACGGAATCATGAACAATGCCGCAATAAACTGGCCAAAGAGTTTCTGGCGACCTCGGAGTCCTATCCGGTCATCGACAATCCCCAACGCGACGATCAGACTGCCGGAAACTGCCAGCAAACACAAGAATCGAAAGCTGCCCGGCGTTCCACTCATCAAGGTTGGATACATCCACATCGTGACTCCCAATCCGGCAAACAGCGCGACGAGCACTGTCGGACCACCAGCGAGGGGCACGATTCGAGCGTGAAGTTTACGCTGTCCGTCCGGACGATCAACAACATCGAATCTTCGAGCAACCAGCGCAACGATCGGCGCAATGGCAATTGAACATGCCAAGGCCGAAAGAAAAGAAATCGCACTTGGATTCATTGAACCAAGATTCTTCGTTAACGCGAGTGAACAAACAGACTTCAGCGACTGTAAGTCCCCACAACACCGACTGGCAGAACGAAACGCCCTGCCAGTTCAACCTGCACAAATCGAAGAGATGAGCCAACTCTTCGTAATCCACAGGAGAATTTTGGGAACGCTGCATAGGGTCAGTCTTTATGATGCCCACCAACATCAACGTGTTGCAAGCGCGCAATTTGCGCATTTCAATAAAACAACCACAATGCGCACAATCTTCCCATTCACCCTAAACTACTCTTCTAAGAGGGGCAAACTTTGGGGATTGTGGAAAAACGACAGGCTTGTCGCTTTTTGCCGGGGCAGCAGGCAGCGGCCCAATCGCACTCACTTTGTGTTCGTAGTCCCGCCTTCAGGCGGAAGGCAGCGCCACGGTCCGAGGCTGTGAAAAAATGGGTCTGGCTCCGAACTTCGCTCCTGTTTTCGTCGGAGATTCGATTGGTTGTGAGGTGCCTGACCCAATTTTTTCACAGCCTCTCCGCGCGAATACCGCCTGAAGGCGGAACTACAAACGACCAGCGTAGACAAATCGAGTGCCATCGGGTGGCGGGTCGATCAGATGATGAAGTCTGTTTGGCGACCGAGGATACGATCGATTAGATCCTGAGGAAAATCGATCGCGGGAGACCGATCCGGATCGAGATCGGTGGGATTTATGCCGCAATACACACTCCAGGGGCCGAGATGTCGCCAGCGGCCAGCCCTCTTAGGCTCACCGGGAAGCACGGGAGTTGTGCAGCGATTGCAGCCAATTGTGGAAAAGCCCTGTTTATGCAGGGGATTCAGTACAACAGCGTTCTCCTGAATGTACTGCTCCAGTTGTTCATCCGAAAAATTGGCGAGTGGATTGATTCGCAGAGTGTTCAGTCGAGGATCCACCGCCAGAATCGGACAAACACCACGACGGCCGCCGTCCGCGCGCCGTAGACTGGTGATCAGGCCGTCGAACTCACCTCGGACAGCGTCCAGAGGCGCGGATTTCCGCATTTCGCAGCATTCCTTCTGTCCCTCGGGACTTAGGTACAGCACGCCGTGTTTCTCCGTTTGCTCCTCCATTGTCATCGCGGGCTTGAGTGTCCGGATGTTCAGGCCATACATCTGCATCAGGCGGTCGCGAGTGTCCAGGGTTTCCTGAAACAGAACTCCCGTATCCACGAATAGCACAGGGATATTGAGGGAATTCGCATACAGCATGTGACAGATCACATTGCCGGATTCCTGCATGGATGACATCGCCGCAACGCGAGATCCAAACATTTCTCTGGCCCACAGCAGCAGTTCCTGTGGTGTGCGTTCGTCAAATGTGTGGTTCAGATCGACCAGATCGGCCTGAGTCAGGCGGGGCATGGTTTCGCTTCCATTGGGCATGATTCCGCAGCCTCTGCCACCCATTTCACCGGGGACGCGCTGCCTAACTGAACAAGCAGGCTGTCGATCTAATACTAACCCGAAGCGCTAGCGAGGTTTTTCGCGCCAAAAACATTGGTAAAATTCCGCCTCGCTGGCGCTTCGGGTTAGTAAAACGCACTAAATCGACAGCCTGCAAGCGCGAATGATAGCGGGTTCGACAGGCTGGAGAAGACCGCAACCTGATCCGCCGATTTCGAGACCCGCTCGCGAAGCGTCGATCATCAACAACTTTCACGGGACGACACGAAAAAAGGCGAAGCTGATGAATCAGCTTCGCCCCTTGTTTTTCGTAATTTTCCAACGATTATCGAGCGGCAGCGTCCCACCACCAGCGGCCAGATTGCCCAATTGGACTGGCTTCAGCGGCTTTCTTAGCGACTTCCGGGGAGACTTCGAACGATTCCGAATTCTGAACAATTGACCTCAGATCCCCCCGCACGCCTCCGGCCACCTGAACAACAATGTCTCCACCGCGATACTTCTTGAAGTTCGCAGCCGTCATCAATTCATCCGGGACATCGACATCAGCGGGCTGATAGGCTCCATCCGCCGCAAACACTTCTGAATGCCATCCCACCCGATGGCCGATTCCCTGCGACTGGACGAGCGCGGCAACCAGACCCAAATCAAAGACGTTCTCCAGATCGGCGAACGCCAGATCTTGCTCTGCCAGCTTCGGCAGATTTTCTGTGAACAACCGTGCGAATTCAGCATTGGCCTTCTCCGCCTTACCTGTCGCCACGCGGGAGCCATCGTTCTGCACAATCTGATTCTCTGCAAGGCAGCGAATTGATCGACCCGAGAATTCAAATGCCTGCTGCCCGGGAGCCACGTGAATCGCATCGTACTGAACGGTTAACCACCATCGAAGCGCGTCCATTGCCGACCCTTTTCGTTCGGCACTGCCCAGGAGATCGAAGTAGCTCTTCATCCCGTCGGCACCTTCACGCTTACCGATGCCTATCAGTTTCATCTGGTAGTCTGCGTCCACAATCTTGCTTGCAACACTCGTGTTTTCAGAAATTCCCTGCACGATGACGTTCTGAAGTCCCAGTGTCTCTTCCGCTTTCTTTGTGAAGTCACCAACGTTCTTCGCGGACAGGGGTCCAAACTGGCCCACAAGTTCCTGCACGGCTTTCACCTGTTGCGGCTTTGGATCAATCGAGCACATGAAGAAGCCAGCCCCGCCAGACGAAAACGTCCGGCTGAGCGTGACAAGGTCATCCAGTTTCAAAGTGGGACGGTGCTGAGCAATCCCGACAGCCCGTCCAGTCGCATCAACAGCCCAATCACCAGCCGGTCCACCAATCACCACATCGCCAGTTTCGGCAAAAACAAAGAGGTAACGAACTTCGGTAAGGCCCGCCAAACAAGCGACATCATCCGGCAACGACTGTCCCGCTTTGGTCAGCTCGCGAATGTGCTGCTCCAGGCGTGGCAGGGAAACAAGACGCAGATTCGACGTCGCATGCACGTCCTGATTGAAGTTCGCGGATTGAACCATTTCGAACGCGGTCAACAGTCTGGAATCATCTCCCGCCAGTGTGAGTGCCCCGATCAGAGCCGGAGCTCCAAAGAACACACCCTGGGAAAACTGGCTCATTTTCCCGCCTTCGCCATCAATGTCAAACCAGCGTGCTGGAGGTGCCGTCTGATCCGTAATCAACAGGATCAAAGCACTAAAATCCGCAAACTGACTTCCACCTTGTGCCTCAAGTCCGTCATGGGCTTCCCGAGCCTTTGCCGCAGTTGCACGATCACCAACGAGACCGGCTGCGGATTCGAGCGCCGCAGTCGCAGCCAGAAAATCTCCTTGTTCAGCCGCCAGGCGTGCTTCCATGCGAAGTCGAGCAGCCTGCGTGACGGAATCGGCTGATGGCACATTCGCTTTGTCAGAAACTGGATCTCCGGCAAGCGCTGAGGCAGACAAAACTGCCAGACAACAGGCGAGGTTTAGCCCCCTGGAGATGATTCGACGAAATGCAACATTCGGTGAAGTGAACGTGGAGAGAGACGGACGCATCGGCGTGACCTCAAAATAATCCAGGAAAGGCGACGATAATTCGGACACTCGGTTTTCTCACTCACTTCGCGCAGAGGAACAGCAAAGTCAGAATTGACCAGTATCTAGGATCGTCGCGAATGCACTCAGCGTCAAGTAGATTCCAGCAATTCCTTGACATACCAGTTGTCTGCGATACTCCGGTTTTGACGCATCAAACGAATATGAGGAGAAATTCGGAGCGTCGTGACGATCATTCCAATTCTACCGGTTCGCACCACATCCGGATCCTCGAATATGCCCGAACTTCCTGAAGTCGAAACAATGGTCCGAGGTATCCGCGCGGACTGTATTGGACGACAAATCCAACGCACGCAGTTTCCACCCTGCCGCCGAAAGCCGATTCAGGTCCATCCTGGTCGTCGTGCCTTCGTCAGGAATACCGAAGGAAGAGAGATCACGGATATTTGCCGGTTAGCCAAGCGTGTCGTGCTGGAACTGGATTCCGGAGATTTGATCGTCATTGAACCACGAATGACGGGACTGCTGCTGCTCGCCGATCCGCCGACACTTGAACACCGACGGTTGTGCCTTCAGCTGTCTCCGGCCCCTGGAAAATCTCCCACGCTTGAGTTTTGGGATCGCCGCGGTTTAGGGACAATCACGCTGCTCAAACCTTCCGAATACTTTGAACTCGAATCGCGACTGGGCAAAGACGCTCTCACCGCCTCGATTGCCGACTGGACGGCATTTCTGAAGCAAACCAGCCGAGAAATCAAGGTCGTGCTTCTGGATCAGTCGCGCGTGTCCGGCATTGGCAATCTCTATGCCAGCGAGATCCTGCATGAAGCCCGTATCTCACCATTTCGCGCCGCCGCCAGCCTTTCGAAGGCTCACATTCTTCGACTCGTGGCGGCCACGCAGCGCATTTTGCAGGAAGCCATCCAATACGAAGGCTCAACGCTTGGTGACGGAACCTATCGCAACGCACTGAACAAAGACGGCAGTTACCAAAACCATCACAAGGTCTACCAGCGCGCCGACTTGCGTTGCCTGTCGTGTGGAAAAGCCAAAATCGTGCGAACCGTGCAGGCTCAACGCGCCACTTTTTTCTGCCCCAAGTGCCAACGTTGAGGCGCAGCTACCAGATATCCTGAATTCGACCGCTCTCCGCATGCACCAATCGACCGGGAGCAGCCCATTCTGGTGGAGACTGCAGAATCCTCAACCAAACCTGGCATCCTCTGGCAACTCCTTCGAACGACATGTGATTTCCCAGTTGATCTTCTG
>Ga0138256_10000848_pt1 | contig 33021 bp, 20 predicted proteins | sample KNB2016incub_MG_FD_105486 | JGI IMG/M metagenome (GOLD analysis project Ga0138256, IMG submission 105486) | Active sludge microbial communities from wastewater in Klosterneuburg, Austria - KNB2014incub_MG | ecosystem: Engineered > WWTP > Activated sludge > Unclassified | place: Austria... | reverse complement strand
GGCTACGAAAAGGCGAGGCACGGAGCCTCGCCTGGGAAGCGGGCGATGAGGTTCGAACTCACGACCTTCTCCTTGGCAAGGAGACGCTCTACCACTGAGCTACGCCCGCGAACGAAGGTGGATTATAGCCGGGTCGGTGGGTGGTGTCAATCAGCTCGATCGAACTTTCGGATGTGCGTCCGGCCCGAACCGCTTGACCGCCCACGGCCCCCGCCGTACCGTACCCGCGCTCCGATTGCGCCACCCCATCGTCCAGACCGCCCAACCCGCCTGCCCAACCCGCCTGCCCAACCCGCCCGCACCACCCGAAAGAAGCCCGCCCGATGACCGTGCGCCCCACCCTCGCCCGCCTCGCGCTCGCCCTCGCCCTCGCCCTCGCCCTCGCCACCGCCGCGGCCCACGCGACGCCGACCGCCGCCGCGCCGTCGTCGCCCGCCGCACCCCCGGTCGTCCCCGCGCCGCCGGCGGCCCAGCCGGACCCCGCCCCCCGCGCCAGCCTCCTGGTGACCGTGGCCGGCAAGAGCGTGTGGCAGCAGTTCGCGGCCCGCCTGGCGGACGCGGACGGCAGCCCGGCCAGCGCGGCCGACGTCCGGGCGCGGGCAGCGACGATGCACGACGAGCTCGTGGCGGCGCGGGCGGCGGTGCTGGCGGCGCAGGCACCGGCGGTGGCGGCGGCAGAGGCGACGGGCGCCCAGGTGATCAGCCGGTACACGACGCTGGCGAACGGCTTCCTGCTGCACGCCACGGCCGATCAGGCGGCGCGGCTGGCCACGGTACCGGGCATTCTGGCGATCGAGCCCGCGCCGCTCGTCACGCCGCAGCTGGACGGCAGCGTGCCGTTCATCGGCGGGCCGGCCCTGGCGACGCAGAAGGGCTACGACGGCACGGGGTCGTACACGGCGGTCATCGACACCGGCGTGGACTACACGCACGCCCACCTCGGCGGGCCGGGCACGGAGGCCGCCTATGCGGCGGCCAGCGCCGTGACGGACACGCAGCGGATCGACGACCTCTGGGAGGGCAAGCTGCTCTTCCCGACCGCCAAGGTCGTCGCCGGCTACGACTTCGTCGGCCGGCGCTACAACCCGCCGCACCTCTGCTCGGCGGCGCAGGAAGCGGCTGGGACGTGCACCAGCACGCCCATCCCGGACCCCGACCCGCTGGACGGCGGCGGTCACGGCACGCACGTCTCGGGCATCGTGGCCGGCAACGCGTTCGCCGGCGGGCTCAGCAACGGCGTCGCGCCCGGCGCCAAGCTGGTGGGCCTGAAGATCTACGGCGAGGATGGCGGCGACGAGGCGGCGGACGTCCTCGTGGACGCCATCGAGTGGTGCGGCAACGCGAACCTGGGGCTCGAGACGCGCGGCACCGTTCCGCCGCGGGTGGATGCCGTCAACATCAGCCTCGGCGAGGACTGGGCGGTGGCCAGCACGCTGTTCGACACGACCGCCGCCGCCGCCACCGCCGCCGGCGTGACCATCGTCGCCTCGGCCGGCAACTCCGGCAACCGGGCGTTCATCGTCGGGACGCCGTCCGCCAGCCCGCCGATCGTCTCGGTGGCCAGCACCGTGCCGCCCGAGTCCGGGATGGAGATCGTCACGACCAACGGGATCACGTCCACGACGCACGTCGGGCTCGAGAGCGTCATCGCGCGGCCGTTCAAGGACGTCATCGCCGGCGGCCGCATGGAGGGCCAGCTGGCGTGGTTCGGCCGCGGCTGCGGCGAGGATCCGCAGCCGCAGGACGTGAGCGAGCGCGTCGCGCTCGTCGAGCGCGGGCTGTGCAACCTGTCGGACAAGATCCTCAAGGCGCAAGGCAAGGGCGCCATCGCCGTCCTCATGTTCACGAACGAGAACCCCAAGAGCCAGATGGCCGGCGACGCGGCCGGCATCACGATCCCGGCCGCGATGATCGACCGCGCCCCCGGCGAGGCGCTGCGCGACATGCTCCTCGGCGGCGCCGAGATGCACGTCACGTTCGACGCATCCAAGGTCACGCTGGACCTCTCGAGCGCCGACCTCGTCGCCGGCTACAGCTCGCGCGGCCCGAACGTCCACGGCGCGCTGAAGCCGGACATCGCCGCGCCGGGCAGCAACATCCTGTCGGCGGCGATGGGCACCGGCTCGCGCGGCGCGTCGTTCAACGGCACCTCGATGGCCGGCCCGCACGTCGCCGGCGCGGCCGGGGTCGTGGCCCAGCGGAACCGGGCCGAGGACCTCAAGCTCGACGGTCTCGGCGTGGCGGCGCTCCTGATGAACTACGCCCAGCCGACGGTGTATGCCGGCGGCGGCATCGTGCCGATCCCGCGCCAGGGCGCCGGCCGCCTGGACGTCCTGCGCGCCGGCACCGGCCCGCTCCTCGCGCGCGCCGGCCCGATCGCCAGCCTGAACATCGGCATCCGCGCGCTGACCGCCCCCGTGAACGTCGCGCTGCCGGTGACGCTCACGAACCTGACGGACGCGCCGGTGACCTACAGGGTCGTGCCGCGCTTCCGCCGCCCAGCGGCCGCCGACGCCGGCCTTGCGTTCCTGCTCCAGGAATCCGTCGTCCGCAGCCTCGCGCCGCGCGAGACGCGATCGGACGTGCTCACGGTCGCCATCGACCCGGCAAAGCTCGCCGACTGGACGCTCTACCCGGCGGCCACCGGCGACGGGATCGGCAGCGTCGAGGCGAGCGAGATCGACGGCTGGGTGACGTTCCAACCCGTCGATGGGAACGCCCAACCGCTGCCCGACGGCACCGCGCCCGCCGCCGCCGTCCCGTTCTACCTCCTCGCCCGCCGCGCCTCGGCGATCGCCCACACCTGGATCGCCGATCCCGCGACCGGCCCGGGCCATCGCCTCACGTTCAACAACACGTCGCCCTTCACGGGCACGGTCCAGCTCTTCCACCGCCCGGCGCAGCGCACCCCCGGCCTCGGGACGCCCGGCGGGGCGGCGGCCCCGGCCGGCGCCGTCGATGCCATGCCCACCGACCCCGACGAGCCGAACGTGCCCGACGCCCTCGACGTCGCCGCCGTCGGCGTCCGCGCGACGACGGCGTCCACGACGTCGACGACGGCCGACCGCCTGGACTTCGCCGTCGTCACGCACGCCGCGGTCATGCTCCCGGTGCCCCTGCAGACCCAGATCTTCATCGACACGGACCGCGACGGCACCGCCGACTGGCGCGTCCGCGCCGGCGACCACCGCGGCCCGGACCGCGTCCAGACGTTCGTCGCCCGGTGGGTCGCGGCCTCGAACGCCATCACGGGCACCGAGCGCACGACCGATACGCTGTTCAGCTCGGACGTCGCGACGCACGCCGGCGTCCTGTCCGTGCCGATGGCCCTCCTCGGCATGACGGAGCCCGCGCCGTTCGACTTCTGGGTCGTCCGCCGCGGCACGCACGAGGATTGGTCGCACATCGGGCTGCCCGACGTCGTCCCGGACGGCGCCGACCAGCCCGGCGGACCACGCCTCACGTTCGACCCAACCGTGCAGGTCAGGCGGATATCGGCGCCCGCAGTGACGGTCGCGGGCGGCGAAGGCGGATCGATCGCGCTCGCCGAAGACGCCGGCCGAAGCGGCACGTCCTGCCGCCGCCGGGACGGCTTCCTGGCGATCTATCCCGAGAACGACTTCGCCGACAGCAGCCAGTGGGCGTGGATCGACGGCGGCGGGGCGCGGGTCGTGTGCGGTCCGGTCTACCTGCCGCGGGTGCTGGCGACGTTCGATGCGGCGGTGGTGGGGCCGTAGGGGCACCACTCGTGGGTGCCCATCGTGGGCGACGACAGGTCGCCGTTTTGCGGAGGACGGGCACCCACAGGGGGGTGCCCCTACCGCACCCCGCCGAGGATCTCCCGCCAACGCTCCATGCCGACCTGATAGCAGTGCTCCCGGAAGTGCTCCTTGAACCCGAGATCCGTGTTGATGCCGATCATCGCGGCGTTGGACACGGCGTTGCCGGTGTCGATGACGCGCGCGCCGGGCACTTCGTCGAACAGTTTTACGAGCATCCAGAGCTTGAGCACCTTGCCGAGCCCCTGATTCTGCTCGCTCTTCCGGACGCCGGTGGCCCACTGGCTCACCTTCCACGGATCATTGGGGTCGAAGCTCACGTTCGACAGGCCGACGATCCGGCCGTCGGACGTCCGCTGAGCGACGTAGTTCCAGAGCACCATCCCCTGCCCGCGCTGGTTGGCGATCATCGCCGCCCAGCGCTCGGGCGTCCAGCGCTCGGGGGCCATCGTCAGGTCCTCGAGCGGCATGAGGTTGTCGATCTCGGTGCTCATCTGAAAGTAATCGTCGATGTCGAACCCGGTCTCAGGACCCGGGAAGTCGTCGTCGGCGAAGAACAGCGGGCGATAGCGATCCGCCACCCGCGCCGTCCGCGCCGCCGCCTGCCCGCGGATGTCGTCGGGATCCACGTCGACGAGCGCCAACCGCGAGATCCGTTCGATCAGCCGGCACGGCAGGCCCCACGCATTCTCGACGTGATCGATCAGCGACCGACCGGCGTCGATGTGGCCGACGATCCCGAAGCCGATCTCGGTCGCGCCATGGCGGGTCACCTCGTCCGTCATGACCTGCGCGATCCGCCGCCCGATGCCCTGCCGCCGCCACGCGGGCAGCACGAAGACCTCGATCCAGGCGAGCTGCGGGTTGTCGTTGCCTTCGATCTCCCAGTTGCCGAAGCCCACCGCCTCGCCGTCCAGCGTCGCCAGCACCCAGCGCTCGGTCGTGCCGGGCGGCTGCGGGCCGCGCAGCGATGCCAGCAGGGCGCGCCGCGGCCGCGGCGGGTCATCGCCTTCGCGTTCGGCGCGCAGCGCAAGGCGCAGGTCGGTCAATCGCTCGGCGACGTCGTCGGGAGCGGTCGGGCCGTCGAACGGGGTGAGAACGAGGGGGTCGAGGGGCGGGGAAGCGGGGGGAGACGGCGTCATCGTGGCTCTCGCAAGGGGGCTTGGAGGTCGGGTGCTCGAATGAGGGCGCAATTGTAGAGGCAGTGACGGGAGCGGCGGGAGCGGCGGGTTGCCGAATGGATCAACGGCTGAAGCCGTTGACCCTTCCCCCGGCAACCCGCCGGCTACCCGCTGACCCTTCCCCCGGCCACCCCCGGCTACCCGCCGGCTACCCCCCCACCCTCGCCCATCGCTGCTACGATGTCCGCCCACCGATCCACCCCGGAGCCCTGCCATGCCCACCGCCACCCTCCGTACGATCCTCGTCGCCACGACGCTCTCGCCGGACAGCGACACCGTTGTCGCGCTGGCCGCCCGCTGGGCCGCTGCGGCCGGTGCGCGGCTGCACGTGTTGCACGCCATGCTCCTGCCCATCGAGTACGACGACCTGCCGCCATCCGGACCGCTGGCGCCGGACGCGTACGCCGCGCTCGAGACGACGCTTCGTGCGCGCCTCGACGCGCAGCTGGCGCGCCTGGCGATCGGCGCCGACGTCCTCGGCGCGGCCGAGATCGTCGATGGGACGCCGTGGCGGGTGATCCGCGCCCGCGCGGCCGAGATCGACGCCGACGTCATCGTCGTCGGCGCCACGGACAGCGAGGGATTGTTCGACCGTCTCATGGGCTCGACGGCCTCGCACGTCCTGGCCGGTGCCGATCGGCCCGTCCTCGTCGTCCGCGGCCGTGCGGACGGCACGCCGGCGCGCGTGCTGGCGCCGGTCGACCTCTCGCCGTTGGCCGGACAGGCCTTTGCGGCCGGCTGCGCGCTCGTGGCGGCGTCGGCAGGACAGGCGGGGGCGGCGGTGACGGCGCTGTTCGTCCTCGACGAACGGCAGCGGGCCCTGGGGATCCAGTTCTCGCCGGAGCAGATGGACCGCTTCGCGGCCGACGAGCTCGAACGCTTCACCCGCACGTACGCCCCAGAGGCGCCCGGCCTCGCCATCCGGCAAACGGTGCGGGTGGGCGAGCCGCGCGAGGCGATCCTCGCGGCGGCCGAGGAAGGAGCCGCCGACCTCGTGCTCATCGGGACGCACGGCTACACCGGCTGGGACCGTCGCGTCTTCGGCAGCGTCGCCGCCGACGTGATGCTGCGCTGCCCGTGCAGCGTGTTGATCCTCCCGGCTGCCGGGGCTGCCATCCCGGCCGGGTAGTCGTCGTCAAGCCGGGTGGTCGTCGTCAGTCGGCGGGCCGCACGCTGCTCCACCCGGGATCGCCGGCCAGCTGGGCGTTCAGGAACTCGACCAGACCCGGCGTCGCGCCGAGCGGGGCGACGGTGAGCGCGCCGTGGCGCTCGCCGCCATAGTAGAAGACGCGGAAGCGGCCCGGGACCAGGGCGGCGTCCCAGCTTTCCGTCCAGTCCGCCAGGTCGTTGAGCCCGCGGCGCATCGCCGGGCCGTCGACCGTCGCGCCGTTCAGCAGGCCGAAGAAGGCGCGCATCGTGGTGTCCTCGTAGCTGCTGAGGAGGGAGCCGCGGAAGCCCGGCACGTTGCGGGCCAGGAAGGCGAACGCCTCGTGGTAGCCCGTGGCGGGCCTGCACTCCGGGCAGCTCTGCTCGATCGTCCCGCCGAGCCCCCAGGCGTCATGGAGCTTCGTCTGCGCCGCAGCGGTGAGGTGGGCCGGGCGAAGGATCGGGCCGGCATCGTCGATCAGGACGGGCGCCGGGCCGTCGACGGCCCGAAAGGCCTCGGCGACGTGCCAGAGGTTGCCGGTGCTGCCGAGACCGCCGGCGCTGAAGCCGGTGACGACGACGCGCTCCGCATCGCGGAACGTCGGCACGATGCGGTGGAGGTAGGCGTCGACGTTGCGCCAGCCGACGTGGCGGATCGTCTGGCCCTGATAGGTGGCCGCGCGGTCGCCCAGGTGGGCGTCGCCGGTGCAATAGGGCACGTACACCCAACTCATCGTCCGGAGCGGGTTGCGCGGGTCGGCGCGGTCGAAGATGCCGCGGCCGAGAATGCCCTGGGCCACCGCGGCCTCGAACTTGTCCTTCGTCACGCCGTCGAGGTTGGCCGCCGTTTGGAGAAAGAGGCACGACAGCGGGTCCCAGCATGCGCCGCCGCCCTCGAAGTAGATCATCACGTCCCGGCTCTGGTCCGTGATGTTCAACCCGAGCCCCGTCGGCGTCCCGCGCCCGCACACCGCGTCCGGGAACGGCGCGAACACCCAGCGCTCCATGTCGGCGTCGGCAACGGACAGCGGCAGGCCGGGCGATGCGCCGTCCGGCGTCGCCGTGGCGGTCGGGAACGGCTCCGTCGGGCGCTGCGTCGCGGACGGCATCGTCGCGACGGTCGTCGGTGCGGCCTGCGTCGCGGACGGCATCGTCGCGACGGTCGTCGGTGCGGCCTGCGTCGCGCCACGGGGCGGCGCGGTCGGCGCGGGCACGAGATCGGACGGCCCGACGAGGCGGGCGACGAACGGCAGCTGGATGCGCGCCGTCGTCACAACCGGCTGCTGGGCGGCGGCCGGCGCCGGGCCGCCGCCGGCCAGCACGGCAAGCACGGCCGGCGTGAAGACGGCGGACACGATCATCCGCCGCGCGCGGCTCGCCGGCCGGCCACAACGTCCGCGGACCACCTGATGCTCGGCTTGCACGGCCATTCCTCACCTCGTCTCGCGTCCCGACCGCCCGTGACGGCGCCACGTGATGGTACAACACGCGCGGCATCGGGCGGTCGGGCGTGCTCGGACCGCTGGCGGGCGCGGCGGTCGGGCCGGCGCAAGGCGTGCGGATCGTCCTGGCGCTCGCGTGCGCGGCCGACGCCGTTCTGCAACTGCTTTCGATGCGGCAGCGATAGGCGAAGGGTACCTACCGAGACCGTGACGACGGAGAGAATCCCGCGACTGCAAAGTTGCGGGAACACGGCGCCGAGTCGACTATATGACTGTTCACAACGACGCAACACCCAGCCACCACCGACCTGACACCAAACCACCGAAGTCGAGCCGCAGTCAGGTTGGGACGCCGAGTTTGGGAAGCGTCGTCGGATGTTCAAGAGCGCACATCGGTGATCAATGGAGGAGACGACCATGTTCTTGAAGAAGGCGACCGCACTTGCCCTGCTCGCGCTGGCCCCGACGCTGCTCGCCGCATGCGGCAGCGACGGGGGCGACCTCTCCGGCTCGGCCGTCGAGGATCCCGGCAAGCCGGTCGAAACGGGCAACCCGCCCGTCGACCCGGTGACCCCTCCCGCCGAGAAGCCCGGCGACTCCGAGCCGGCAGCGGTGGATCCCGTGGCCCTGCAGAAGGCGGCGAACGGCCTCCGCCTGGGCGTCGGGATGACGGTCGAGTGGGCCGGCGTCAAGGGGATGCTCGGCGACGACGTCGCAGCCGCCGTCGAGGGCTACGCGGGCGACACGACGCTCATCCACAGCGGCACGCTGACGGATCTTCTGGACGGCAAGTCGGTCGACGCGGTGGCGGTCGGCGACCTCCTCGACGAGATCGCAAGCGCGCAGCCGTAGTCCTGGAGGACAAGAGCACCCGGTGCACATCGCCGGTCGAGTGACGGCCAAGGGGGCAGAGGAGATCGCGGCAACGCTGCAGCTGCCGATGGGGACGCTGAAGAGCCGGCTGGCGCGAGCGCGGCGGATGCTGGGGGAGGCGATGGGGGGCGGCCCAAGGCCCTGGTACTCTGTCACTGGACACACTTCGGGTATGCGACAGAGGTAGGCATCCGTAGACCCTGCAGTGACAAAGTGCTGGACGTGCCCCCACATCCCCCGCTCATCCCCATACCTCCCCCCAGCGGTATACTTTGGCGCCCCGCCCGATACCCGCCCGCCCGCCGTCACGGAGCCGTCCGCCATGCCCCCTCGCCCAGCCACCCGCCCGCGATCGCGCCGCCTGACGCCGACCCTCGCCGTCGCGTTGGCGACGATGATCGCGGCCCTCGTCGCCGTCTCGAGTCCGACCCGCGTTGCCGCCCAGCCCGGCGGTCCGCCAACCGACGGCGCACCGCAGGTGACGATCCGCGTCCTGCCCCAGAAGGACGCCGTCCGCCCCGGCGACCAGCTGGCGCTGGCCGTCGTCCTGGACCACGACGTCGGGCTGCACTCGTGGCCGATCCGGCGTGATCTGGTGATCCCGCCGGAGTTCACGGCGGTGCTGGGCGAGACGTTCATCGACAGTGTCATCCCGACGGAATTCGAGGTCGTGACGAAGCCGGACGCGACGACGTTCTGGCCCGTCCAGGCGCCCGTGACACGGACCGTCGATGTCTATTACACCGGGTCGCAGGTGCCCCTCCAGGTATACGCCGGGCGGGCGATCGCCTACCTGCCGCTGCAGATCGACCCCGGTGCGGCCGCGGGCGAGGCGGCGTTCGACGTGCGGGTCCAGTACCAGGCATGCGACGAGACGCAGTGCTTTGCACCGGTGAACGAGACGTTCCGCGCCGTCTTCCGGATCGACCCCGCCGCCGCCCCGCCGCCGGCCGACCCGGCCATCTTCGGCGCGTTCGACCCGACGGTGTTCGGCACGGCGCCCGACGGCGGGAGCGTGGTCGACGTGCCGCGCGGTCCGGTGACCTTCGGCGTCTTCGGCCGGAGCTTCTCGATCGACCCCGACGGCCCGCTCGGCCTGACGTTCCTCCTGCTCGTCGCCGCGCTCGGCGGCTTCCTGTTGAACCTCACGCCGTGCGTCCTGCCGGTCATCCCGTTGAAGATCATGGGCATGAGCCGCGCCGCCGGCCAGCACCACCCGCGCCGCATGCTGCTGCTCGGGACGACGATGAGCCTCGGCGTCATCGGCTTCTGGCTGGCGATCGGCGGCGCGATCGCGTTCGTCAGCGGCTTCGACGCGATCAGCTCGCTCTTCCAGACGAGCTGGTTCTCGTTCGTCGTCGGGGCGTTCGTGGCGGTGATGGCCATCGGGATGCTCGGCGTCTTCAGCGTCCAGCTGCCGCAGTCCGTCTACCGCTTCAACCCGGGGCAGGAGACGGTCCACGGCTCGTTCCTCTTCGGCATCCTGACCGCCGTCCTGTCGACGCCGTGCACCGCGCCGTTCATGGGCAGCGCCGCCGCCTGGGCCGCCACGCAGCGGCCGTCGATCACGCTGACGACGTTCGCCGCGATCGGCCTCGGGATGGCGCTGCCGTACTTCATCCTCACCGCCAAGCCGGGCCTGGTGCGCAAGGTGCCGCGGACCGGGGCGGCGAGCGACCTCGTCAAACAAGTAATGGGCCTGTTCATGCTGGCCGTCGCCGCGTTCTTCCTCGGCATCCCGCTCGCCGGCGCCTTCCAGCGCCCGCCGGATCCGGCCAGCCGCGCCTACTGGTGGCTCGTGGCGTTCTTCGTCGTGGCCGCCTGCGTCTGGACGGCCTGGCGTACGTTCAAGATCACGCCGAACACGACGCGCCGCGGGATCTTCGGCGGTCTCGGAATCGTCGGCGCCGCGGCGATGCTGGCGATCACCCCCGGCCTTGCCAGCCACGGCCCGATCGCCTGGACGTACTACACGCCCGAGCGGTTCGCCGAGGCGCAGGCGCAGAACAAGGTGGTGGTCATGGACTTCACCGCCGAGTGGTGCCTGAACTGCAAGGCGCTCGAGGCCGGCGTCCTGCACCAGCCGGCGGTCGTTGAAATGATGGAGCGCGACGACGTCGTGCCGATGAAGGTCGACCTGACGGGCGACAACGCGGAAGGCAAGGCCAAGCTGAAGGAGCTGGAGTGGGTGGGCATCCCGCTGCTCGCCGTCTTCGGCCCGGGCGCGGGCGTCGGGTACGAGGCGGACGGGGCGTTGAAATTCGACACGTATACGGTGGGGACGGTGACGGAAGCGGTGGCGAAGGCGGGGGGCGGAGCGGTCGGCGGGGCGGTGGAGGGGCAGCCGTGAACGTGCGAACGGGCTCGGACGATCCGATCGACGCCATCGGCGCCGGCAACGCGATGGACGCCGCCGATCCTATCGGCCCCCTCGACGCCCTGCTGACCTCGATCGACGCCCTCCAGGCCACGATCGAACGCACCCCGCCCGACGAAGGCGTCACGCTCGTCGACGCGATGGGCGGCGCCGCGCGCTGGTCCCTGCCGGTCCACGACCACGGCCTGGTGGCCCTCGTGGACGTCATGCCGCGCCTGATCCCCGAGGGGCAGACGGCGGACTACGCGATCGTCCAGGCCGCCCGCGTGAGCTACGGCGTCGGGACGAAGCGCGTGAACGAGGACCGCGGCCTGATCCGCTACCTCCTCCGCCACCGCCACACGACGCCCTTCGAGATGATCGAGTTCAAGTTCCACTGCCGCATGCCGATCTTCGTGGCCCGCCAGTGGATCCGCCACCGCACCGCCAACGTGAACGAGTACTCGGCGCGCTATTCGGTGGTGCCGGAGCTGTTCTACCGGCCCACCGTCGACAACATCCGCCAACAGTCCAAGTCGAACCGCCAGGGCAGCGAGGCGCAGCCGGTGGACGACGCGACGGCGGAGGCGTTCCTGGATTACCTGGATGCGATCGAGCGCCAGTACAAGTCCTACGAGGACCTGCTGGACCGCGGCGTCACGCGCGAGCAGGCGCGCATGGGCCTGCCGCAGAGCGTGTACACGGAGTGGTACTGGAAGTGCGACCTGCACAACCTGTTCCACTTCCTGGCGCTGCGGATGGACGCCCACGCGCAGGCGGAGATCCGAGACTACGCGAACGCGATGTTCGCCCTGGTGCGGGGGGTGGTCCCGATCGCGGCTGAGGCGTTTGTGGACTACCGGTTGGGGGCCGTGACGTTGTCGCGGTTGGAGGTGGAGGCGTTGCGGTCGGGGGGGGCGTTGGGGACGGATAACGGGCGGGAACGGGCGGAGTGGGCGGAGAAGCGATCCGCGTTGCAGTCCACCCCACCGTCCTGAGTTGCCCATGTCCCCGGCCGAGCCGCCCCCCGTCCGTCCCCACCTGACCCTCCTCCACTCCTTCGCCCTCGTCCCGTCCCCGTGCCCCGGCCCCGGCTCCGTCCCGACGGCCACCGCCGCGCCTCTGGACACCTTCGGAACCCGCCAGGAGGAACGCCTCCTCGCCTACCTTGCCCTCCGCCCGGGCGTGGCACGCAGCCGGGCCGGCATCGTCGCCACGTTCTGGCCGGACCTGGAGACGGGCAAGGCGCGCAAGCTGTTGTCGCTCTACCTGTTCAAGTTGAATGAGCGGCTGGCACGGTCGGGCGTGCTGGATGCCATCGAGGACACGCGGGAGACGCTGCGGCTCTCGCCGACCATCCGTACGGACGCGCAGGCGTTCGCCGAGCTCGTCCTGGCGGGAACGGTGGCGCACTCGCCCATCGAGCGAACGCAGCATCTGCTGGCCGCCGTCGAACTGTACGGCGACGGGCTGCTGCCGGCATACGACTACCCGTGGGTGACGGAGCAGCGCGCGCAGATGGAGGTGCTGTACCGGCACGCCGTGACCAGCCTTGCGGCGCTGCTCGACCCGTCGGGGAAGATGCAGGATCTGCTGGACACCATGCCGCCGGCCGCCTGGAAGGGGCTCGCGCGGCTGGGTGGTCGAGGGGTTGCGGGATCCGATGCCGGATCGTCGGACCCGCCGGACGGCGCGGACGGCGCGGACGGCGCGGATGATGCCGAGCCTCTGGACGCGCACGCACTCGCGCACTTCGTCCGCGATGCCGCCGCAACGCTGCGGGGCGCGCATCATCGGCTGGCGGTCGAGCGCCTGTCCGAACGGATCGACGAGCTGCACGCAGTGCTGGCGCAGCGGCCCACCGTCGCGTCGTTCCCGGTCCAACTCGGCATTGCCGCCGACCTGTGGCGCTTCTGGTACCTGGCCCGACGCGTGCCCGAAGGGCGATCGTATCTGGAGCGGCTCCTGGCGTCCGGACTGGACGCACCGCCGGACATCCGGGCGGCCGCGCTCCACGCCGCCGGTACGCTGGCCAACCTCGAGGGCGATCGGGCGGTCGGGATCCCGCGCCTGCAGACGGCAGCCGAGCTCTGGCACTTGCTTGGCGACGACCAAGCGTTGCTGCGCACCATCGTCAACCTCGCCCTGGCCCGCCACGACGCCGGCGCGTTCGAGGCGGCGCGGGCGATCCACGACCAGGCGATCCGCCTCGCCCGGCGCCTGGGCGAGGAAGGGTCGCTGGCGCGCGCCCTGTTCAATGGCGCGCTGACCGAACTCAAGCTCGGCGACCACCGCGCAGCACGCGCCCTGTTGCAGGAACAGCTGGCCCTGCCGATGGCGGCGCTCGATCCGCGCCTGCGCGGCGTGTCGCACGCCCACCTTGCGACTGCGGCGCTCATCGAAGGCGACCGCGAGGCGGCCCGCGCCGAGGCGGAAGCGGCGCTCGAAGCGCTGGCGCTGGCGCCTGATCCGAGCGCACTGGCGATCGCATGGTGCGTGATGGGCCGCGTCGACTACCTGGACGGCCGGCTGGAGATGGCGCGCAGCGCGCTCGAAACGAGCGTCGAACAAGCCCGCGCCGCCAAGGACATGGGCTTGACGGGCATGGCTCTCGGCTACCTCGCCTTGGTCTACGAGCGCCTTGGGCAACCCGACATGGCCGCGCGGTGCACGATGAATGCGATGATGTTGATGAGGAGCGCGGGGGCGGATGAGTTGGTGGGGCGGTTTGTGGGAGGGGACGCCCGCGTGTTGCCGGCGGACGTGGGGGAGAGGGAGCCGGCCCCAGGGCGAGATGCGCAGTAGGCCGCCAAGCGTGCCGACGCCGGACCACAGGGCGCCATTTGAACACTATATCGAGCCCGTCGCGCCCCGTCCGATGTCGCCGAAATCCAGCGGGTTGCGCGCCTGCCGGCGGCGGGGTCATCCCAGCTCGGATTGTGGCGTTCAGTACACCGCCAGGGCATATCGCAATGAACTCCGGTTCCGTGGCTTTATTGGATCGCTGTCGCGACGGGGCAACTAATACGACAAGGCGCTCGCCGAGAGCTTCCAGAAGACGCTGCAACACGAGGAGGTGGTGCTCAACGACTACCGCACCATCCAAGACGTCCTTACATGCGTGCCCGGGTCATCGACAAGGTCTACAATCGCAAGCAGTTCGACTCCTCCCTGGGTTACGTCAGCCATTAGTATTTCGAGGGCCGCGCCATCCCCAGGCTGCCAGATCTCGCCCTCCCAGCTGTCCAGGCGTAGGCGGTCACTCGACTACGCTATAGAATATGCGCCGTCGCGTACCTTCTGTCAGGTGGGCGTGGCGGTCAATTGAATGCGGCGCCCACCGCCCGTCACATAGGAACGACAGCGATGCAACGTGTACCTTCAGCCCTCTTCGCTGTGATGATCGTGTCGTTTGTTCTACCTTGGTACACCGTGTCGTGCCTCGGGGAGCCGGTGCTCAAGAGCAACGGAATCCAGACGCTCACCGGGCAGGTGCAAGTCGCCGAGGACTTCGCGAAGGACGTGAAGGACAGCGAGAAGATCGGCGAAGCGGCGCACAGCCCGGAGTCCGTCGTCGTCCAGATCCTCGCCGCCGTCGCCCTTCTGTGTGCGGTGGGCGGCTATGCCGTCAGCATCATGGCCCCGACTACGTCGCGTCGGCGGACCGCCATGAGCCTGGCCCTCGTCGTTGCCATCGTCGCAGGGATCGGGATCCTGTTCGGACCTGGCATGTTCGCGAGCCGCCTCGACGAGGCGCTCGCGTCGACCGACGGTTCCGGGGGCGGGATTCTGGGCGAGTACGCTGCGAAGCTGGCCAAGGACCGTACGAACATGACCATCGAACTCGGCCCCTGGGTCCTGTTGATGTCGAGTCTGGGGGTCGTGGCGTTCGGCTTCCTCGCGGATCGAGGGATGTTGGGTGGGGAGTCCCGACCGTGACACGCCTATTCGTGTTGTTGCTGCTTTGGATGGTGTCCGCAGCGGCGGGGATGGGGCTGGAGGGTCGACCAGCTGGGCAGGGACGGCTGCCAGTTCGCGTCACCGCTGCGCCGCTGCAAGCGACGACGCGCGACGTGCACGTGACGGGCAAGTTGGCCGGCATCCGTGCCAACGACCTGACCTGCGAGTCTGGCGAGCTTACGACGTCTGAGCGCACCTACTTCGCGACCGACATTCGGAACGCGAACAAGACGTGCGAGATGACGTTCCGGGCCGTCGACCTCGTCGGCACGCTTCAACTCGAGGTCGCTGGCAGCGCCGGCGACCTCATCCTGACCGGCCGATCCCCCGTGAGCGGCAAGCGCTCGGTCTCGCAGCTCGCGTGGTGGCCGAGGACGCTGTTCCATCGGTCCCGTATCGACCTAGGCGCCGTGAAGGTCGAGCAGGACGTATCGCCCGGCACGTCCAGCGTGACCGTGGAGGCCGCCGTCCACTCGGTGATCCCCGGTGACGAGGCGACCTGTGATGCAGCGCGCCTGGTCGTGAACGGCGAGCGATCGACGGCGCGCGTCGGAACCATCGTCCCGAACGACGCGGTCTTCCTCGTGTGCACGATCACCTTCCGCGACGTCCCAATCGACTCGAGCATCGAGATCCTCCTAGCGGCGGCGCGAGGAGGCAACGCACTCCACGACGACGTACGCAAGTCGGCGTCGACCAAGTGGTGGCAGAAGGCGGACCATAGCGTGGTGAAGCTGTCGCTGGGACTCAAGGACGGCGCGATCGACCTGCCGGGCGGTGGCGGGCCTGGACGCGACGGTCCGCCGTCGCCGTGTCCCGGGCACGACCGCGGCGACGCGAACTGCGACGGCGTGGTCAACACGCTGGACTGCGCCAAGGCCTTGGCGGAGACAGACGCGGGCGTTGTGGACAAGGCGGACTTCAACGGCGACGGTCGCGTCGATCGAGCAGACTACGACATCTGCCTGGCCCACGTGGGTGAGGGCGTCGGCCAGGGCTTCGCCCCCGCCCCTCCCCAAGGGCTCGGCAACGGCTCGGCGTCGGCGCCTGAGGGCGGTGCCTCGGCAGACCCGGCGGACGAACCGCCGTGCGCGCTCTTCGAGGATGGCGACGTCAACTGCGACGGTACCGTGGACCAAGGGGACATCGAAGACGCATTGCGAGCGCTGCTCGGCCTCACGCGCTCCATCGACGCGGACGTGAACCGTGACGGGAAGGTCAATCGGGCCGACATGGACGCCGTGAAGGGCAAGGTTGAGCGCTGGATCGAGAAGCAGCGGCCGTAGGTATCGGGGTCAGCGACCAGCCGGCGATCGGTCGGCCGGGTTGGTTCAGTTCCCTCGCACGATGTCCACGGCCAGCGTCACCTGCTCGCCGTTGGGCTTGCGGTAGCGGAGGCGGAACTCCATCTTCGACTCGTTCGCGTCGTAGAAGCATGCCTCCTCGCTCCCGCTGAGCGGCACGTTCTTGAAGGGGCGAGCGAGTCGTGCGAGCTGCATTTCCGCGGGGTTGCCCGAGTCCGTGTTCCAGATGACAGACGTACAGTTGTCCCCGCGACCCATCGTCGTGCGGTTGTCCTTCGCGTAGAAGCGGACGACGGGCTCCTTCGCAGCGGCGTCTCTCCTCGCCTGCTCGGCCGCCGTGGCCTGGGCATTCTGCTTCGCCTCCTCGGCTCGCCGCGCTGCGTCAGCTTGCAGATCACGGCGACGTGCCTCGGTAGCCGTGGCGCCCGCCTTCGCACTCTCGGCGTCCTTTGTCGCCTTCGCATCGTCGGCCGCCGCCGACCTCGTCGCGGCCTCGACGGTGGCCCTGTCGTCGACAGCGATGGCGGTGCTCGTCACTGCCACTTCTCTCGCCGCCTCGACCGTCTTGGTCGCTGCGGCCACCGCTTCGTCCGTCTCCCTCTCCGCCCGGATCGTCTCGGCCGTCGCGCTGGCATCGACGGCCGTGGAGCGCGCTTGCTCCACGGAGTAGTACATGAACCACGCGATCAGCAGCATCACCGCCATTGCCAGCAGTCCGAGGAGCATCCGATTAGTCCCTACTTCTCCGTCCCGGTCCTGGTCGTCCTCGTCGTCGTCCTCGAGGCTGTCCGCCGCCTGCGCGAGCGCCGCCGCGAACTCGCCCGCGCCGTTGTACCGGTCGTCGCGGTCCTTGGCCAGGGCGCCGGCCACTACTTCGTCGATGGCTGCGCCGAGCCCCGTCACCATCGTGCTCGGTGCCGTGAAGGTGTGCTTGATCTGCTTCTCGTAGATGTCGTATTCCGATAGATTCTCGTCGATGGCCGGGGCACCGGTAAGCAGTTCGTAGGCGAGGTGCCCGAGGGCGTACACGTCCGTGCGGTGGTCGATGTCCAGCGGCGTCCTGATCTGCTCGGGGCTCATGTACTGCGGCGTGCCCATCACTGTGCCGGTGCGCGTGAACCGGGTCGTCGCCTGCTCACGCACCAACCCGAAGTCCGTCAGCGTGATGTCGCCGTGGGGGCTGCGCATCACGTTGGCCGCCTTGACGTCGCGGTGGATCAAGTCCTTGCGATGCGCCGCGTCGAGCGCGCTGGCCACGGCCCTGACGATGTCAACGGCCTCGTCAAGCGGCAATGGGCCGCGGTGGCGGAGGTAGACGTCCAGCGGCTCGCCGTCGAGGAACTGCATCGCGATGTAGTTCAACCCGTGGTCCTCGCCGAAGCCGTAGATCAGCACGACATGCGCGTGCCGGAGGCCGGCGGTGCGGCGGGCCTCGTTGATGAAGCGCGCACGCTGCTGCTCGTCCGCGGACAGGCTGGGCTTCAGGATCTTGAGGGCGACGGGGATGCCGATCTGCAGGTCGTGCGCGCGGTACACCTCGCTCATTCCGCCCGAGCCGACGAACTCGTCGATGCGGTAGCGCTGGTCGAAGGTCTTGCCTTCCAGCCGGGTTTCACGGGCCATGATGCCGGGCTCCTGATGTGGGCATGATTGTCACTGAGGCGTTGCCGAGATCGAGTACTGACTTGGAATCCAGAAGTCAGGGTGCCCGCTGGATCATCACCGTGAGGGTGACTTCCTTGCCGCTAGGATTCGTGTACTTGAGCTGCAACTCCCTCTTCTGCTCTTGATCGAATAAGCACACTGTGTCCTCCCCCGACGACCCCTCGACTCTCCATTGCTGTCGTGTTAGCGACAGTTTGAAGTTCGTCGGCCTGCCGGTTTCTGTATACCACATCACCTTTGCGCATTGATCGCCTTTGTCAAGCACGAGCGTGTTGCGCTTGTTATTCGCATAGAAGCGCACCACCGGCTCGGTTGAGGCCAAGGTGTTCGAGGCCGGGACCGTGGCGGTTGCCTCCGCTGTCGGTGTCACCGGTTGTGTTGGAGCAAGCGTGGCGGCGATCGGCTCACTTGGGGCGGGTTCCGCCTGCAGGCCCGATGGGCCATCTGGTGGTACGGTGGCGGTGCCGTCGCCAATACGCTCAATCGCCGTCGCCGTCGCCGTGGCAGCGGCAGGCCCGGTGAAGATGCCCTTGCCAAGTGTTGACACGAACAGCGCCAGCACCACGCCACTGACCAGCGCCGCTGAGGCCAACGCCCTCCGCCGCTTGCCCGTGAGAGCAACCCACGAGGCGGACGCCAACGGGTCGACGACCATCACGGTGATGTTGTCCTCGCCCCCCTCATCGTTCGCCAACTGGATGAGCGCCTCGGCCGCATGCCGCGGTTCCCGCGCAGCTGTGAGGGCGTCCCGAATTCGGCCGTCCCCCACCATGTCGTACAGCCCATCGCTGCACAGAAGCAGCCGATCCCCCCGACGCAGCGACACGCGCTCGATGTCGACGTCGACTGCTTCCTTGTACCCTATGGCGCGCGTGATCACGTGCGCGTCAGGATGGTCGGCGGCCTCCTGGGGCGTGAGCGCACCGCTGTCGACCAGCTCGGTCACGCGCTTGTGGTCGCGGCTGAGCTGTTTCAGTTCCCTCCCGCGCAGGCGGTAGGCGCGGCTGTCCCCGACGTGAGCCAGATAGGCCGCGTCGTCGCGCACGAGGACGGCCGTCAGCGTCGTAGCCATGCCGCGAAGCGTCGAATCCTGCTCTGCCTCCGCGCGCACCTGGCGGTTCGCGGCCTCGATGCCCTCGCGGAGCAGCTCCTCAGGCTCCGCGGCGTGGGAGCCGTACACCGTCCGGGACAGGGTCCTCAGGGCCGTGAGGCTGGCGCGATCGCCGCCCTTCTCCCCTCCCACGCCGTCGGCCACCGCATACAGAATTCCGCGTGAGGCCTGCAGCACGGCGTCGACGCCGTCGTCCGGCGCCGCGTACCACGCATCGTCATTCTTCGTGCGCACCTGCCCTACATGGCTCATCGCTCCGAACGACGCCTTCTCCGTCATTGCTTCCTCCCGTGAGACCCGTGGTCGCCCGCGCGGCGCGCCGCTCCGGCGCGCCCGTTCACGCCTGCCGCCTGCGGGCCACGAAGGCCGTAGCCAGCACCAGGAACACGGCGATCAGCCCTGCAAGGGCCCACCAGTCGTGGGTGAGCGCCCCGGCCGTCGGGTCGTAGTCGAGCGGCAGCCTCTCCACGTCGCACGTCCCTCCCTGGGCCGCGCAGAGGTCGAGGACCGAGCCCATCGCCCGTGTGGCCCAGTACGTCAGCGTGACCTTGGACAGGAGGCCCAGGTTCTCCGGGATGTGAAAGAGGATGCCGCCCAGCAGCAGCTGTGGGATCAGGAGGATCGGCACGACGCTCATCGCGCGGTCCTCGTTGGCGACGGTGGAGGACAGCAACAGGCCCATGCCCACGCCGCCCAGCGAGGTCAGGACGAGCGTGAGCAGCAAGTCCAGGAAGGGGCCGGCGACGAGGCCCGCCTCGGGCACGCCCGCCCGCATCACGACCGCGCCGAGCAGCACGGCCATCTGTACGAAGCACAGCGCCGCAAGGGGCAAGAACTTCGCCGCCAGGTACGGCACCACCTTGAGCCCCGCCAGGCGCTCCCGGGCCAGGATCGTCCGCTCCTTTGTGATCTCGCGCGCCGCGTTCAGCAGGCCGAACCAGACGGCGACGCTGGCCATGATGTTTACGAGCGTCTGGGCCCGGAGCGCCCCCTTCAGCGCGTCCGCCACCGCCTTCGCGTCCGTTGAGCCGGCGGCCACCGGCAGGATGCGCAGGACGTCGGGATCCGCCAGCAGCAACAGCAACCCCGCGATGATCGGGGCCTGCACGAGGAGGATGGCGACGTTTCCGCCGTCGCGCCGGTAGAGCGCCAGCTGGCGTCGGAACAGCGTGCCGAACTGGCGCAGCGGGCCGAGGCCGCCGGAGGGCGTGTGAAGGGACCGATCGCCCTCGGCGGCGGGCGCGCCCTTGATCCGCCCCACGATCCACTTCGACCGGAGGTCCGAGTCGGCGTACTTCTCGACCCATCGATCCGGCTGCTGGTGGAGGGCGCGGTACACGTCGGCGTAGCCCGGCGCCTCGAACGTCTTCAGCGCCTCGGCCGGCGTGCCGAAGAAGGCCAGGCGGCCCCCGCGGGCCACGAATGCCACGAGGTCGCAGCGGTCGATGTGCATCGTCGTGTGGGTCACGAGGATCACGGTGCGTCCCTGGTCGGCGAGGCGTCGGAACATGTCCATCATCGTTTTGTCGAGGCCAGGATCGAGGCCGGACGTCGGCTCGTCCAGGAAGAGGAGTTTCGGGTCGGCCAGCAGCTCCACGGCCGTGCTCACGCGCTTGCGTTGCCCGCCGCTCAGCCGCCCGACGATTGTGCCCTGCTCTGTGAGGAGCCCGACGTCGTCGAGGACGCGCTCTACGCGCTCGGCGCGCTCCGCCGCTGTCGTGTCGCCCGGCAGCCGGAGCCGGGCCGCGAAGTCCAGTGCCTCATGCACCGAAAGGGAGCGGTGGACGATGTCGCTCTGCGGCACGTAGCCCAGCAGAGGTCGAAACGCGGCTTGGTGGGCGTAAAAGTCCGCGCGGTCGATGAGCACGCTCCCGACGTCCGCCATCGGGAAGCCGCAGAGGCTCGTGAGGAGCGTTGACTTGCCCGCGCCGCTCGGGCCCAGGAGGGCGACGAATTCGCCCGGCTCGATCGCGATCGTGACATCGTCCAGGATCCACTTGCCGTTCGCGCCGCTGCCCTTCGCGCGCCGGCCGAGGTCGCGGGCCTCGATCCGCAGGCCGCCGGAAGCCACCGAGCTGTGGAAGCGCGCCCTCGTGAAGGTAAGCGCGTACGGCCCGATCCGAACGACATCGCCCTCGCCCAGCGTGGCCTTGCCGACACGCTCGCCGCGCACGAACGTGCCGTTCATGCTGCCCAGGTCCTCGACCTGATGGACGCCGTCGACGAGGGCGATCCTGGCGTGCTCGCGGGAGATCGTCGGGTGGTTCAGTACGACGTCGCACGCGGCGTCGCGGCCCACGACAATCGGCGTCGTGCCGACCTCGAACGCCTGCGGCGTCGGGGGGCCGTCGTTGGCGCTGCGCGCGCGGCCGGCGGCCAGCACGACCCGTGGGGCGGCGGAGCTGGGTCCGAGACGGACCTCTTCCCGGTCCGAGAGGCTGGCCGACGGAACCTTGCGCCCGCGGTGGTAGAGCCCGTTCCGGCTCTCGGCGTCGACGATCCGGTAGCCGTCACCCATACGCTCGATTCGCGCGTGGCGGCGGGAGATCTCGGGGTGGTCCACCACGACGTCGGCCGTGGCATCGCGGCCGAGCGAGAGGGTGGCGGCGCCGAGCGGCCAGCGACGCTCTTCCCCGTCCCACCCTACGCACAGATCGAGGCCGGCGGACGGGGTGGGTCGATCGATCTCGGCCCCGGGCCGCCGCGGGGCCGCGGCCGCCTGGGCGCCGAGGGACGCCCCACAGCGTGCGCAGGTGAGGGCACCCTGCCGGTGTTGCCGCGACCCGCAGCGCGGACACTCGCGCGTCATGCGGGGGAGGATCGCGGCAGGTGGAAGCGGAGGATCGTGTCGCCGAAGCGGATCTCGTCATCCGAGTGGAGCGCCTTGCCGTGCCCACGCTCGCCGTTCACCAGCACGGGCTGCTTGTCGCTAAGGTCGTAGAGGATCCACTGACCATCCAGGAGGCGGAGCCTTGCCTGGACGCGGGAGACCGTCGGGTCGTCAATGATCACGTCATTTGCCATCTTCGGGTCCGTCGACCGGCCGATCTGGCAGTCCGGCGCCAGGATCTGGCGCGTCCCGTGGTCCGCGCCCTCGAGGATCGTGAGCCACGCCAGCACCTTCGGCCCGGCGTCCTCCTCCGTCCGCACGACCGTGACGACCTCGCGCCGGCTCGCGGAGCGCGAGGATGGCTCGTTGTCGTCCAAGGCCAGCTTCGTGCGCTCGTCGGACCGCGCCGGTTCCACCGGCTCGACGCTGGGCCGCGTCCGGACGCCGCCGTCCGGATGGCGTGGCCGGGGCGTGGTGATTCGGCTGTCCCGCTTGGGCCGCGATCGCTGCAAGAACAGCAGCGCCCCGCAGACCACGATGATGGCGATGAGCACGATCGGGATCAGTTCCATACGTGACTCCTGCGGCGCGTCCGGTTCGTCGGTTGGGCTGGGTGGGGCCCCGGTGGGCTGGCGCTCGACGGTGAGCTTGTCCTCGTCCCAGCCGCGGGCGCCGTCCGCCGCCACCTCGACGCGAAGACGCACGCGCTCGGCGTTCGCGGGCCGCTCGCGCGTGAAGCGGATTACGTACGGGTTGAGGAAAGCGCCGACGTCGGCGAAGAGGCGGTCAATCTGGTCCGCGGACGGACCCTTGAGGAACCGGCCGTTCGTCCGCTCGGCGACGTCCATCATCGCCACGTCGTCCGTCCGGCCAAACCCGAGCAGGTAGACGGGGGCGTCCGCAGCGGCGGCGCTGCTCGCGGCCTCGGCCTGCGAGGCGGGCGGCTCGCTGCCGTGCCACTCGCGCACGTCGTCCTTGCCGTCCGTGAGCAGGACGATGGCGCGCGGCCGCGGGCGCGACTGTAGGTCCAGGGCGGCACGGCGGATCGCCTCGTAGAGCACGGTGCTCTTCTGGTCCGCCTGGAGCGCCGCGACGTGGGCCTTCAGGGGGGCGTGCTCCGTGGTGAAGTCCTCTAGGCGGGTCGCCTCGAGGCCGAAGGAGTAGAGCGCGATCGCATCGCTCGGCGGCCGGGAGTCGATGAACTTCGTGGCCGAGGAGCGCGCGTTCGTGATCGCCGCGCCGGCCATGCTCGTGCTCCGGTCGAGGAGCAGCGCGAGCGAGAGCGGGCGCGGCGAGCCCTGGCCGGACTCGGCGGTGAAGGCCTCGTACGACTGGACAGTGAGGTCGGAGATCGTCTGCGGGACCCCGTCGTCCACGCTCATGGTGACGCCAAACGCGCCCGCCGGCAGGCCACTGAGCGGCTGCGCCGACGACGGGCCGGCGTCCGCGGACCGGGACACAGTGACGAACATCAGAACCTCGTTCGACGACTCGCGGGCCAGCAAGTCCGTGATCGAGACGTCCAGGTAGTCTGGGCTCTGCGCGACGGCGGTGCCCGCCGCGGTGGCGCCAGCGAGGAGGCAGGTGGCGGTCACGGCCGTGGCGAATTTCCCCTTCATGGCGCGCCACCGCGCACTTCGAAGTAGACGAGCTCCGCGTCCCCAAGTGAGACGACGTCGCCGTCGCGGAGCACGTGTTCGTCGATCCTCTGGCCGCCGACGCGCGTTCCGTTCGTGCTGCCCTGGTCCAGCAGAACGAACCCCTCCGGCCGGAGCTCGACCCGCGCGTGGAGGCCGGAGACCGTCGCATGGTCGACGACGACGTCGGAGCGCTCCTCCAGCCGGCCGATGCGCAGCCGATCCGCCAGGACGATCGCGCGGCCGGCCTCCCGACCCTCGCGTGGCACGAGCCAGCCCACGAGGGCGGCGCGCGGCCGCGACGTGCTGATCCTCGTGCCGCTGCGCGCGACGGGCTCGACAAAGTCCCGCGGGATGCGCGTCTGCGCCGCGCTGCGCGCCGCGGTGCGCGTCTCGCCGAGGCCCGGGCCGCGCTCGTCGGCCGGCTCGGGCCGCGCTGCCGCGACCCGTGGCACGGACCCGCGGGAGTCGAGGGCGCTGGCGCGGCGGGCGCTCGTGCTCTGGCCGACGTCCTCGGCTCGCTCATTGTCCCGGATCGGAGCCAGCCCTCGGCGCCCGCCGGACGGACGCTCGCGGCGTGGGCCAGGGCCGGGACGGCTTGCAGCGGTGCCGGCGCGAGCACTGCGGACCGCCCAGCCCAGCCCGGCGATGCCGGAAACGATGCCGGCGAGGGCGAGCGCCGTCCGGAGCCCGGCCTGGTCCACTAGGAAACCGGGGGTCGACACGACACCGACGCCAAGGAACGATGCAATCACGGCGCCCAGCACGACGTGGCGCTGCCGTGGATCCCACTCTGCACCACGGCCGAGGACGGCGGGTCCGGCTACGCCCGCGGCGAGGTTCGCAACCAATGTAAGAACGGCCAGCACCAGCAACGTGTCGTCGTTCATGCGCGGCCCACCCGTTCGATGCGAGATGCGTGTCAGCGAGAAGGTGACCGGAGTTGTGTCTGGCGAAAAATCAGCGACGTATCACCGATCGTGATGCGGTCCCCGTCGCACAGGTCGTGTTCTACAGCAAGGAGGCCGTTCACGCGGGTACCGTTCGTGCTCCCGAGGTCGCGCAAGACGGCATGTTCCTGCGATCCAACGACGCGGAAGTGTGTGCTGGCGTGTGGAATGGAGAGGGTCGGGTCGTCGAACTCCAGCACGTCCCTCGCCGGGTCCGTGGCCCCCCGTGTGCCGGACCTGCCCAGCACGAGCCCGTCCGTCACGGGCAATGGTCCGACGACCGTCCCGTCCTCTGCATCGATCTCGACCAGCCAAGCGCACAGATCGGGTCGGTGGTGCGCCTGCGTCACAATCGTCCGTGCCATGGCGACTCCTCCGGTGGCAGTTGCGGCCAACCGAGCGTGAGGGGGACCTGCGTGGCATTCCCCTAGAGGGCGATGGGATTGTGTAGTCACTGGCCGCGGGCAGATTGCAGTGAAATTCAGACTGGGCAACGTACGGCGAAACGCACTTCCGTGACCCTCACTCGACCCATCATCCAGCGGCGGTGTGCCCAATTGAACACTTGTTTGGGAGATATGGGCTCATCGATGGAGTCCACCGCATGATCTCGCCGGCAGCTTGCAGCTGGGAAGAGCGACGACGAGCGGGACCACTTGGCGCGATGATACGCAGGATCGTCGCGCGCACAAGTCAACGCAAGGCGACCTGCTCCCCAAGGACTTACCTGCGGCCAATGATGGGCGCGCACCTTTCGGTGCGCAGTAGCCTGGTGACTGGCGAACGTCGTTGCGGTCGAACGATTGTCAAGAGTTGTGGACGGGCGGCCAAAGACTGGGAGACGGCCGGGACAAGTCCAACACTCCAAGCCCGCATAGCGAGTCGCTTGCGCGAAAGTCCCGTCCTCGATCCGGCTCAGTCTGGCCAAGGGTACCCAGGCGCGGTCCACACGCCCGCCATGTATCGGCGCTGGTGACGTCGGTTGTGGGCGTACCCGCCTGGACGCGCCGCAATTCCACCCTGAAAGCGCCGAACTTCCTGCCTGAAAGCCTCCTACTTTCAGGCAGGAAACGACAGCCGGCAGCTCAGGCCCGCGCCGCTCACCCGCGCACCTGACCCCCGCACAACACAATGCGGGGCGTTCCTTCCGGACCGCCCCGCGTGTCGATGCTCGTCAATTCATGCTCTTCGGTTGTCTACGATGTTCCGGATGGACCCTTCACCGCGTGGTGAAGCGGCGACCTTCGCAGCTCAGCTGGCAACTCGATTGCTCGACTGATGCTGCTCAGTCACGTCGTCGCCCCCCCCTCCCCCACCATCACCACCGGATCCCCCGGATGCTCCGCGTCCCACCGCGCCCGAAACGCCGCCAACTCCGCCCCGATCATCGCCCCGTTCACGACCTGCCCGCGAAACGCATCGGCCCCCACCAGCGCCTGGTGCAAACTCCGCTCCACCCGCACCGTCGGATACACCGACCCATCCACCCGCATCTCCGCCCCGATCAACCCGATCCCCGGCAGCCGCACCTTGTTCCCTGCCTTCAGCTGAAGCAGCACCTGGCGGCCGAGCTCGCTGAGCACCATCTTGGCCAGCGGTGCCGTGACGAGCGTCCCGACGGACAGGTACTCTGCCAGCTGATCGAGCTCCACCGTGATCCCGCGGGCGATGCGTGGGCGGTAGGCGGCGATCGCTTTGATCAACGAGGCCATCTGGAACCTCCTTGGATGGCGTCGCCCCCTCGCTTGCGCCGCATCGACGATTCGACGGGCGCGACGGGAGCGACGGGCGCGACGGGCGCGATGGGCGCGATGGGCGCGATGGGCGCTGCGGACGTGGCGACCAGCATAGGGTCAAATCGCACGCCCTGAACGCCGCGAGACCGCCGCGCCGCCGCTGTCTACCCGACGCAGAAGGCGCGAAACCGTCGCAATCAGCCCCCACCCCACCCTACCGATGCTGATCCACCAACACCGGATTCCCATCCGGATCCACCACCACGAAGCTCCCCGGCCCCGTCGTGCTCTCATCCGCCTCCGTCATGAACGTCACGCCCTGCGCCTTAAGCCGGCGTTGCAGCTCGCGGACGTCGGTGAACTCCGCCGTGGGCTGGGCGTTCTGGTCCCAGCCGGGGTTGAACGTCAGCATGTTCTTCTCGAACATCCCTTGGAACAGCCCGATGATATGGTCACCGTTCTTCAGGATCAGCCAGCCTTGCGCCGCGTCGCCGCCCATGGTGGTGAAGCCCAGCTTGTCGTAGAAGGCCTGTGACGCCGCCAGATCCTTCACCGTCAGGCTGATCGAAAACGCGCCGAGATCCATCGGGTTTTCCATTCCGTGCTCCTTCATGTCGTTCTCACGTCGTTTCATGTCGTTGGGTTGACCGGACTGCGAATGGCGACCCTTCTCAGTGCCCTCCATCCTTCCCCCGTACCTCGATCCCGAACTCCTCCAACACCCTCCCCACCGCCTCCACATCCCCCTCGTCCACCTCCACCACCGGCCCCCGCGGCTTGAACCGCCTTGCCAGCGCCGCCCCTCGCGGATCCGCCATCAAATCGCCCAGCGACGCCTCGTTCGGCAGCTCGATCAACACCGGTCGATGGACCTTCGCCGACCCGTAGTGCCCGCACCACGCCTTGAGCCGCCGGTCCAGCCACTCCGGCGGCCCGCCCGCGCACAGCGTGGACCACTGCGCCAGCTGGGCCGGCGCGTCCAGGCCAAGCTCGCGCTTCGCACGCACCGCTGCGGCCGCCGTCACGCGCCACGTATTCAATACGGCCTCCCATTCGGCCAGGCGCTGCAGTTGGCCGAGCAGGTAGAGGCTGATCACCTTGTGGACCGGCTGGACGGTGCCGTCGTCGGCGATCTGCACGCTGCCCGCGGCCGACGGATCGTGCCGCGTCGCCGGGGCGAGCCCGAGGCGCGTGAACGTGGCGTCCAGGCGTGCCGGGTCGACGACGCGCGCGAGCGTCGGGTGGTCGGCGACGACCGCGAAGCCGGACCCGCCGCCCCCATCAACCGCCCCCAACCGCTCCATCAGCGCCGAATCCGCCGCCTGCACCAGCACCGCCCGCCGGTGGACGACGATCGTCTCGTGCAGCTGCTGCCACTCGTCGATGCTGCGCGCCACGTTCTGCGGCACGTCCGCACCGGACAGCTCGGCCAGCGCCGCCACGATCTGCCCTCCGGACAGGCCGTCCTGCTGGCCGCGGTAGACGCTCGCGCGCGTGAGCGCGTACTCCAGCACGCGGTCCGTGCCGACCCGGTCGGCAAAGCGCTCGAGGCGCATGAGGTTGGCCACCGGCACGGGGCCAATCGCCATGATGTGGAAGTTGGGCTGCACCACGATCCGGGCGCCGTGCTCGACGTCGGCGGCCGTGTCGGATGCAGCGGATCCGCGTGAAGCGGCCCCGCCCCGCTTCTTCGACCTCGGATCGAGCACGTGCCGCCCGAGCTCGTTCAGGCGGAACGCAACGACCGCCGCCCCTGCCCCCTCCTCCAAGCCCACATCGCACAGCCCCAGCCAATGGAGCGACCGGACGACCAAGCGGATCAACTCCGTCTCGACCCGCTCCCAGCCCTGGTTGTCGTTGGCGACGGGATCGAAGTCCCAGCCGTGCGGGTTGCCCCAGCGGCTGTAGCGACTGTTGTAGTTGCGCGGGCTGCCGTACGAGCCGTAGGAGGAGTAGTAGCCGCCATAGGAACCGGAACCGCGCTGCGGCTCCTTCTTCAGCAGGAACTCGCGCCCCGTCCGCCGGATCGCCGTCGCCGCCGCGCCGATCCCGACCCACTCGCCCGCTTGCCCGATCTCCCCGACACGGCCGGCCACGAAGGCGCGGGCAACCAGGAGCGCCTTGGGCGCGCTGCTGCGGTCGCCGGCGTGCGCGGTCGACCACTTGACCTTGTTCAGCTGTGCCAGCTCGTGCCAGCCGCTCATCCCCTGCCACGCGCCGAACCAGCCGGCCGCGCGCGCATCCAGGGGCAGCGACCAGAACCGGCTGCCCTTCTGCTCGTCCACCCGGCAGTTGCCGAAATCCGGCCAGGCCACGAGCGACAGCGCCTCCAGCAGGACGCGTTGGAAGTGCAAGAACGGCAGATCGTCCTCGCGGCCGACCGCGGCCATGTCCGGCTTGGGGACCATCTGCGCGGCCAGGGCGGTCAAGTCCCGCTTGCTCAGCATGCCGGAGTTGAGCAGCCGGGGCTTGTGCCGCCACAGATAGCTCCACGTCAGGTAGAGCTGTCGGCCGAACGCCATCGCATCACCCGGCACCTCGCGTTCGAACGTCGGCGGACGGGCGGGCGGCAACGGCGGGGGCGGCGGCAGGTGTCCGATCACCTCCTGCGGGATCACGTACCGCACCGACGCGCCGAGGTCGGTCACCGAGGCGTTCGTGCCAAGCGGCCCGCTGCCGAGAACCAGCCCGCGGACTTCGAGGCGGGCGACGACGTCCGGAAAGGCGTTGCCCTTCCGCCCCGGATTGCCGGTCGGCACCTCCCAGTCGTACCGGGCGGCCTTGGCGTCGCGCTCCACGACGCCGTCGTCCTGGAGCGGCGCGCACCATTCGCCGGCATCCGCCGTGCCGCCCATGTGCTGGAGCAGCGTCAGCGCCGCGCGCGATGCCCCGTCCAGCTGCCCGACGCTTTGTAGCACGTGGTCCGGCTTTGCCAGCTCCGTCGCCAGGCGGCGCACCATCTCCAGCTTGGGAACCCCGTTCTTGAACCAGCCGTTCGTCGTGCCCATGACGACGAGCGCGGTGGCCTTGTAGCCCTCCAGCAGTTCGGCGAGCTTCATCGTCCGCGCGCTCATTCGGCCGCGCCGACCTCGACGCGCGGCGTGTGGCCCGCGCGCCGCAGCTCATCCAGCAGCCCGTCGACGGACGCCTCCGCCACGACGAACGTCCGCGGCCCGGCCTCGCAGACCACCCACTCGCCCAGCTTCGTCGTCGCCCGGAGCAGCCGCGCCGTCGCTTCGTCCGCCACCTCGATGAGCGCGAGGCCGGCGTAGCGGTTCACGGTCCCCCACGCGGCCCACCACGTCGCGATCGCCGTCGCCGCAGGCGCCGACAGCGGCACGCCGGCCGCGGTGAGCGTGCGCACCACGTCGGCAGGCTTGGCGCCCTTCTCGAAGGCAGACTGCAGGGTGTCGGGACCGAGTCGAAACACGACGGCGGTGGGCGGCGCGCCGGCATTCGACGCCCTGGACGGACGCGCGTCCGCTGCCGGACCGACGTACGCGCCCAGCGGCCGCACCGCCTGAAAAGCCGCGTCCGCGTTCCATCGGACGTCGACGGTAACGGTTGCCGTCACCGCATCCGCCGTCGCCGCATCGACGATTGCTTCATCCGCCGTCGCCGTATCCGGCGATGGCGATGCCGCCGTTCCATTGCCCCAGCGAACGAACGGCTGTGCCGCCAACGCCGACTCGTTGCCCGTGACGATCGCCAGCCCGAGCGGCGACAGGCGCACCGCCCACGCCCCGCCGGCCGGCGCGACGGCGGTCTCGACGAGGCCGAGCCAGCGCAGCGGGCCGCGGTGGAGAAAGGCGAACAGGGCCTCGGCCGCGCGACGGCCGGACTCGTCTTTGATGGCCAGCGGCTTGCCTGCGCCGTCGGCCAGGCACCAGCCGTCGTCCTCGAGCGAGGGCAGGAACACCTCGGGCCACGCCGCGGTCACGAGGCGGGCGAGCGCCGGGCCGTCCGCCCAGGCTTCGTCGGCGCGCCCGCGCGGGCGGGGCAGGCGATGCAGGCCGCACAGCGTGTCCACACGCAGGTTCGTGCAGCTCGCGTGGTACTCCTGCATCGCGTTGCGCCAGTAGTCGGCCGATCGCCGGTGCTGCAGCCGGGTGTCGGCGCGGACGAGGCACGAGACCTCGTCCCAGGCGGGGTAGCGCAGCTGCAGCCAGACGAGCAACGTCGTGAGCACGCGTTCCTGCGGTGATGCGGCCAGCCACCGGTCGAGGACGGCCGGGTCGATCGCTGCACCCGTCTTGCGCTCGACGTCGATCAACCCCAGACCCGCGAGCTGCGCCGCGACGAACGCGCTGCGCCCTTCGTCCGGATCGCCGACGGCGCGGGCGATCGCGTCGCGCGCGGCGACGGCAAGCGGCGAAACCGCCGGTGGAATCCGCAACGAACGCGGCGCCCCGCGGGTTTGCGCCGCGGCCTCGCCGCGGAGGGTGGGCCAGTGGCCGTGCCAATCCACGGGCTGGTCGCCGAACGGCTTGTTCGTCGGGATCGTGCCAAGGCGCCCGAGCGCCAGCGCACCGGCAAGGATGTCCGCCACGCCGTCACCGACGGGTTCACGGCGCCACGACGGCGGCACCTTGAGCGCGGGCGTCCACGCTGGCGGCGGCAGCGCGACCAAGAGCGGCCACGGGACGCGCAGCGAAGGCGGCGACGTCGTGCCGTCGCCCAGGACGAGACCGCGCTCGATCGCCGTGTCGAGCGCGCGGCTGCCGACGTGCAGCGGCGGCTTGACCCGCGCCGTCGCCGGCAGGACGGCCTGCAGGCGATCGAACGCCGCAGCCAGCGATGACCGCGTGTCGATGCCGAGCCAGGCCAGCGCGCTCAGGAGCGACTGCTCGTCGGCGCTCAGCGCGGCCGCCGCCGCTGCCGCGCTATTGCGGTCCGCGTAGTGCCGCTCGATCTGCAGGACGATGTCGTCGCGCTTGAGCCCCGCAAGGGGCCAGCCGAAGCCGCGCGCGATGGCCCGCAGCTGCGGCATCGTCAGCGCCGCGATACCGGTGGCGATGACCCGGCGGTCTTCGAAGATGTGCGCGCGCAGCGCCGTCGCGGGGGGCGAAGTGTCGGGGGTCATTGGGAGGGCAGTCCTGATCGGCCATGTCCCGGCGGGGCCGCGACGGTCGCGCTCACGCCCAACGCTCCTTCGCCGGCCGCTCCGGCTCGAACGCCGCCACCTCGTTCCCGTACAGAATCCGATACCGATACCCCTGCTCCGTCAGGAACATCTGCCGGTTGGCCGCGAACTCCTGGTCGCGCGTATCGCGGCTGACCAGGGTGTAGAAGTGCGCCTGGCCGCCGTCACGCTTCGGCCGCAGGATGCGCCCGAGCCGCTGCGCCTCCTCCTGGCGGCTGCCGAATGTCCCGCTCACCTGGATGGCCACGTTGGCATCCGGCAGGTCGATCGCGAAGTTGGCGACCTTGGAAACGACGAGGCGCCGCGCCGTGCCCTCGCGCAGCTCGCGGTAGCGCCGCTCGCGCTCGGCCGTGGACGTCTTGCCGGTGACGAGCGGGATGTCGTAGCGCTGGGCAATCGTCTCGAGCTGCTCGATGTACTGGCCGATGATGAGCACGGTGTCGTCTTCGTGCTTGGCCAGCAGGTCGCCGACGAGGTCGACCTTCGTCGGGTTTTGGGCGGCGACGGCGTACTTGAGGCGCTCCTCGGCCACCGCGTACGCCATCCGCTGCGCCTCGGGCAGGTCGATGCGGACCTCGGTGCAGTCGGCGGTGGCGATCCAGCCCTGGCGCTCGAGGTCCTTCCACGGCACGTCGTACTTCTTGGGGCCGATCAGCGCGAAGACGTCGTCCGCGCGGCCGTCCTCGCGCACGAGGGTGGCGGTGAGGCCGAGGCGGCGGCGGGCCTGGATGTCCGCGGTCGCGCGGAAGACGGGCGCGGGCAGGAGATGGACCTCGTCGTAGATGATCAGGCCCCACTCGCGCTCGTTGAAGATGCTCAGGTGCGGGTAGGCGCCGCTGCTCCGATGGTACGTGAGCGTCTGATAGGTCGTGATCGTGATGGACCGGATGGACTTCACCTCGCCGCTGTACTCGCCGACGGACTCGCGCGGGACATCCGTCTTGTCGACGATCTCCTCGATCCACTGCCGCGCCGCCACGGTGCTCGGCGAGATGATCAGCGTCTGCGCGTTCACGGCGGCCATGATCCCGAGCCCGACGACCGTCTTGCCCGCCCCGCACGGCAGGACGATCACGCCGCTGCCGCCGTGCGCCGCGCCGTCCGCGTAGAAGATGTCCGCTGCCTCGCTCTGGTATTCCCGCAGCGTGAACGGCAGCGCCGTCGCGATCGACGTGTCCCGCAGCGCGATCTCGAACCGCTCGCCCTCGACGTAGCCGGCCAGGTCCTCGGGCGGGTAGCCGATCTTGAGCAGCGCCTGCTTCACCGGCCCGCGCATCGCCGGCTCGATCCTGACGCGGAAGCGCTCGGGGCGCGCCGCGACGAGGGCGCGGATCGCCTTGTGGTTGCAGATCTCGGCGATCAACGCCTCGTCGTTGGCCACGACGAACAGATCGGCGCCGTCCTTGACCAGCTTCAGTCGTCCGTAGCGCGACATCTGGTCGAGGATGTCGCGCCGGACGTTCTCGGGCAGATCGTACTTCCCGTACTCGGCCAGCGTCGCCACGACACCCTGCGCCTGCATGCCGCTGGCCGCGGCGTTCCACAGGGACAACGGTGTGATCCGATAGGTGTGGATGTGCTCGGGCGACTTCTCGAGCTCGGCGAACCGTGCCAAGCGGTCGCGCACCTCTTCGTAGCGCGGGCTGTCCACCTCGACGAGGACGCTGCGGTCGGATTGGACGATGAGCGGGTTGCCGGGGATGAACATGCGGGCAATGGTATGCGGATTGGGGGTGGGGGGCGACCGCCACCGTCTCACTTGTTCCCGGCATTCAGCCGCTTCGTCAATCCACCGGCAGCTGAAGCTGGCCGGCTGCAGGCGTCCCTGGCGGGCCGCCATGGTGCCCGCCTTCGCGGGCACCCAGAAGTCCGAAGCGCCCGCGAAGGCGGGCGCAATGGCCGAAGGCC
>Ga0138256_10000846_pt1 | contig 33042 bp, 31 predicted proteins | sample KNB2016incub_MG_FD_105486 | JGI IMG/M metagenome (GOLD analysis project Ga0138256, IMG submission 105486) | Active sludge microbial communities from wastewater in Klosterneuburg, Austria - KNB2014incub_MG | ecosystem: Engineered > WWTP > Activated sludge > Unclassified | place: Austria... | reverse complement strand
TAATAATTTTTCGGAAGTCAATAAAGAATTAATTGGTGAGATGAAAGATGAGATTGAAAAAGGAAATTTAGTAGAAGTAAAAGCCCTTGCAACAGATATTGAATCAAACGAAGAAAAAATAAACCATCACGGCAAAAGAGCCGATGCTATTGTAAAAGGCATGTTACAACACAGCCGCAGCAGCAGTGGAGTAAAAGAACCAACAGACATTAATGCTTTATGTGATGAATATTTAAGATTAAGTTATCACGGCTTAAGAGCAAAAGACAAATCATTTAATGCAACAATGAAAACTGATTTTGATAACAGCATCGGAAACATCAGTATCATTCCACAGGATATAGGAAGAGTGATATTGAATTTACTGACAAATGCATTTTATGTGGTAGATGAAAAAAAGAAATCAGGAAATGAAAACTACGAACCAACCGTTTTAATCAGTACAAAAAAAGTAGGCGATAAAGTAGAAATCAGAGTAAGTGATAACGGGAATGGCATTCCTCAAAAAATATCAGATAAAATATTTCAACCCTTCTTTACTACAAAACCTACAGGGCAGGGAACCGGATTAGGATTATCTTTAAGCTATGATATTATTTCCAAGGGACATGGTGGGGAATTGAAAGTGGAAACGAAAGCAAACGAAGGCTCAGTATTTATTATTCAACTACCAAATGCATAATTTACCTGTATGAAGTCAGTATTAAAAATATTCATCTGTATTTTCTTACCTGCCTGTGCCCTGGCGCAACAGGATAACCTGAATCAGTTAAAAGTAAAGTTGAGGGCATTAGAATTAAAAAAAGATTACCGGTCTGATAAAGACTATCTGAATACCCTTAGCAAGATTGCTTTTATTTATGCCGACAGCCATCCCGATTCTGCATTGCTGATATTACCGGCACTTTCGGAAAATTGCAGATCATCCGGATACAGTATTGGAGAGGTGGATGCTTTTAATGTGTACGGCAATACTTATCAAACCATGGGCGATTTTGAAAAAGCTTTGGAATATTATGAAAGAGCATACAACCTGGCCGAAAAGATCAATTATAAAAAAACTTTACCGGGTTTACTCGGGAATATTGGAGTTGCATACTTAAACCAGGGAAATTATCCGTTGGCATTACAAAAATTTTATGCCTCTCTTAAAGCCGCAGAATCTGCTGGCGATAAACAGGTAATCCTCAGCAGCCTGAATAATATGGGAACCATTAATTTTTACCAGGGCAAAATGAATGATGCTGAAATTGCTTACCAAAAAACACTTGCAATAGCGATAGAAATTGCAGATACCGCAAGTATCACTTTGGCTTATAATAATTTGGGAGAAGTAAACCTGGAACAAAACAATCCTTTAAAAGCCCTGCAAAATCTGAGCACAGCTTACCAACTGGCAAAACTCAAAAAGAACTCCGGTATTTTGGTAGCCGTTACCAATAGTTTGGGCGATACTTACTTTAAATTAGACAGTACACAAAAGGCTCATGATTTTTTTCAAAATGCTCTTTTGCTTTCTGAACAACAGGGCAATGCAAGAGCTGCTTGTAAGGCATTGCTTGGTTTGGCAAAAGTTCAAAACAGTAAAGGCCTGCAAAAAGAGGCTTTGGCAAACGGGCTTAAAGGATTACAAAAGGCCCGGGATATGAGCCAGCCACAGCTCCTGCGTGATGCGTATGAAATTGTTGCCAACATTTATGAAGGCATGGGCGATGGAACAAATGCCATTAAATATTTCAGGAATTTTAAAACTTATTCCGACAGTTTGCAAAGCCTGGAGAGTGAGCGTATAGCTGCAAATTACAAAGCCGAAAATGAATTTTCGAAAAAAGAACTGGAGTTTGAACGCAAAACATTACAACAGCGCTGGCTTATATTTTCGGCATTTGCCGCCACATTTAGCTTACTGGTTATAGTGTGGATAGTAAACCGAAACCGGAAAAAACTTAGTCATACCTATAAAGACCTGCAACTTAAAAACATCATTATTGAAGGTCAGAAGTTAAAGGCAGAAGAAACCTTAAACAAACTTAAAGAAGCACAAACTCAACTCATCCAATCCGAAAAAATGGCCAGCCTTGGCGAACTCACCGCAGGTATTGCCCATGAAATTCAAAACCCGTTAAACTTTGTAAATAATTTTTCGGAAGTAAATAAGGAATTACTTACAGAAATGAAAGATGAATTAGATAAAGGAAATACAGGTGAAGCAAAAGCTATTGCCAATGATGTTATAGAGAACGAAGAAAAAATAAATCACCACGGGAAAAGAGCCGAGGCCATTGTAAAAGGAATGTTGCAGCACAGCCGCAGCAGCAGCGGCACCAAAGAACCTACAGATATTAATGCCCTGTGCGATGAATACCTCCGCCTTTCCTACCATGGCTTACGTGCTAAGGACAAATCATTTAATGCAACGATGAAAACTGATTTTGATGAAACGATTGGAAAAACAAATATCATTCCCCAGGATATTGGAAGAGTGATATTAAATTTATTAACCAATGCTTTTTATGTAGTGGATGAGAAAAAGAAATCAGGGATTGAAGATTACGAACCAACCGTTTCAATAAGTACAAAAAAGACAGGCAATAAAGTAGAAATAAAAGTTACAGACAATGGCAATGGCATACCTCAAAAAATATTAGACAAAATATTCCAACCCTTCTTTACCACAAAACCAACAGGTAAAGGAACGGGCCTGGGCCTAAGTATGAGTTACGATATTGTTACCAAAGGCCATGGCGGAGAACTTAAGGTGGAAACTGAAGAAGGCAAAGGCACTCAATTTATTATAATCTTAAACATATAAACCTTAAATTCAGCAAATGAAAATTTTAGTAGTTGATGACGAGCATGATGTAAAAACACTTTTTGAACAACGGTTCCGTAAAGAAATTAAAAGTGGTGAAGTGGATTTTGTTTTCGCTTTCTCCGGCGAAGAGGCACTGTCCTACCTCAGTGTTCATAAACATGAAGCTGTATTGATTCTTTCGGATATCAATATGCCGGGTATGAGCGGCCTCGATCTGCTGGGGCATATCAAGCAAAAATTCAATGCCCCTCCACCCATTGTTATGATGATAACCGCTTACGGTGATGCTGAAAATTATAATACAGCAAAGGAACTGGGTGCTGATGACTTTTTAACCAAACCCGTTGACTTTACGGTATTAAAAGAAAAATTAAAAATTAATAACTAATGGCCAAAATACTAGTAGTTGATGATGAAACAGATCTGGAAGTACTCATCAAACAAAAGTTTCGCCAGAAAATACGGGATCATCAATATGAATTTGTATTTGCCGTAAATGGGGTACAGGCGCTGAAACAACTGGAAGAAAATACGGATGTGGATATGGTGCTCAGCGATATCAATATGCCCGAGATGGATGGGCTTACCCTGCTTACGAAACTGAATGAACAGAATGGATTATTAAAATCAGTTATCGTTTCTGCCTACGGCGATATGGATAATATACGTACCGCCATGAACCGTGGTGCTTTTGATTTTGTGACCAAGCCGGTAAATTTTGAAGACCTGGAACTGACGATGGAAAAAACCATCAAACATGTGAAGCAGATGAAAGATACCATGGCTGCCATTAAAGAAAATAACATACTGAAAATGTATGTAGATGAAACAGTATTGAATTTTATGGGTGGCCACGAGTTTGAATCATCACTGATGAGGAATGAAACTATTGATGCTACTGTTGTGTTTATTGATATCTGCAGTTTTACTTCCATCAGCGAAAATGAATCGGCTGATAATGTAGTGAAGCTGCTGAATAATTATTTTGATGTGATGGTAAAGGAAATCATTGAACAAAAAGGTTATGTTGATAAATTCATCGGCGATGCTATCATGGCTGTTTTTAAGGGAGATTATCATTTAGACCGTGCTATAGATGCCTGCCTGGCTGTACGCAGGCAGATTGAAAAACTACCTGCATTATCGGAGCATGTTTCTTTTACACCAAAAGTTTCAATCGGTATCAACAGCGGCGAAATGATCTCTGGTAATATAGGATCGGCAACACTCCGGCGGCTTGACTATACAGTGATAGGCGATACAGTGAACACAGCACAGCGCCTGCAATCGGCTGCCGGCGAAGGGAAGATCATCATCAGCGAAACGGCTTATGAAAAAGTAAAGGAATCTTTTAACTGTAAAAAAGTTGATGAAGCAGTTGCCTTAAAAAATAAGCTGGATACAGTGGTGCTGTATGAAGTGCTCGATTAAGATTACACCAGTTTCTTAATTACTTTACCAACAGTTAAGCCCTGTACTATGATTGAAAACAAAACAATAACATAGATCATAAATACAAACTGGTTTTTTGGCAATGGTGCTGATAATGATAATGCCATGGCTATTGACAGGCCGCCACGTAATCCACCCCAGGTCATTATTTTAATGGTATTAACGTTGGTATTAATGTACTTTTTAAAAATTGAAGCCGGCAATAACAGCGAAATATAACGGGCGATAAGCGTAATAGGAATGGCTACTAATCCGGCAATCAGGTAACTCATATCAAAATCAAGTACCAGTATTTCTAACCCGATTAAAACAAACAGAATTGCATTCAGTAACACATCAACAAGTTCCCAGAATTTGTACACATACAATTCGGTAGTATCACTCATTGCATCCGATTTTGAGCGGCTGCCTGTGAATAATCCGGCTACTACCATAGCCAGTGGCCCCGACAGGTGCAGGTATTGTGCCAATGCATAGCCGCCCATTACAATAGCCAGTGTTATTAATATTTCTGACTGATAATGATCAATCCGTTTCATCATCCGGTACCCGATGGCACCAAGTAACCAGCCTAACAAAATTCCGCCACCAATTTCTTGTACCAGCAAAAGCGAAATATCTCCCATCGAAACTTTATCCGTACCAATGGTAATAATTTCGAGCAGCGATAAAAATAACACCACACCAATACCATCATTAAACAACGATTCGCCAACAATTTTTATTTCCACATCTTTTGGAGCGCCTGCCTTTGTGAGAATGCCCAGTACTGCAATGGGGTCGGTTGGCGCTACAAAAGCACCGAACAATAAACAATACCAGAAATTTACCGGCGATTGAAATATCTGAAAAAAGAAAAACAATAATGTACCCACCAGTACTGTTGATAAGATTACACCCACAATGGCAAATACTGATATGGAACGCCGGTTTGCTTTTAATAAAGAACCATCGGTATGCAATGCTCCGGCAAATAATAAAAAACTGAGCATAATATCCAGCAATACCGTACTGAAATCAATATTGCCTATAAAGTTTGTTGCAAACGCTGTTATCTGCGGAAAAAAGATACCGGATACAATAAGTAAAAATGAAAATACCAGGGCAATGATCATCATCCCGATGGTTTCCGGAAGTTTTAAAACACGTGTATTTAAATAGGCAAATACAGCGGTAATTACTACCAGTACTGTGATGATGTTAAATAAGCTCATGGTATAAGTTGGTTATGGTTCTCTGTTTATAAACAATATGCAAATGTACAAAAAGAGGGTGCCACAAAAGCACCCCCAGTTTTCTATTAACCACAAAAGAAGTTTTTCATATCATTTCTTTTAAATCATTTTATTTTCCTGATCCGGTAGCAGCATCAGATGCAGATTCATTGCCTGTATTGGAATCTTCTGTCTTTGCTTTTTCAATCCATCCTTTCAATATGCCCGAAAACTTCTGGCCATCTGCATTTTCCGGATCAATAGCAAGCATCTTTTCAAAATACCCCAGTGAAACAGGATAGTTCTTGGTAATATTAGCCTCGTAAATACCCAGGTAATTATATGCTCTTAAAATAACTGCCTTGTTTTTTTCTGCATCAATGCCTGCAGCCACTTCGGCAAGCTTTATATAATGCGGTACAGCAATTCCCATGGTCATGGCCGTATCAATAAGTGCATTACATTTTGCTCTCCACAGGTATCCATGTATTTGTTCAGGGTATTTGATTGCATAAATGGCAAACACACTATCGGCCTTTGCATAATTTTCATCAGAATACAATGCCATACCCCACTTGTATATATCCAGGTTTGTTGGCTTTTCCTTTGCATTAAAAATACTTTCTCTCCAGGCTGCTTCCCTTTCACGGTTCCCCAGTTCTTTCTGTATTTCGGCCAGTGATGCCATATAACCAATTTTTTCTTTCTTATCTTCTTCTGCAGCAAGCGCTTTTTTATACCACTCAATTGCAAGTGATTTATCTTGATTTAAAGTTTCAAGCAATTTGGCTTTCAATTCAAAATCCTTGGCCACAATGGATGTATCAATCTGCTTTTCAAAATATGTATTCATATTCTTAAGCGCCGAAGCCGAATCGCCTGAATATGCCTGACTGTATGCCAGTAACTTGTATATCCTTGGCTTCACATCTGTTCCGGCTTTAGCCATTATAGCATTGGCGCCGCTGATCGCTTCGGTATATTTTTGTGAAACAAACAGCAGATCTGTTTTCATATAATCGAGCTCTATTGATTTTTCGGCAACCTGCTCATATTTATCCAGGTATTCTTTTGCATAGGCAACATCTGTATAAAAATAGTAGTAGTATAATTCATACAATGCCGGTGCATAGTTTTCATCAATTGTAAGAGCAGTTTTAAATTTCTCTAAATACACCTGTGGGTTATTATGACTCTTATATAATCTTCCTTTTTTGTACATAGCTTCTGCAAACTTCGAATCTACGCTTAATGCCTTATCATAATAAATAACAGCATTTGAACCGTCAATAGCTTTTTTATAAGCATCGGCAAGGGCAGTATATACCATCGGATTTTTTCTATCTCTTTTCAATGCAGCTCCAAGTGTTTCTACAGCCCAGCCAATATCTCCGCTCTTACTATCAATATTTGCACGGCCTGCAGCTAACAATGCATCAGCATTTTTATACTTGCCCGCTGTTAATACTTCTTCCATTAATGATCTTGCCTCGGCAGTTTTTCCTTCGTTTAACATCAGGTGAGCCCAGCCAATATGCACCAATGGTGCTTTCTTCATTGAAATATCCTCTGCCTTAACATAGTCCAGTCCCTGTTGCAAAATTTTACGGGCTGCTTCATTATTTTTTTCTTTCAGATAAATTTCTGACAGCAGATAAAAGGCTTCTGGTGTTTTATCTCCGGCTATAACTGATTGCAAAACAGTTTTTGCTGTTTCGTAACGCTGATAATAAATTTCGTTCTTGGCATCTTTAATGGTTTGCGCCTGAACTGCAAAAGAAGACAGGACAAAAATCATAATTAAAGTGAGTAATTTCTTCATGTAAATAATTTGTTTTTTTTAAATAAGTGAAATAATTAAACCGGGTTAACGGTAAGTATGGGTGGTGCCGAATATTTCTGAATTATGTTTCCAAATAAGGAAGAGAAAAATCCGGGCATCTTGGTTTGAGTTTGAGGATTAATAATAACCAGGTCGGCAGGCTGCTGGCGGGTAAACTGGTTTACCGCCGCTGCTACGTTATCGCTTTGTATTGTTTGAGTATTAACTTTTATTGTTGAATTATCTTTTATTAACCCGGCTGCTTTTTGCAGGTAATGCTGCACTTTTTCATGCGAATTATTATTTTCTATACCCAATAATTTTATTGTAGTATCAAATCCGTTTGCTATATAAACGCCATACATTAATTTACGTACCGGTAAAAAATCGGTGATAGGAATCACAATGGTATATAATTTTGTAATTCTTTTATTTGAAGGAATGGTAATAACCGGAATATTTGCTTTGGCAGCAATCTTATCTGGATTGATGATCATCCTTCTTTTTTTCAAAAGACTTTCCTTCTGTCCCACCAGTACCAGATCATAATTATTTTGATTTGTAAAATCAATGATGGCTTCGTCCCAGGTTCCTTGTAAAATGCTATATTCTACTTTTACGGTATTGCCATATAACAGCTTTACGGTATTGATCAATTTTTTAAATTCAACCTCGATAACATCCTTATTCTCAATATTAGCATACGGAATAGCCATCGGGCCTTCTGTCATGGCAATAGCTGCAAAAGGCGAAATAGCAACAACATGTAATAAATGAATGTTGCAATCGTATTGCTTAGCAATATCACAGGCTTTTTCCACTGCCATTTTCGACTTGGCTGAGAAATCAACCGGAACTAATATTTTATTGAATAATTTTTGCATTCGTAGTGTTTTAATACGATACAATAATATACCCGCAGATTAAAGAGAGGATTAAGGGGAGATTAAAATGTGATTAAAAAGCTTAAATCTGACTATTCTTTTTGATAAATGGTTTAATCAACACCCTCAAATTTGGATCAGGTGAAAAATAATTCCACGCCCAGTTAAAGAATATGCTGAGTTTGTTTTTAACGCCCAGTATAGAGAACAGGTGAATCAGGTTCCAGGTATGCCATGCAAACACACCCTGGAATTTCCAGTTGGGCAAATCAACCACTGCTTTTTTACGGCCAACAGTTGCCATGCTTCCTTTGTCTTTGTATTCAAATTTTGTGAGTGGATTATTTTTGGCGAGCTTCACCAAATTGTCGGCAAGTAATTTTCCTTGTGCGATTGCCACACTAGCCACCTGCGGATGTCCGTTGAGATATTTTTCGGTTGGCATAAATGCAATATCGCCAATGGCAAAAATATTTTTGAATCCATCAAGTTGATTAAACCGGTTAACCTTTATGCGGTTGCCTTTTTGCAACAGTTCATCCGGTATGCCTTTTATTTTTCCTGCAGTTACTCCTGCCGCCCATATCAAGGTATTGGTTGGAATGTAATCACCGTTACTCAACAGAGCAATGCTACCGTCGTACTCTTTTACCACAGTACCTGTTATCACATTCACACCCATCTTTTCTAAAAACTCCTGCGACTTTTGCTGTGCCGGTTTGCTCATTGGGCCAAGCAATGTTGACGAGCCTTCAATTAAAAATATTTTCATCAGCGAAAAATCCAGTTCGGGATAGTCCTTACTCAGCACATATTTTTTCATATCGGCAATGGCGCCGCTTACTTCCACGCCGGTGGGGCCGCCACCAACAATCACAATGTTCCTCAGTCTTTCTTTCTCTTCATCATCAGCATAATAAGCATCTTCCAGGTTTTGCAAAAACCTGTTACGCATATATAATGCTTCGCTAACCGACTTCATGGGAATGGCATGCTCTTCAATTTGTTTGTTGCCAAAAAAGTTGGTGTTAACACCTGTTGCAATTACCAGATAGTCGTATTCCATTACATTTTCGGTGGTTATAATTTTATTTTGTCTGGGAATAATTTCAACCAGCTCAGCCATGCGGATATGAAACCCATCATAATGCTGAAATGCTTTTCGAAGCGGAAAAACAATACTCGCCGGCTCCAGTCCTGCCGTAGCAACCTGGTAAAACAAGGGCTGAAACTGGTGATAATTATTTTTATCAACCAGAAAAACTTCAAATCCTTTTTTATGAAGTTTACGTGCAAGGTTAAGTCCTGCGAAACCTGCTCCTATTATTAGAACCTTGTCTTGCTTTCTCATAAATACAATTTTTGAAAAATCCAGCTATTTCATCGAAACCTTTATCTCCGGCACTTCAACAATCTGGAAAGTAGCAGATGCAAATTTAATTTCGCCATTAGTAGCTTCAATGGCAGTGAGTATTTTAGTAAAGAGTTCGGTTTTGGTAGCTCTGCGTTTTTTATAACTAACTACAAAACGTAATGTAAATTCTACCCAGTTATCATTTGCCACCAGCGAAACCATGGCTTCAGTCTGGGCATCTTCAAGCCGGTATTTGTTCTGTAGTGCAACCCATTTTTCTTTAGACTGTGTAGTGAGGTCGCCTGCTACTGATTTGCCTGCCCCCAGAATAATCTGTTTAGCTTTTTCGTAATTGCTGCCATATTGAATGGGTATTTTTATTTCATCCCATAGAAAAGGAAATTCGCCAGAATAGTTAAACACGGGTTCTTTAAAAACAAAACTGTTTGCCACCAACACAATCCTCCCATTGTACAAATCGCCATCTACCCATTGGCCGGTTTCCATAATAGTTGTACGTAGCACACCAATATCCATCACATCACCTTTAATACCGCCCAGTTGCACCCGGTCGCCGGTTTTGTATAACTGAGCCAGTATAATAGATAACCAACCGGCTACGCTGGCAATAACCTCCTGTAGCGCAAATGCAATACCAGCACCTGCTACCCCCAACGCAATTGTTATACCTCCAAGTTTATCGCTGAAAATAACTATTATTAAAATTGTTGTAACTAAAAACCCAATAAAGCCCAGTACTTTTTTAGTTTTATACCGGGTGCTGTTATCCTTTATCCGGCTGGCCAGGTTTCTTCTGAGCAACTGTATAATAATCCATATTACTGCTACGCCGATAAACACCGTTACCCATTTCCCAACAACAGGATCTTGTAAATATTTTTTTATAATCTCTTCCATAGTTATTAATTTGTTTTATCATCCTTTGTCTGACTGACATTAAATGACGGTGCTTTATAATCTTTGGGTAAATAATCTGATGGAATAGTTGTCATGTTACCATCCCGCTGGGCTCTGTAATGCGGCGAAAGTATTTCTATACTTGCTTCATTGCAGCAGTCCTGAATATTCTGGTGCAGTTGTGAATATATCACCGCCTGTTTGTTTGGTTCTTTTGTATAGGCGTTGATTTGATAAGAAACGTAAAAGTCATCGAGGCTTGTTTGCAATACAAAAGGTTTAGGTTCTTTTAACAGCATATCTGTTCTGCCGGCAGCATCAAGTAATGCCTGGTGTATTGTTTTCCATGTAACATCGTAACCAATAGTTACAGTTGTGTGCATGATCAAACCATTATCAACCGCATCACTGCTGTAGTTAATAGTATGGCTGCTCATTACTGTTGAATTCGGGATGGAGATGATCTCGTTCTTTATAGTGCGAACTCTTGTTACCAATAAAGATTTTTCAATTACATCGCCAACTACATCGCCAATCTTCACTCTGTCGCCAATCACAAACAAACGCATATAAGTGAGTACCAGACCGGCTATTATGTTTGATAAAGAACCGGCAGAGCCAAAAGTAAACAGGAAACCCAGGAAAACAGATACACCTCTGAACACCGGTGATTCACTTCCCGGCAGATAAGGGAAAATAACGATCACCATAAATGCAAATACCAATACCCTTACGATCTGGTAAGTTGGGTTTGCCCAGTCGGGATAAAAACCGCTGATTTTAAGTTCGCCGTTTTCAATTTCTGATTTTAAATACCGAAGACCTTTTAAAACATAACGGAACACAAAAATGATTACAATTATCGTAATCAGACTGGGAAGATAATCCCAGAAACCGTTTGCTATCTTTTTAAGTGGATTAAGAATATAATCAAATAAAGTATCGGCAAAATTTTTAGTCCAGGGAAAAATGCCAAACAGTATGGGCAACGCAATATAAATAACCAATAAAATAAAAAACCATTTTAAAACAGTACTTACATTCAGTAAAACATTTACCTGTCGTTTTGCATCAAAAAGGGTATAGTTTTTAAACTTGATCCCTTTAATTCGCTTTCCTTCCTGCGCTTGTATTTTATTTGCTATCCAATTAAATGCCCTGCGTATATATTTGATTGCAAAAATGATGATGATGATAACCAGCAAAGCCAGCCCTATCTGTTTCGCCAGTGTGCTGAAACTTGTAGCTTTTTTATATTCAACTACTGCATTGCCGATTATAGTTTTATATTTTTGAGCAAGTTCTTCTTTGCTGACATTGTTCCATAACGCATCATTTTCCGAAATACTCATGATAATTGTTTCCTTAAAAACAATATCTACCGTGGTTTCTGCCCCTGCTATTTTCAAAGAATCGACGCTGAAACTGAAATTATCCACCAGTTTATTTATTCTGTTACTAATGGCTTCTGCCCTGTCTTTTGCAGAAAAACTGCCCAGTTTGCTGTAGATTAAAAATAAACTGTCGTTAAAAAATCCAAGTACAGGATGAGCAGTAGCAGTTTTGCGCAGGGAATCAATCTGAGCTTTCTTTTGAGCAAGCCGCTTTGTTTCCTTGTCATTCAGATCCTGCAATTGCTTCTGCAATTCTTCCTTTTTAAGGTTATCCGTAGTTTTTAAGGAACTGATCTGAGTTTCCAGTTCGGCTTTTGTAACAGAATCGGCGATTCGTTGCTCCTCTATCTGTATAATGCGCTTATTAAACTCAACAAGTTTAGCTGCATTTAAAGAATCGTTTTTTTTATTAGTACTGTCGGATTGTGCAAATGATATTTGCGCAGTAAACAGTAACAGCAAAAAGACAATTGTGATTTTAATTTGTTTCATCTATTCTGACTGGATTGATAATAATTAAAGTTACGCTGCTGCAATTGAATACTATAATATAATGAAAAATAAAATTTTCCCTCAACAGTGGTGATGCTCAGTATTAATGCGGGTACAAAATATTGGAGAGCTGAATGGTAAATACTGTTCCTTTTTCAATATCCGACTCTACACTGATAAAACCTTTATGCAGTGCCAGGATACGGCGGGTTAAAGTAAGGCCTAAACCAAAGCCCGGTTTTTTTATGGCTGAATCTGTCCGAAAAAATGGCTGAAAAATATTCTGAATGTCTGCTTCCGCAATTACATCGCCCTTATTGGCAACTTTTACTATTATCTTAAATTCCTCAAATTGTACCGAAACTCTCGACTGATGATTATCTGCATATTTACATCCGTTTTCAATAATATTTTTAAAGGCGATATACAACAAGTTTGAATTACCAAATGTAGTCAGCAGCTTTTCATCTTCGGGAAAGGTTTCAAAATTTAAATTGACTTTGTAAGTTTGATTTTGTTTCTGCACATCGGAAACCACTTTAAATAACACTTCATCAAGCCTGACTTCTGTAAGATCAAGACTGCCCTGCGATCCCGCCTTGGCAATATCAAGCAAACTGCGTGTGAGATGCTGCAGTTCATGTATATCTTCATGAACACTTTTCATTACTTCATGATACTCTTCGGTAGTTCGTGTTCTTTGCAAAGCTACTTCAAGCTGGCTCGAGATGGAGGTAAGTGGCGTAGATAATTCATGAGATGCATTGGAAATAAAACGCCGTTGTATAGAGAATGAGTCCTGCAGACGATCCATTAATTCATTAAAAGTTTGGGCCAGTTTATCTAATTCGTCTTTTGTATTTTTTGTTTCGATGCGTTGGCTCAGATTATTGGAAGTGATAAGATTTACCTCACCTGTTAATCTTTTTATGGGCCGAATAAGGTTTACTGCAAATAAAAGCCCCGTAAAAAAAGAAAGTACCGCTGCCGACAGCATGGCTATCAATAATATTTTTTTTAACTGCTCTAAATACTCTTCACTGTAAATATCCGAAGCGGCAACAGCCACTATAAAATTTTTACTGCTGTCGGTATTATAAACTGCTACAGCCTTTTTATCTCGGTAAGAAAAGAAGTACTCTTTTTTCGACCTGGTATTATCAATAATTTTTGCAGTTAGAATCAATGAGTCCTTATCAGCATCTGCAAACATATAATTAAGTGAGCCATTCAGGTCGGTAATGCTGATACTTTTATTACTCAGGGAGGCTACCCCCGCTGCATCAAGCCTTTGTAATACTGAAAAATTACTATCCTGTATGCCGGCATAAACTCTTGCTGTACTTAAGGCCCGGTTCCGCAGACTGTTGCGGAATGAACTCTCTCTTTCTTTTACGCTGAACAAATAAACAGAGATGCTGGTAATGGTAAGTATGATGGTTACCAGGATGGCAAACAGAAATGCTATTTTTAATTTTATAGTCAATGAAAATTATTTCTCTTTCATCATATAACCCATGCCAACCTGTGTATGGATGAGTTTGGGTTCAAATCCTTTGTCAATTTTTTTACGCAGAAAATTTACATACACATCAATCACATTGGTCTTGGTATCAAAGTCGAGTTCCCAAACCCGCTCAGCAATATCGGCACGTGATACCACTCTATTTCTGTTCCGCATAAAATATTCCAGCAACTGAAACTCTTTGGCGGTAAGCTTGATCGCTTTGCCGGCACGGGTTACTTCTTTGCTGTCAACATCCAGTTCAAGATCAGCAACAGTTAAAATATTACCAGCAGGTAACTGCTGATTCATGGTGCGTTTCAGTAATGCCCTGATACGTGCAAGCAGTTCCTTAAACTCAAATGGTTTTACCAGGTAATCATCTGCACCTGCATCAAAACCTTCTATCTTATCATCGGTAGCGCTTAATGCGGTAAGCATAATGATGGGGATATGCTGGTTACGGCTACGGATTGTTTTACAAACATCATACCCATTCATTCCGGGTAAATTAATATCTGTAATAATCATATTGAAACTGCCTGAATCAAATAACCGCATACCGATATTCCCGTCGTAAGCAGTTTCTACGTGATAGTCAAGTTCCTTTAAACCTTTACTGAGCGTATCGGCAATTTTCTTTTCATCCTCTATCAATAATATTTTGATCTCTTCCATAAATTATTCTTCGTTGGTATCGTTAACTATAAAAGGTATCTCATCATTGATGGTCTGCAGTTTTGGTCTGCCATAACTGATGGACCCGATCATCATTATAACACTGGTTGTTAGAATAACAAAAAACAAGATACCCGAATTGAACTTCGACAATTTATAAGCAGCCGGGATACTGTAAAACAAAAGGATAGTTATCAATCCACGGGGCATAAAAAATAATTCGGGGAAAATATGGGCATGCAGGAAAAACCTGAGGTAAATAAGTCTGATGATAAATAGAACTGCAACAATCAAACTTCCTGCAAGAATCACTTCAGTATCGGCCAGCAAACGAAAATCGATAGTAAGTCCGAAAATAAAAAAGAAAAATGTTCGGATAAGGAAACTGGTTTCGGCAGTTAATGCATGCAGCAATCCGCCCACTTCACTTACCTGCTTATATGTCATCCAGTGATAAAACTTCTTAAACAACGGCAATTGCCAGTTACTTACTATCAAACCAAATAACAAAATTATGAATAACGCAGGCAGGTGCAGCATTTTACCACCTGCGTACAAAAATATGAGCATGGCAAAAACAAGGAAAAACCTGATCTTGGTTTTTATCTTGGTTAACATAAACAAAATAAGAACAGATAAGACAACACTTAAAACCAGGGCAAGTGCCACCGAGCCAAAGAAAATTGCGATATTACCTGCCTTCAGAACATTACCTGCTATTACATAATTAAACAGCATGATACCAATAATATCAGAAAATGAAGTTTCATAAACCAGGAATTCTTTTTTCTCCTCTTCAAAATGTGAAATGCTTGGTATAACAATGGCACTGCTGACAACAGAAAGCGGAATAGCATATACCAGGCAGTGCATAAACTCTTCTTCAAGATAATAATAAAGCATAGCCGTGCAGGCTGCTGCAGATAATGCGAATATTATCAGCGATGAAAGAAATGCGTTGCGGATAAGTTTTATTTTTTTCCGGCTTACTCTTAAATCGAGTCCGGCTTCCAGTACAATAATGATCAACCCGATTATACCAAACAATTCAACGGTATTAGCAGGAATCAACATGGAGCTATCGTAATAAATTAAGACCTCCCTTACGCCGATACCCGATAAGATCAGCAACAAAACAGAAGGTATTCCTGTTTTTTGCGAAAAAAGGTTATACAGGTAAGAGAATATGATGAGCAAACAGGCTGCTATTATATATATGTATGAACTGATACCTTCCATTAAACAAAAATAGCTGAAAGACAGTATTATTCATCAAATGAAAAATCTTTTTACATTAAGCACCCTGCAGGACTTAATACTGCATATTTTAATGTCACTTTAATGGGTTTTTAATTTCAGCATGGTATATTCTTATCAAGATACAATATGAACTAAAACCATATTACGCATATTAACCGGCCGGCGGGCTTATTATTAACTAAAACAATTTAAAGAATGATGAATTTTGAAGTATTTACAGGAAGTAACAGTGAATTATATTTTCGTTTAGTTGACCATGCAGGTAAGACTATATTATCAAGTGAAGGATACAAGCAAAAAGACAGTGCATTAAACGGCATTGAAAGTGTGAAAAAGAATTTACCTCTGCCAACAGGCATTGAGATGAAAGAAAGCAGTAACGGAAAACACTATTTCAATATTAAGAGTACCAATGGCCAGGTGGTAGGAACCAGCACCATGTTCGACAGTGTTGAACTGCGTGACAAGTGGCTTGCCGACATGAAAAAAGAATTACCAATGACGAAAGTTATGGAAGTAGAAAAATAATATCCATATCACAGGACCAAAAAAGTATCTGCTTTTGAGCAGATACTTTTTTTTATAATTCTAACTTTGTGATAACTTATTTCCTGATTATTTCTCCGGATTAAAAATATGCACATCACGCTGAGGGAATGGAATAACCACATTATTTTCTCTGAAGGCTTTAAAAATTTTATACCGCATCTCACTTTTAATCTGTTCTACCGGAAAAATATCACTGGTCCAGAACATCAGTAAAAAAACAAGAGAGCTGTCGCCAAAATTCTGGAAACGCACACCAGGCATGTGTTCATTCCCTTTAATCAGTTCCTTTTGACTCATGGCGCAGTCCATCAGAATTTTTGTAACCAGGTCCACATCACTACTGTAGCTAACCCCCACTTCAATATCAAACCTGCGGTCGAAGCTGTTGTGACTCCAGTTGACCACATTCTCTGTAATAAATTTATGGTTGGGTACTATAATATTATACCCATCCCGTGTAAGCAGTTCCGATGTACGCAGGTTAATGGCCACCACACGGCCCACAATATTATCTACTTCCATTACATCTCCTACTTTCACTTTGCGTTCAACCAGCATAAACAAACCCGATATCAGGTCACTGAAAATATTCTGCAAACCAAATCCTATCCCAACCAGCAAAGCAGCAGATCCTGCAATTATTAACGTAACATCAAAACCCAGTATGGTAATACACATAGAAATTACCATTACCCATATAAAGTATCTTATTAACTGGTATAATGATAATCTTCTTGCCCGTTCACCTTTGATCTTCTCTTTTCGGTGAATAAGATATTTTTTAACTAATGTAAGTAATGTCCAGGTTATCATAATAGTTAAAAGGATACTGATGACCTTGCCAAGGGTTAATACAAATTTTCCCAGTTCAAATATTTTATAATCCCAGAATTCATTCATAGTTAAATTATTTTTTTATTGGTTCAGTTTGTTGCAACCAGACAGTATCAGTCCGTAATCTTTTGATCAGATACTGCTGAATATTTGCAGCAGCTTCTTCCTTATTCACTTTACCCGAAAGTGAATCCCATTGCAGGTAAGCTACCCAAACAGAGTCGGTCTTTACATTAGTCTTCATTTCAACATTACTTACGCCCAGTGCATATATATTCGGATAAAATGCTTTCACTTCTCCAAATAATAAACCTTCATCAATATTGCGGTACATTTCCTGCAGCGAATCCCTGAAACGGCTGTTTTGCAGTTCAATGTTCTTCATGATATTCTCTGTCATATCGCTGCTGAGTTTATCCATTTCACTCTTGGTGATATTCATCTGAAAAAACTGGATACCATATTTTTTTAATCCCAGGTACTTCAGTTTATTTTTATAAAGTAACCTGTCGGTTTCTGATACCGGCGAGCCAGAAAAAAAAGTTTTTATCATAATCACTGAATCCCGGTCTTCTGTTTCCCATTTCAAAATTTCGTTTCCACGTAATCTGAAATCATCAATAATCTCTTTTTGTATTACCTGCTGTGTTTTATTTTTTTGATACACCGTGTATAAAAACCAGAGGCTGGGTACACTCACCAGGAAGAGAACCGCTAATGCTGCCCTGCGTACCTTTTTCTGTTTTCCTTTTTCAACATACGCTGTAATGGGGAACTTCAGCAGTTTTACAATTAAGTATGTTGAAAACGCAATAAAGGCCGAGTTAATAAAGAACAGATAAAAAGCTCCGCCAAAAATTTCCCAACGCCCAGTTGCCAAACCAAAACCTGCTACACAAACCGGCGGCATTAATGCTGTTGCAATGGCCACACCTGGCAATGCGGTTGTTGATTCTTTACGTGAGCCCGATACAATACCCGCAACGCCACCAAAAAATCCAATGCCAATATCAAGAAGCGTTGGCTTTGTACGGGCCAGTATTTCGGATGTTGGTTCGCCAAGCGGGGTAAGTAAAAAATAAAGTACTGCAGTGAGCAAACTGAAAAAAGTTGCGTAAGCCAGATTGCGTATGGAGCGGATAAAAATTTCACGGTCCTGTACACCAACCGAATAACCAACACCCAGAATGGGCGCCATCAAAGGCGATATAAGCATCGCACCTATAATAACCGCAGTAGAATTCGTATCTAACCCGATTGAAGCCAGTAATGCAGAACAGATCATCAACCATACATTGGTACCCTTGATACCAATACCGTTTGTAATGGTACTTGCTGTATTGGCATAATCTGTTCCGCTTTTGATATTAAATACCTTCTGAAACCAATTCATAAAAAAATGATTTTGCCAAATTTAGGTTTTAACAGGCATTGGGTTTATTTTCTTTTCTGTATTATTTACTTCTGATGTCTCTGTTTTTTCCTCCGCAATTTCTTCTCCGCTATAATTAAGCTGGTACAAATCGAGCCGCCTGTCTTTTATAGTTTGTACACTGCCATAATTATGCAGCTCGGTAAGTAAGGAAAGATCCACATCACTTACCACAATCATTTCGGTATTGGGCGTGGCTTCGGCTTTAATACCGGTTACGGGGAAAGCAAAATCGTTTGGTGTAAATACCGCCGACTGTGCAAACTGTAAATCCATGTTAGTAACTTTTGGCAGGTTGCCTACATTACCTGCAATGGCAACAAAACATTCGTTCTCGATGGCCCTTGCCTGTGCACAAAACCGAACGCGGTTATAAGCATTTTGTGTATCGGTTAAAAAAGGAACAAATAATATCTGCATGCCTCCTTCGGCCAACACTCTGGTCATTTCCGGAAACTCCACATCATAACATATCTGCACACCAATCCGCCCGGCATCGGTATCAATTACTTTTATCACATTTCCGCCTTGTATATGCCAGTCATCTTCTTCCGAAGGTGTGATATGGATTTTTGAAACACTGTCTATTTTTCCGTTGCGCTGCAATACATACGCTTCATTATACACTTTTCCGTCTCTCACTTCGGGCATACTGCCTGCAATGATGTTTACATTATATGATACAGCCATTTTACTCATGGCTTCAATAATGGGCTTGGTAAATTTCGCCAGTTCAATAATGGCATGGCGGGTGTCCATGTCATTAAACTTTCCCATGAGCGGGGCATTAAACAGTTCCGGAAAAAGAATAAAGTCCGACTGGTAATCACTCACCGCATCTACAAAATAATCAACCGCTTTTAAAAAATCTTCAACAGTATTGTATGGCCGCATCTGCCACTGTACCAACCCAATCCTTACAATATCTTTTTTACGCAGGATGATGCTTTTTTCAGAATCGTGATAAACATTATGCCAGATCAGCAAAGTAGCATAGCCCCTGCTTTCATTATCCTCGGGCATATATTTACGCAATATTTTCTTTACCTGGAAATCGTTGGCTAACTGAAAAGTAAGGGTGGGATCAAATATTTCACGTTTTTTTACTTTTTCAATATACTCTTTTGGCTTCATGTCATCGGCATACATTCCATATTTAGGAATACGCCCGCCGGCAATAATCATTTTCAGGTTCAGGCTTTCGCAAAGTGTTTTTCTGGTTTCATATAAACGTCGGGCAAGCCGCATGCCCCTGAAATCGGGGTGTACAAAAATTTCAATGCCATACAAAGTATCGCCCTTGGAATCATGTGTCTCAAAACTAAAATTTCCGGTAATATCACGGTAAGTATGGTTATCGCCAAACTTATCGTAGTTAACAATCAGTGTTAATGCACAGCCAACCACTTTGCCGTCAATGGTGATTACAATCTGTCCCTGTGGAAATTTCTTGATCAGTTTTTGTAAGGCCTCTTCTTTCCAGTACTGTCCGCCCAGGCTTGCATAGGCTTCAATCATGGAGGACTTAAGTGTGTTATAATCTTCAATTGTTAAATTCCTTACTTCTATTATTGATTCGCTCATAAATTATTTTTATTTTTTGCTTCGGTTTTGCTATTTAAAATACCGTGCCGTTATTCAGTAAGATACGAAATAACAGGTGTACAGTAAAACTGCAGGTTAATACCCGTTTACCAGGTTATTATGCATTACCGGAGTGACAGGGTTTGTTACCGGCTCAGGTATGCGGATACTTAACACGGGAACTTTGGCATGGTTTACTATTTGTTGGGCATAAGGACCAATAAAGAACTGGCTCCAGGTATAATCCAGTGTGGCATTAATTACAATCAGGTCAACCTTTTCTTTTCTGGAAACTTCCAGCACTTTTTTTGCATAGTTTTTACACACCTGAAATTCCGACCTGAAGGTTGTTGAGTTTACACCTAGTGAAATTCCCAATTGCAGCAATTCTTTTTTGCGGTCATCAATACTGAATATCTCACTGCTCAAGGAAAGGCCGAGTATAATAAGTTCGGCTTTATTTTTTTCCACCACCGGCTGGATAAAATCATATTTCTCCATTATACCAGTTGCGGCCCTGATAGGGAAAAGAATTTTTTTGAACTCCTTTACTTTCTTTTTACCGGGTACTGTTAAAACCGGTATGGTTGTATTTTTTATGAGGGAATAGGCTGTACTTCCTATAAACAATTCCCTGAAACCCGATGCACCATGTGTGCCCATAATAATTAATTGGCTTCCCAATTCTATTGCTTTATCCCGTACGGCATCGGCAGGATTTCCAAAACCAATATGCGGTTGTACTTTTATTTTATGTTTTTTCTTTATCTTCTCACACAATGCTGTTAATTTTTTCCGGCCATCAGTTTCCATTTCGGGTAACACATAAAAAACCGGGACATTTGCTTCGGGAGGCGCCACCAATATCCGGTTTTCTACCACATGCATCACATGCAGGCAGGCATTGTGCCGTTTACACATTTCCACGGCAGTTATAAGGGCATTTCCTGCCAGGTCCGAAAAATCAGTTGGCAGTAAAATATTGGTTATTGATATATTCATTTTCATAAAATTTCTTTTTTCTGATTTGCCATACCGGCAGCATTCACATTCCTGTTCTCCATAATCATGGATGCATGCAACACTCCACCCATCCGTTTCCACAGCATTTTTTTTCTGCCGCCGTTACGCTTCAGGTTGCTTTTTGCACGTTGCTTAATCTTCCTGTTAAAATATCTTTTTTTCATAATGATTCAATTTAAAAGTACATTCCCGGCCTGAGTACCCGGTTAAAAGCATATTAAAATACAATTAAAATGGATATTTAGTCTGGATAAAATAACAGGAGTATACCAATGGCATACTCCAATAGATAAGTTTTGTTGCTGAGATACGGGCTACCTGATTATTTTTTTAACACGGATGAGTTTACCATCATTGAATACCTGCATGATAAATGCTCTAGCATTGATATTATCAAATGTATATTGAATTGTGCTATGGTTTCCATAAGCTGCATTTTCAGCCTTTAGTAAACTTCCATTAAAATCAATTATCCTGATGGTAAACAATCCATCATACTTGCCTGTATTAATCCATGCGTGGTCTTCACCTCTTGCATAATAAATTTTAGCACTGCTTTTTTTGCTGTCATGGTTTACCAATACCACTTTACTGTAGCTGATCTTTCCATCGTCTTTTGTACTTTTTATGCGGTAATAATTTTTACCGTTTACTGCAAACTGATCAATGTATGAATACTGTTGTTGTGTTTCGCTTTGGGCTGTTGCAGTTGTTTGCCCGATTACCTGCCATGTTCTCCCATCTTCCGATCTTTCAATAAAAAAATCACCTTCTGCTGTGTTATTATTATAAACCTCCCAGTTCAGTTTTGTTTTTTGATTATTTATTACCTGTCCCGAAATATTTAAGAAATGAACTGGAAGTATTACCAGTGTACCTACCTCCCTGAAAAATCCACCACCTGCCATCAGGTCCAGTCCGCCAATAGATCCACCAGCTGTATTAGTATGCACATCCGATAAACCTAAAAGATCCATGGTTGGTTCTACATCATTTGGAAATAAGGAGATTCCTCTGATAAAAGTACCACCACTTGTTATTCCAAGGTCGGATAAACTGATAAAAACTCCCGAAATAGTTTGGGAACCGATATCTTCTTTTGGCCTTAAAAAGGGATCAGCTTCTTCTTTCGACATGACAACTGTATTAATAGCCGGACCAACATTTCCCCAGGTTGATGGTGTAATATTAACCAGATTGCCCAATCCCGTTACATTTTTATTGGCATCAATACTGGTGATTGCCGCAATCCTGAAATAATCATTCCCTCCTCTTTCATTGATAAGTATTCCTACTTTAGCAAGGTCAGCCGTATTTGCAGTAATACCACTCGAAAAAATAAGATCCAGACGTTCAATATTATTTGTAGTTGATGAATTATCATTCACAAATGTATTATCCGAACCAACATTCAGGTATTTCCTGTTAATGATATCCTCCATAGTTTCATTATACTGCGGCTGCAGGTATAAGCTGTTTGATCCACCATCAAAACTTCCCAATTCAAATAAAGAATTAACACGTCGTCCGGTAGTATATGCATTATCAATACGTTTTACAATTACGGTATCAAATGGCTGACTACCTGAAAATGATACTGGTATATAGGTGCCCATCGAGGGACCGGAGCTTATTCCAAAATCAAGAATTTCACGGGTTGTTCCGTTAACTATCGCATCAAGTTTACCATAATGTATATCATAGGTTGTTGAATTGTTGTATGGGGAGCTTGCATTGATCCAGCCTAAAGCAGAGTTATTTGTTGTTGCCGGGGCAGGATTATTATATATATTATATGAAGTGACTGCTACCTGTGCAGAAAGAGCACTTGTAAATAACAGGAAAAAGAAACAAGTAAAAAAGGTTTTCATTTATTTTGATTTTTAGTTTTTCGGAGAATCGGCTGATTAAGATTGCCGGTAAGGATATTTCTCAGAAGTAAATAATAAGAGGTGTAAGTAAGTATTAATTGTGTTCAGGTCAGGTTATTTAGGTACCTGATGATACTAATATAGTATACAGTAATTAACAGCTGATTAATTCAACATTAAAATAAGATTAAAATCAACTGATAGTTAATACAGTTAAGTGTTTTATATTTTTTTAAGTGTTTTAAAACTCATGCTTTTTTTGTTTTTCCTGTTCTTTTACAACTGCCCTTTGGGGAGAATATATTCTTGTCAGTTTATTTCCCATTGCATTATCATGGCATTTGTTTATCCCGGTAATAATCTGTGCCATCTTATGAATTGTTATAATGCCCGACAGAAATCTTTCATCTTCTATTTCCTGCAACATCTTTGATTTTCAGTATTTGGGGGTGCTCATTATATTTAATTTAAAAAGTTAATTCCTGGAAATACCAGCCTGTTTAATTCTGATCGTTTCTATTTCCTTATTCAAATCACTAATCTTTCTTCTATTCTCTTCATTCTCCATATCCAGCGATGTGTTTTTTGCAGCATACCCATTGGCAACTTCTGATGAGCCTTTCCTGGCTTTTCGGTTATTCTTTTTAACAGACTTATTATTCTTCCTGATATCTTTTTCCAGGTCTTTGATTTTGCCGGTAATGCTTGATGCTTCATCAGCATAAAAATCGTTAAGGAACTCAACACTAAAATCATTCAGTATCTTTTTCATACCCTCAAACTCTGCAGGATATTCAACAGGGCCAATAAAAAAATCATATCCAAAGCTCATAAAATATTTTAATTCGGAGCCCCCGGCAACATCTGTAATCCTGGCGTATATATCCATCCGCTTATCAGATATGGCCGGAATGGTTACATCGGTTCCAGAAATAACATCCTTATTTGTAAACAATCCGATACCTTTTATTTTGACGCTGTAGTTTTTATTGAAAAATTTATCCCATGCTTTTTTTACATCTTTTGCTGAAGCATCATATTTTACTTCAAAGCATGGCCTCAGTTTATTTTCGTAACTGATCTCGCTGGTATCAATTTTATAGGTTTGTGCATTTGCCTGTAATGAACTTATCATTACAAAAAGCAAAATCATTTTAATCGTTTTCATGTTGTTTGTTTTAGGTTGTTTTTATTTTTGAGTTTTACTGATGTCAGTTTCCATTTTTAGAGCATTCATATTTTTAAACCCCGGTGCTGCATAGTTTAGTACAATTACAGCCAGTTGTTTATCAAAGCCCATTACTGGTGCCGCCATGGTGAGCATCCCTTCTTCTTTATTTACCACAATTACCGAATCGGTTTGCAGCAAAGCCGGTTCAAACATGCCCGTTGCCAGTTGCCCCTCCAGTTTTTTATCTGTTGAAACTATGATCTTACCTTCCTGGTCAATCATATAAATGAATTGAAAATTTTTCTCTTTCACCAAATCGCTGGTAAAGATATTCACCTGTTCCATATTTCCACGCAATAATTCCGCCCTTATACTCCAAACCAGAGGTTTTGCCATCAGCCTGAGCATGGTCTTGTTATTTTCACGTAGTTGTGTTTCTGCCATTTGTTCAATGGTGGCTTTTTGTTTATTGCCCTGTATATCCTTCCAGAAATAAACGGCAACAACTGCCAATATGCCTAATAAAGCAGTAGTAAGAACAGGGTTTCGCTTAATGAATGACAATGTATTTTGTTTTTTTGATTGTGGCTGATTAACTAACCCATTAGTTTCATCAGCTTCTTTTGTTTGCTCTGTTGACATTTTATTCTTTTGTATTGAAATTTATCACTTCAATTTATTTGCAAATAATTTGAAGTGACTGTTTGAGATTAGAAACAAAGATAATACAGGTAGATTGTCAGCCGATTAAAAGGAAATTAAAAGGAGATTAAAAGTTAAATGTACAAGCTATCGAATATCCAGACAGAGTTTATAAACACAGGTTTCAATTTTTAACTCAACGAATGAACTTACTTAGTCTGATCTGTATCCTTTACTACAATTGGCCGTTCTTCTGCCGACCACTCACTCCAGGAACCTACATATAACTTTGGAATTTTAATACCGGCAGAAGTCAATGCCAGCAGTGTATGACAGGCTGTTACTCCCGAACCGCAATGCACAATAATATTTTCTGGCTTTATATTGCCGAATGCTGCAGTATATTTTTCTTTTAATTCTTGAGGAGATAAAAAACCACCCGAAGTATTTAAGTTAGTACTGAAAGGAATATTTATTGCACCTGGGATATGGCCGGCAACCGGATCAATAGGCTCATGTTCTCCATTAAACCGTTCAGCAGAACGTACATCTATTACGAGCATATTATTCTCCTTTGCTGAGTTCTCCACTTCATAAACATGGGCTAATGGCAGTAACCAGTTTTCAAAATGATAAGGATCAGTTTTTACAGGGGTTACCATTGTTGAATTAACCGGAAACCCTGCCTTAACGGCAGCATCAAATCCACCATCAAGCACCTGCACTTTTTTATGCCCGGCTGCTTTTAACATCCACCAAAAACGTGCAGCAGCATTTGAACCATTTTTATCATCGTAAATAATAACATGACTTGTTGCAGATATACCAAGTCCTGCCAGGGTTTCAGCAAACTGTGCAGGAGTAGGCAGCGGGTGCCTGCCTCCATCAGATACTTTGGGTTTTATATCTGCCAGTTGTGTGTTCATATCAACATACAGCGCATCATCTAAATGGCTTTGCATATATCTTTCTTTTGATAGATTACCTGCACTGGCATCAATAAGGATCAGTTCTTTTGATTGTTGCAATGCTAAAAGATCTTCGGGTTTTATGATCGCTGATATTTCCTGTTCCATGATTTTATATTTATATAAAAAAAACCGCTTGTCAATTCCAAGGCCGTTTATGTAGTTTTAGTGCTCCGCTTTACCTTTAAATTTTCTCAATCGCAAAAATGTCATGATCATGGCCAGCTCTTCCGGTAAAAGTTCATTCATTACTGCATGATTTTTTTTATCGTTGGTTTGATAGGCTGTCATATAATTTAAGATCTCCTGTTCTGTAAAATTCGGGATACCATCTTTTCCCTTTGCGTAAATCCCATGGCAACTGCTGCAATTAGCCTTGTATAGCAGTTTTCCCTTTTCAAGATTTCTGGCCAGTTCTTTTTTTCTAACCTCAGTGAGACCTATGGGCATATCATAGGTGGTTTTCTTCTCAACAGCACACTGCATCAGCAGAAGAACAAGAAACAATGAAAAACTGAAATGTTTTATTTTCATTAAACAATTATTAAATCTTAAATGCAAACTATAAAGTTGTTTATCATTTACTCACTGTTTTAAATGCAAAGCTTGAATTTGTTTAAAATATTACCGCTAAGTTATAATAATTGATGCTTTTATGTACTTGAGTAGCTGTATTACATGATATACAACGCCCCTGAAGAATTACTACAACTGCAGCTGTTTTTTGTGCCAAGGACTGGTATGCAGATGTTCAATGATGAAGTTTTTTAACAGCCAACCTTGAATTGGGCAGGCTACGATTAGAATACACAAACATGCCGTTTTTCCATTGGTCGGGATATGAACCTATTTGAATAAAATTCCCCGTGTTTATTATCAGGTCGTGGCAAGCCGCATTGTTATATATTATAGTCAATTCTCTGTCCGCTCTTTTAACAGATTCAGTGAGTTTATCAACCACACCCTTCATAACAACTGCAAGAAAGGGATTATAGAAGTAAATCATATTATAAACATCATAGCCCGTAAACAAGGCGGCATCTGAACAAAATATCTTTGCATTATTTGAGTTTAGTTTTCTGAAGTTGTTTGTTGCAATATTTGCAATCTTTTCAGACAATTCTATACCATCAACCTTTCCGAAATCATATTTCAACATAGTACGCATTGCACTTCCCTTTCCACACCCGATATCTATTATGGTATCCTTTGATGTTATATTCAAATCATTCAAAACATTCTCGAGGAATTTATTACCCGATGGAGAAGAATGTGATGCAAGATTAGGATCCAGTCCTACTTCCTCAGGTTCAATTACCGACAAGAAGTCCAATCCCTGAAATTTATCCCGGTATTGTTTCAGTTTCCATTTAATATTCCTGTAAGAGAAGGATTGCAAATTCATAACTTCTTGTTTTGGTAAAAGAATAAAAATGCCTAAGCAACCGGTATTCGAAATAAACTAGCAGAAGATAACAAGATACTTACTAATTCTACAATATGATGTAAAATACAAAAAAAACATAGCCAACTAAATCCCCTTCATTAATGCCGGGTTAACATTTACAAACATCTGATGGTTCTTAAGTTTACCAAAAAATCGTCTACTCACAATAAAAAACCCCCGGCAGTAATTACCATCGGGGATTTACTTGTAGTGCCCAGGACTGGATTCGAACCAGCACATCCTTGCGAACGCTGCCACCTGAAGGCAGTGCGTCTACCAATTTCGCCACCTGGGCCCGTTCAGGATAAATTTTATCCTTTCGGGACAGCAAATGTAAAGTGTAAATTGATTTTAAAAAAACTAAATATCCCGGTTGCGCCAGCCGGTTAACAAAACACCGGCAATAACCAGCATGGTTCCTGCAATCTGGGCAAAGGTTAATTTTTCGCCAAGTATAAGATGCGCCTGTATAATGGTTGATACTGGACCGATACTTGAAATAATAGCCACATTATTTGAGCCTATCTTTTTTAATCCATTTGATATTAAAAATGTTGGGATTACGGTTGCGATAATGGCCAGCAAAATACCATAGCCCAGCAACTGCGTACTAAAATGCTGCACGGTATTACCCACAGCAAAATAATGACTGAGTACTCCAACTGCTGCAGCCGTCATGGCATAAGCTGTAAACTTTGTGGCACCTACAATGGGTATCAGTTTGCCGCTGCCCACCAGGTAGATTGAAAAAGTGACAGCACATAAAAAAATAAAAAATGAACCGAGTAAAAAATTGGGATTTGCTGCATCCAGTTTCAACTCTCCAAAAAAGGCTATACCAATGCCGATATAAGTAAGTGCAAGCGCAATACCCTGTACTTTATTTATTTTCTGTTTAAATATGATGGCATTCAGCAACACTGCAAATGTTGGATACAGGAAAAGTATCAGCCGCTCAAGCCCCGCCGAAATATATTGCAGCCCGATAAAATCAAAAAGGCTGCTCAGGTAATAACCGGTAAGTCCCATTAAAATAACAACCAGCCATTGCTTATTGGTAAATTTTATGTTTGATTCCCTCCTGCTGTAGAAAAAAGCAATAACAAGATAAAAGGGTAAAGCAAACACCATCCTTAAGGCAAGTAAGGTAATGGCATCTGTATCGGTATCAAAAAAAGCCAGTTTAACAAAAATGGCTTTAGTACTGAACAGAATGGCGCCAATAAAAGAAACTACAAACCCCGTCCTGTAATTTTTCTTATTGGCAACATTCATTAAAATAAATTGAGAAGCTTTTAAACAGATACATTAAAATCCCTCAATGCATCATTCAAACTTGTTTTAAGATCGGTTGATGGTTTTCGTTGGCCGATGATCAACGCACAACCAACACCAAACTCTCCTGCAGGGAATTTTTTGGTGTAGCTGCCCGGTATCACAACAGATCTTGCTGGCACAATGCCTTTCATTTCTATAGGTTCACTACCACTCACATCAATAATCTTAGTAGATTGGGTAAGCACTACATTAGCGCCAAGTACCGCTTCTTTCTCTACCCTCACTCCTTCCACCACAATACAGCGGCTGCCAATAAAACATCCGTCTTCAATAATAACCGGGCTGGCCTGTAATGGCTCCAGCACTCCGCCAATACCTACGCCACCGCTCAGGTGTACGCCCTTACCTATCTGTGCACAACTTCCTACTGTTGCCCAGGTATCCACCATAGTACCTTCATCTACATAAGCACCTATGTTTACATAACTCGGCATCAGTACAACATTTCTTCCCAGGAAGGCCCCATATCTTGCCACCGCATGTGGTACTGCCCTTACACCCATCGAGGCATAATCCGATTTCAATTTCATCTTATCGTAAAACTCAAAAGGAGGTAAAGTATAGGTTTCCATTTGTTGAATAGCGAAGTACATGAGTATACTTTGCTTTACCCACTCGTTAACCTCCCATCCGCCTTCTGAAGGAGCAGCAGTTCTTAAACGTCCTTTATCAACTTCTTCAATAACTGTACGTACAGCATCTGCATAAGTTTCTTCTTTTAACAGATCACGATTGGCCCAGGCAGCCAGTATTTGTTCTTTTAATTCCATCGTAACATTTTTTTGCAAACTTAGTTATTTTGAACTTCAGCATCTGCATAATTAAAATTGAATGTAATTTACACCCATGAATATTCTTATCCGCCTGCCTAACTGGCTGGGCGACATGGTGATGAGTACTGCATTTGTACAAGCTGTAAAAGATTATTTTCCGGGTGCAACAGTTGATCTGATTGCCAAAAAAGGTCTTGACTTTTTACTCGATTATTTTCCGTCTTACGGCCGGCACTATGTTTTTTCGAAAGAAGAATATAAAGGCCTTACGGGGGCAAGGAAATTTGGCAAGCTGATCCGTAAAGAAAAAAAATATGACCTGTTCTTTTGCCTGCCCGATTCTTTTTCTTCAGCGATAATGGGTCATTCAACAAGGGCGAAAGAAAGGATTGGGTATAAAAAAGAGCTACGTACTGTTTTTTTAACGCAGTCTTATACCAGGAAAAAAAATATGCACCGGGTTGAAGAATATATTGACTTGCTAAATCAGTTCCTGAAAAAAGAAATACAGATCCCTCCAGTAGTTTTACGGGATTCGCCGGCAGAAAGAAAGAATTCAGTGATCATTAATATAAATTCGGAGGCTGAATCCCGCCGACTGCCTAAAGAAAAAGCTGTACAACTTATTTCAACTCTCAGAGAAAAAATAAAAAATGAAATTATCTTGGTTGGCAGCCCCAAAGAAGTTGATTTTGTTGCAGACATTTATGCAGCACTACCCGACAAATCGAACATAAATAACCTGGCAGGTAAAACCAATTTAAAGGAAATGATTCAGCTCTTTAACAGCAGTAAACTAATGCTGACTACTGATAGCGGGCCGGCTCATATTGCCAATGCACTTGGAGTTTTTACTATAGTTTTGTTTGGCGCCGGGAACGAAAACAATACAGCACCGTATAATAAAAGTAAAAGGCATATTATAAGACATGGTCAGTTACCATGCGAACCCTGCATTAGCAACACCTGCAAATTGTATGGCGTACCAAAATGTCTTTCTAACCTGGATGACCAGATGATTATTGAAACAGTTTTAAAAGAAATAAGCTGACGCATGAATTTTAATGATGATATAGAAAAGGCACTTACTGTTTTACTGGAAGGTGGAATTATTCTTTACCCGACTGATACCGTTTGGGGATTAGGTTGCGATGCCCGCAATGAACAGGCAGTGGCCGATATTTATTCCTTAAAAAAAAGAGCCGATGAAAAAAGTGTCATCATTTTACTGGCTGATGAAAAAGATATTACAAAATATGTGAGCGAACCCGACCCTAAAATATTTGATTATGTAAAAGGCATTGGCAAACCTACAACAGTAATTTACGAAGGGGCGGCGGGCCTTGCCAAAAACCTGGCCAACAATGATGGCAGTATTGCCATACGGATTGTAAAGGATGCTTTTTGTGCAGCGCTTATCAACAGGTTTGGCTTTCCAATTGTTTCCACTTCGGCCAATATATCGGGCTACCCTGCTCCTGCCATTTTTAATGATATTGATATCCTTATTAAAAACGGTGTTGACTATATAGTGCAACACCGTCAGGATGATTTGAGAGAGTCGGCTCCATCAGCTATTGTAAAATGGAATGCGGATGGTTCTATCAGTATCATAAGGCCATAAAAAAAGCTTTGGCAAAGTGTTAACCCTGCCAAAGCTTCAACCAATTATATTATTATAAAGTAAGTCCAAGCCCTATCTGAAAACTCTGGCTCTTCCACTTTTCCTTATTATCAATATCATTTAAATTACTTAAGCCTACAGCGTAGCGGCCGTAAATATTCAAATGCCCGATATTAACCTGTGCTCCGCCAAGCATACTGAGATCTCCTGCTTTAAAGGCATCACGGCCATTCTCCAGTAATGTTTTGTTTTTGTTCATTAATACACTGAACTGTGGACCAGCCTGTAAAGTAATGAATTTGACAGGTTTGAAATTTAAGAGTATAGGCACACTTAAATACTTAAGTTGCACTTTGTCAACCTGGTCAAATTTATACACCTGGCTGAAGCTGCTGGATGTATCTACATTGATCTGGTTAAACAATACTTCGGGCTGTATGGCAAATTTTTTACCAAGCCCTACCGAAAAAAATCCGCCCAGGTGATAACCATAAGAAAATTCATCGCTGAAGGATTTACCATCAATCTTGTTGATGTTTGCACCGGCTTTGGCGCCGATATGAAATTTTTGTGCTGAGGCTGCTGTCCCCATGATGCCGAAGATTACCAGGATTAAGAGTTTTGTTTTCATAAATAAAATTTTTAGTTAGCATGAATGCACCAAGTAATATGCCAACAGAAGAATCTTATTTACAATCTTTTGTTAAGAGAAGCTTAGTATAAATGCTATGTTAAAGCTGGCAGAAAATTTAATTAAAATGAAAAGCCCGTGGTTAAAGAAAAAATAACGCTAACTCTTTCTTCAGATGTTTCAGGAAGATAATAGTCCACATATAAATTGGGTTGCAAAAAAAACTTTTTGAACATATAGGTAAAATTAAAAAATGCAGCAACCGATTGTACCTGGAATTTATTGGTTAAATCAGACTTCTTCCTGTCGCTGAGTGCAGGTCTGTCAAAAATTCTGTTTGTGTGTACCTGGGTAAGTTTATCGCTGCCGAAATTTACGAGTAATGAAGGCGTGAAATCCAATCTGTCATCCTTTGAAAATAATTTATAAAAAACAAAATCATGCTCCATACTTGCCGTAGTCGATAAATAACTTGTTTTGTTGTCTGTTGAATCATACCCGGAAATTACTATAGTGGTATCCCTTCCGCTTGGAAGCCTGAAAGTTTTAATGAAAGTGGCATATCTGCTTTCCTTGTAAGTCCCCGAGGCATAACCCAAATACAAGCCAGGCTGTATAACGCCCTTTGCTTTTTTGATGTAGCCAAAAAAATCATTTTGATATAAGGACTTGCTGTTGTACTTATTTCCATCTCTCAGGTATCTGGTGTATGCTATGCCTGCTGTCACCGCCTTACCGTAATAATCATATCCGGCATTGATACCGGTTTGATATACTTCGGGCTTTCCAGTACTGTCACCTGTTATAAAACCGGTAATACCGAAACTCAACCCGCTTTTAAGTCTGTAATTGATAGCCGGTGTATAAATCAATTGCTTGTTCACACCCGTGGCGTTAGCCGCATTATTATGAGCACTGAAAACTCTGTTGCCAATACCGATGCTTATATCAAGGTAATTCTTATCCTTTTTCATCATCAGTTTAATAAACTCATCATTCTTAAACATCGAGTCCAACAAGCGTATTTCTTCCTTCGAAAACGTAAGTGTATCTGTTTGTGCATAAGCAAATGAGCAAAAGCATACCGCAGTCAGTATAAATAAAAATTTAAGCATAAAGTTGAGTGATGGTATAGATTACAAAAACCAAAATTAGTTTAATAAAGAACAAAAAATAAGAAGGGTCATATACCTGTTATGCTTCATTTGTTTAATTAAATCTCCTGTTATGCCAAAAATGAGCATGAATACCCTACCTTTGCGCCCATTATTTAAAAACTGAGAATTACATGACATGCTCAGTTGCTGTTGCAAATAGTTTTTCTTTCGGGATGATTTGATCTCCCTGTTCACTTCCAACGGCCAAAAG